>LSQX01342234.1_pt1 | contig 13175 bp, 11 predicted proteins | sample 654561 | NCBI WGS metagenome assembly LSQX01 (sample SAMN04489861, study PRJNA283612) | anaerobic digester metagenome | isolation source: 4 biogas reactors fed with cattle manure at either 37C or 55C with and... | place: Denmark: Kongens Lyngby | collected 2014 | reverse complement strand
CGTATGGTCCAACAACTGTTACAGTAAGAGTTGAAGTTGATCCTTGTGATAATATTACAGAAATGGAATTAGGCGAAAATTATACAGCGACTTTATATCCAGATGCAGGGTATTGGACAAACTATACTGACGTTGGCATTTCCTATCATGGAAGTGAGAAAGTATTTAAATTAAGCACTAGTGTTGCCGGTACTTATAAGTTTTATGTTGACGAAGGAACAGAAGATGCAGATTTCTTTTTAATGTCAGATTGCGACCCAAGTTCTACAAATATAGATGGTGGGTATTGGTATGGGGATGCTGCGATGTATATGGAGTTAGAAGCAAATACAGATTATTATTTGATAGCAGATTTGTGGTCCACGTATGGTCCAACAACTGTTACAGTTAGAGTAATGGCAGAGCCTTGTAATTCTGTTATAGATTTAGTTTTAGATGAAGTTTATACAGGAAATCTTTATCCTAATATTGGGTACTGGGAGTCTTATTCAGAAAACACTAACTCTTATACTGGTAGTGAACGAGTATATAAATTTACCCCATCTACGACAGGACAATATGATTTTTTTCTAAATCAAGGAGAAAATGATGCTGACTTTATGCTATTTTCAAGTTGTGATCATAGTTCTGAAAATCTAACTAATTCCGCAAATGGTTTTTGGGAAGGTGATGGTTCTGTAAATTATTATTCAATTAATTTAACTCAATATGTAAATTATTATTTATTTGTAGATTTGTTAGCCGGCGAGGATGCTACGCAAACAACTATTAGTGTTAGACAAAATCCTTGTGAAGCTCCTGTAGAAGTTACATTAAATCAAGTTTATAATGCTGTTCTTAAGCCTAATATGGGATATTGGAACAGTTATGGAAGCGGATCAAACATTTACACAGGCAGTGAGGCTGTGTTTAAGTTTACTCCCGAATCAACAGCTAGCTACGAATTTTATTTAGACCAAGGTGTGAGAGATGCAGATTTCTTTTTATTGTCAGATTGCGACCCAAATGCTACTAGTTTAGTTGAAGTAGATTTTTGGGAAGGAGATGATTTTAGTCAGGCCTATTTTGCAAATCTAACAGCCGGTCAAGATTATTATTTAATTGCTGATCTTATGGATACTGATGCTGAAACAGAAATTAGTGTTAAAGTTAGCGTAAATTCATGCGATGATATTACAGAAATGGAATTAGGAGTTTTATATTCGGCATGGCTTTATCCAAATAGTGGAAATATTACTAGTTATCCTGGTGTTAGTCGAGAATATTCAGGTGGCGAAAAAGTATATAAATTTACTCCTACAACAACTAGAGAATATGATATTTTTGTAGAAGAACATAGAGATGTTGATTTCTTTTTAATGTCTGCTTGTGACGGAGATTCAGAAAATCTTACGCCAACTGGATTTTGGGATGGTAAAATTGACGAAGGTTTTCATACTATGGAACTAGAAGCCGGTGTTGATTATTACTTGATAGCAGATTTACGTACTGGTGAAGATTATTCTTTTCTACGTGTTAAAATTAGTCTTGAGCCCTGTGAAGATATTACTGTGATGGAATTTGGTGAAACTTATTATGCTACTCTTTATGATGCGGGAGGCTATTGGGATAATTATACAAATACTCCTACTGGTTGGGAATTTTTGGGAACAGAAAAAGTGTTTGAATATACAGCAAACTTTACTGGTATTCATAGATTTTATTTGGATAATGCTGGTTCTGCTATGTTTGTTTTAATGTCCGAATGCAATCCGGAGTCTAATAATTTTATCAATAATACTTATGCACTTTGGTTTGGTTATCCTGACGATGTGATTTTGATTGAATTAGAGGTGGGAGAAACTTATTATCTGATAGCAGATTTAGATGACTTGTCTGAGTCTGAAATTTCTGTAAGGGTTGATATAGACTTATCTCCTTGTGAAACTGCTATAGAAATTGAACTAAATCAAACATATACTGCTTACTTAGTTCCTGATGATGGAGTTTGGGTTAACTATACTGATGTTGAATACAATTATACTGGTAGCGAACAAGTCTTTGTCTTTATTCCTGAAGAAAGTGCAAACTATGATTTTTATGTTGACCAAGGAAGCGAAAATGCTGACTTTTTCTTAATGACAGCTTGTAGTCCTTTGGCGGATAACTTTATTGGAACATATTGGAATGGTGGAACTACTTCTAAAAACTTTAGTGTTGATTTAGTTGCAGGCACAGAGTATTATTTAATTGCTGATTTGTTCGAATCTGTTACAAACCCAACTACTGTAACTGTTAAAGTTTCAACTAGCCCTTGTAACTTTATTACAGAAATGGAGTTTGGTACAACTTATACAGCTACTTTGGTTCCAAATAGTGGTTATTGGACAAATTATTCTGATGTTAGTGCTGATTATGAAGGTAGTGAAAAGGTATTTAAGTTTAAAACTTCAAATGCAGGTATGTATAACTTATTTGTTGATCAAGGAAGCGAAAATGCTGACTTTTTCTTGATGAGTGATTGTAATCCTGAGTCAGAAAATTTATCTGGAGAAACAGGTTATTTTGAAGGAGATATTGGTTCTCAAAACTTTTTCCTTGACCTAGAAGAAAATACAACTTATTATTTAATTGCTGATTTACATAAACTTGCCTACAATAGTACTACTGTTCAAGTTAGAATAAGCACAGATCCATGTAATGATATTACAGAAATGGAATTAAATACAAATTATTCAGCTACATTATATCCAAATAGTGGTTATTGGACAAATTATACTGATGTAAGCGAGGATTATGAAGGTAGCGAAAAAGTGTTCAAATTTATTCCAAGTTTTAGTGGTACTTACTTATATTATGTTGATGAGGGATTTTATGATGCAGATTTTATTTTAATGTCTGATTGTAACCCAGAATCTGAAAATTTAACTGATGTTACATTTAATGTTTGGGGTGGTGATTATGGAAATAATTATTTTGAAATTGAGTTAGAAGAAGGTGTAGCTTATTATTTAATTGCAGATTTAAATTCTACCATAGCTACTACAGTAACTGTAAGAGTTAGTGCAAATCCATGTGATGATATTACAGAAATGGACTTAGGTGTAACTTATTATGCAAATTTATATCCAGAGGGAGGCTATTGGGAAGATTATAGTGATAATTCTGAATATTATAGTGGAACCGAAAAAGTATTTAAATTTACTCCTACTACAAGTGGCGTTTTTGAGTTTTTTGTTGATGAAGGAGAAGCCGATGCTGATTTTATGTTAATGTCTGATTGTGATCCTCTTTCTACAAATTTAACAACCAGTAGTTTGGGATATTGGGAAGGAAATGAAGGAAACAGACTATTTACAGTTGAGTTAGTTGCTGAAACAGATTATTTCTTAATAGCGGATTTATATGATTATAATGAAACTGTTATTTCTGTTAAAGTTAATTCAAATCCTTGTGATGATATAATAGAAATTGTTTGTGGAGAAATTTATACAGCAACTTTAATTCCAAATCATGGGTATTGGACAAATTACAATGAGGTAGAAATTAATTACACAGGTAGCGAAAAAGTATTCAAATTTATTCCTAACTCTAGCGAAACCTACGAATTTAATTTATATCAAGGAGATAATAATGCAGACTTTTTCTTAATGTCTGATTGTGATCCAAATTCTGAAAATTTGCTAGAAGATCCATATTATTGGAATGCAGAATCAACTACTAGTAAATATTCTATAGATTTAACTTCTGGTCAAACTTATTATTTAATTGCTGACTTAAGAGATGGTCAAGGAGAAACAACAATAGAGCTTAGTATTGATTGTCAAAACGCAATTTCAGACAACTTTGCTAATCAAGGAGAAATAAATATATATCCTAATCCTGCAAGAGAGCAAATTACAATTGAAAGTACTTATTCTTCATTTATGAAAGATGTGCAAATTGTGGATTTACTTGGAAAAATTAGTATTAAAACAAATGTTGATACAATTGGTGATTATACTTTGAATATCCAAGATTTAATGCCTGGAATGTATATTATAATGATTAGCCTAGAAGATGGTCAAGTAATAAATCGCAGACTTCAAGTTAGTAGATAAACTATAATACCTAAATATATTAAAAAAATAGCTCCAATTTTCGGAGCTATTTTTTTACTTTTAGTATGGTAACATTTTCATATAATCAATCATTTGGTCTAAACCTTTTTGTAAAGGTTTTTTTACGGCTTTTCGCATAATCATATTTAAGTCAGCTCGTACAACAAGTCTTACAGCGGTTTCATATGCTGTAATTTGTTTTAATTGTATCCACAAATTAAAATTATAGGGCGAATTATCATCTCCAGAAATTTTAATGGTTTTAAACTCTTCTTTATCAATAATAATTAATTTTATGTTTTGTCCTTTGGTAGTAAAAGAACACCAATCTTGTTCTGCTTGCCAGTTTTCAACTTCGGGCGGAATTAGTTTTGAAATATTTCTAAAATCTGAAAAAAAATTAAAAATTCTTTCATCAGAATTATTTATTTTTCCTGTTTTACTAATAACTTCCATTTTTTTTGTTTTATTATTTTTTCCAATTTGCTGGGTCAAGTCTCCACTCTTTTAATAAATTCAAATCAGTATTTGAGACATAACCCATTCTAATAGCTGTTTCAATCAAAATATCATAATTACTTAAAGTAATTAATTTTACGTTTTCATTCGCAAAATTATCTATGGCTTTTTGAAAATTGTAAGTAAAAATAGCAGCCATTCCCACAACTTCGCAATTTGCTTCACGAATTGCCTTTACTGCACTCAAACTGCTTCCACCTGTTGAAATTAAATCTTCAATTATTAAAACTTTTTTGTTTTGGTCGAGATGTCCTTCAATTTTATTTCCCATTCCGTGCTCTTTTGCTTGTGGACGAACATAAACAAAAGGCTTATTCATGGCATCTGCCACTAAAACGCCTTGAGCAATTGCTCCCGTTGCAACACCGGCTATTACATCAAAATCTTCAAATTTTTCCTTAATTATTTTTACAAAAGCTTCTTTTATAAAAGTTCTAAATTCCGGAAAAGAAAGAGTTTTTCTATTGTCGCAATAAATAGGCGAAAACCAACCCGAAGCCCAAGTAAAATGATTTGCAGGTTGTAATTTTATTGCTTTAATTTGTAAAAGTTTCTCGGCAATTTGCCTTTCAAGTTGATTCATAAAATTATGTTTAAAATTTATTACAAAAATAAGATTCTAATTCTTTCTGAAAAAGAGTTTCATAACATTTATACAATAAAAGTAAAATTTGAAAATAAATTTGAAATTAAAAATCAAATTTTTAAGTTTTTAGACTCTGAAAATTCTGAGAATATTAATATATATTGCGAAAAACCCGAAATAATCATGGAGTATTTAAAAGAATTTTTTGTTTTTATCCTTGCTGCCGGTGGTATAGTTAAAAATAAAAATAATGAAATACTATATTTGCAAAGGTTGGGATATTTGGATTTTCCAAAAGGAAAAGTTGAAAATAATGAAACAGTTCAGCAAGCTGCTATTCGCGAAGTTTCAGAAGAATGTGGAATTTTAGAAAAAGATTTGCTTATTAAATCTAAATTGCCAAACAGCTATCATATTTATCATTATAAAGGAAAGTTTGCACTCAAAGAAACGCAGTGGTTCGAAATGTTTTTTAAAGAAAATTACGAATTAAAACCACAAATAGAGGAAGGAATTACAAATATTGCATGGTCAAAGTTTGATCTGTTACAAACTAAGTTTACAGAAAATTCTTATCCGAGTTTGATTAATCTGATTAATGAGTTTGCTTAATTTTTCCTTGTTATTTTTTTTATTTTTGTAAAACTAAATATTTTATATGGAATTTAATTTAAAAATCGGAATACAAGGCTATCAAGAGCAAATTGTAAGTTTTGAAGATACTGCTGCAAAATATGGAAGTGGTTTAGTGGAAGTTTTCGCTACGCCAGCAATGATTGCTTTAATGGAAAATACATGTTATAAGTCAGTTATGGAATTTTTGCCACAAGGTTTTGGAACAGTCGGAACTAAGGTTGATATTGTACATACAAAAGCAACTCCTGTTGGCAAAAAAGTATTTTGTAAGTCAGAATTAATTGAAATTGACAGACGCAGATTGGTTTTTTCTGTAAAAGCTTTTGACGAAGAAGCTGAGATAGGAAGTGGAAAACACGAAAGATTTATTATTAATTTGGAAAAATTTATGGATAAGTAAGAATCTTGTTTTCTTACTTTGATTTAAAATTTCCGTGTTTTAGAAATTCTAAAACTAATTTTCTAGGTTTTTTGTTTTTTACAACTCCTAAATGGCTATAATTACAAATAGCTACATCTTTTTCATTTCCTAAAAACACTCTTTCAGGAATTAAAAGTCCGTCATTTTTTCTACCAATAAACCAATTATAACCGGCCTTATATTTTGATTCTCCAACAATTATTCCAAGTTCTGTATTTATCGGAATTGGTAATTGATTAGCATAGGAAGTTGAGTCAGTTGTCATTTTTTCAACATTTGGTCCCAACATTTTTTTTATTAGTTTAGTATTTTTGAAAAAATCAGCAATATCTGCTCCACGGTTTGGTGGTGCTATCATTACAATTCTAAAAATTTTCGGAAAGCTTAAATCTGTTCCCGAATATTTTAGCATATTTCTAACTACTAAACCACCCATAGAATGAGTTACAAAAGAAACAGAATCATAATTGTCTTCTAAAATGTCAAGATATAAGTTTTTGCCTAAACTATCTAAATCAACATAAAAGGCAGGATAAGCATAATTTTCTACTATAAAGTCAGATTTTTCCAAATCTTTTTTTATTTTATTCATTATAGTCTTTGGACTTCCATATCCATGCAATAAATAAACCTTATGCGTAGCAAAAGATGCAGGAAGGAAAAGTATAAAAAAAAGAAATATTAATAAACTATTCTTCATTTTTAAAATAATTATTAATAAGTTTTGCTTTATATATGCCAATTAATTTTTCTAAATCTTCGGTTTTAGCTTTTTTAATTTGGTTCACGCTTTTATATTTTGTTAATAATAAATCTATTGTTTTATCCCCAATCCCATTAATATTTTCAAGTTCTGATACTGTAAAACTAGCAGATCTTTTATTTCTATGAAAATTGAGTCCAAACCTATGAGCTTCGTCTCTAGCGAATTGAATTAATTTTAAAGATTCGGAGCTTTTATCAAGATAAAGTGGGATAGAATCATTTGGAAAATAAATTTCTTCAAGTTTTTCTGCTATACTTATAATACTAATATTTTCTAAATTTAGATTTTTTAAACTTTTTACAGCTGAACTTAGTTGACCTTTTCCACCATCAATAATAATTAGTTGAGGCAGTTCTTTTTTTTCTTCAAGCAATCTTTTATAACGACGATACACAATTTCGCTCATAGACGCATAATCATCAGATCCTTCAACAGTTTTTATATTATAGTGTCGGTAATCGGTTTTTGAGGGACGTGCATTTTTAAAAACTACACAAGCAGCAACAGGGTTTTCACCTTGTATGTTTGAGTTATCAAAGCATTCTATATGGCGTGGCAATTCGGGTAAATTCAAATCTTTCTGTAAAGTTTCTAGTTTTCTTTGTATATGTTTTTCCGGATTTTTATTTTCTATTTGTTTGTGTTTCTCAAGCATAAAAAACTTTGCGTTTCTATTGGCAAGCTCAATTATACTATATTTATCGCCACGCTTAGGGACTTCTATTTTAGTGTTTTCAACTTCAAAATCAATTTTAAAAGGCAGTAAAGTAGTTTTTGCATCTGAGTTTAAACTGTCTCTAAGTTCTAATAGAGCAAATAAAATCATATCTTCGTCAGATTCGTCAATTTTTTTTCGTATTTCTACTGAATGAGCTGCAATTACAGTTCCTGATTGTATTCTAATATAAGATACATAAGCTGAATTAATATCTTTTGCAAAGCCAAAGGCCTCGGTATCTGAAATATTTGTATTTACAATGCTAGATTTACTTTTGTAATTTTCAATAATACCTAGTTTTGATTTTATTTCTGCTGCTTTTTCAAACTCAAGATTAGCTGCATGGTTTTTCATTTGCTTTGTGAAAAAAGATTGGATTTGTTGTAAATCACCTTTTAAAATTTTTCTAATATCAGCAATCCACTGTAAATATGTTTCTTCGTCAATAGCTCCTATGCAGGGCGCTAAGCAATTTCCTAAATGATATTCTAAACAAACTTTAAATTTTTTATTTTTTATATTTTCTTGGCTTAAATTTAAGTTACAAGTGCGAATTGGATATAATTGACGTATTAAATTTAATAGGGTTTTTATTGTGTAAACCGAAGTAAAAGGGCCAAAATACTCGCTACCATCTTTTATTTTTTGACGGGTATAAAACACACGTGGAAAACTTTCTTTTTTAATACAAATCCACGGATAAGTTTTGTCATCCTTTAACATTACGTTATAGCGTGGTTGTAATGATTTAATTAAAATATTTTCTAAAAGTAATGCGTCATTTTCGGTTTCAGTAACTATATATTCAATGTTTTTAATTCTTTTTACTAGAACATTGGTTTTGTATGATTGATGATTTTTTACAAAATAAGAAGAAACTCTTTTTTTTAAATTTTTGGCTTTACCTACATAAATAATATTCCCCTGTTTATCAAAATATTTATAAACTCCAGGGTTTTGTGGTAAAGCCTTGATTTTAATATCTAAATCATCTTTTAAATTCACGATGTAAAAATACAAAATAATTTAGGAGTTTGAAATTTAAAGCTTTATTAAGAATGATTTTAGATATTTTATTTTATAAACTTTCAATTTCTTTTATTGATAAATTTGTAAGCTTTTGTATTTGACTGACAGACAGTCCCATTACTTTTGCGTTTTTTGCAATTTCTAATCGTTCTTCTTTTCTTCCTTCCTTTCTTCCCAATTCTACTCCCTTTTCTACTCCTTCTTCTCTTGCATAATCTAGAGTATTATTATAATCTCGGTATGAGTTTAAATCTTTTATATAGGATTTATATTCTTCTTGACTTAGTTTAGCGACTTCTGCGGCGGCGAACATTTTTTCAAAAACACGATCACGCAACTCTTCAGGAATATTGTCTAATCTATCTAGGTTTTTTAAAACGTAAATCCATTTATCATAACGCGTTTCTAATTCATTTATTTTTTTTGTAAATTTTGGCATTTCTAAATAAATATACTTTAATTTATCGTAAAAAATTTCGCCTGTGTCTATATCTGTCAGCTTAATTTCGCTTTGAAAATTATTATTATTTTTATTGTCTGCCATAACAAAATTCAGAATACAAATAATATAAACATTTTTAAGTCTGTAATTCCAGCTTTTACCAACTAAAGCTTGGTCTGTAATTGCAAAAGTGCTATAATAAATGCTTCTGTCTTTAAAATATGTTTGTTTTCTATTTTGTAGTTCAACTATAAATTTTTCGCCGTTTTCGTTTTCGCAATACAAGTCATAAATAGCTTTGCGAGAATCTTCTGAGCAACCGAGTTGTTCGTTTTTAAGATAAGTTAGTGATACTATTTTTCCTTCATCTTTATGTAATAATTCATTTAAAAAGTTAAGTAAAAGCTCTTTATTGCACTCTTGACCGAATATTTTTTTAAATCCAAAATCAGTAAATATATCGATATATTTGTCTGTTAATGTGCTGTCTTGTTGCATGTTGGTATTATTTTTATTTTCAAAATCTTCCATATTAGCATTTTTGTTCAAATTTAACTCATATTTTTTAATTAATCAAATTTATTTTCAGTAATTTAATTCTGGTTTTTAATATTTTAAGAATTATATTTTCTCAAATCAGTTCCTTAATATTTTCAATGATTTTTTTAGCAAGATTTTCAGCCTTTTCTTTGTCAGAGCTTTCCGAATAAATTCGAATAATTGGTTCAGTGTTTGATTTACGCAGATGTATCCATTCTTTGTCTTTGGGAAATTCAATTTTTAAGCCGTCTATTGTGTGCATAGGATGAGTTTTATATTTTTCTTGCAAGTTTTTTAAAATATTATCTAAATCAATATTTTCATTAAGTTCAATTTTATTTTTAGAAATATAATAGTTTGGATATGTTTTTTTTAATTCACTAACTTTTATGTTTTTTTCGGCTAAATGACTTAAAAATAATGCAATTCCAACTAAAGCGTCTCTTCCATAATGTGCTTCTGGATATATTACTCCTCCATTTCCTTCTCCACCAATTACTGCATTTGTTTTTTTCATTTTTTCAACAACATTAACTTCTCCAACAGCAGACGAGTTATATTCCACTTTGTATTTTTCCGAAATATCTTTTAAAGCTTGGGTTGATGATAGATTGGATACAGTATTACCTGGAGTTTTTGATAAAATATAATCTGCAACAGCAACTAAAGTATATTCTTCACCAAACATAGTTCCATCTTCGCAAACTATAGCAAGTCTATCAACATCTGGGTCAACAACAAAACCTATATCAGCTTTTTTTTCTTTAATTAGTTTGCTTATTTCTGTTAAATTTTCGGGTAGAGGTTCTGGATTATGAGGAAATTGACCGTTTGGTGTGCAATAAAGTTCAATAATGTTTTTAATTCCTAAACTTTTAAGTAGTTTTGGAATTGCGAAACCACCAACAGAATTTACGCAATCTATGGCAACTGTGAAATTTGAGGCTTTAATTAATTCTTTGTTTACTAATTTTAGTTTTAAAATAGAATCAATATGCAGGTTTTCATAATTTCTAAGTTTTGTTGTATTGCCTAGTTTGCCAACTTCTGCAAACTCAGCCTTTGATGTTTCGGCAAGTTCTAAAATTCTTTTCCCTTCATCAGCATTTAAAAACTCGCCCTTATTATTTAAAAGTTTTAGGGCGTTCCAATTATTAGGATTATGACTAGCAGTTATAATTATTCCTCCATCCGCTTTTTCGTTTATTACCGCAAATTCTGTGGTCGGAGTCGTTGCTAAACCAATATTTATTACATCAAAGCCCAAGGAATTGAAAACAGCAACTACAATATTTTCAATTATTTTTCCTGAAGGACGAGCGTCTCGACCAACAACTATTGTTTTGGCTTTTTTGTTTGTTTCTTTTTGCCATAAAGAATAGGCAGTTATATATTTTACAATGTCGCTAGGAGTTAAGTTTTCGTTAGCAACACCTCCTATAGTGCCTCTAATTCCGGAAATTGATTTTATTAAAGTCATTTGTTATAATTTTATGCAAAAATAATATTTCTAAGGATATGAATAGGCAAATTTAGTGAATTCTGTTGTAAAAAACGATATTGCAAAACTTGAGAAAAATATTATTTAAAAATTTTGTTAGATAATATAAATTTTATATTTTTGCAGTCCAAAATTAAAAATAAATTTTAATATAAATAATAAAAATAATAATAATGATTATTGTACCAGTAAAAGATGGCGAAAATATTGATAGAGCCTTAAAGCGTTTTAAAAGAAAATTTGAAAAAACTGGAGTTGTAAAAGAATTAAGAAGACGTCAATCTTTTGCAAAGCCTTCTGTAACTAAGCGTCAGCAGATGATTCATGCGCGTTATGTTCAGCATTTATTGACTATGCAAGAAAATAGTTAATTTTTTTTAATTTAATGTAACTTTTTATTAAAACTTTCGTATTAATTAATTGACGAAGCTAGGAAGTGATTGATTAATTTAATATGAATATTAATAATTTTATTAAATATATTCGTTTCGAGAAACGATTTTCTGAAAATACAATAAATTCTTACGAGACTGATTTAGTGCAGTTTCGTAATTTTATTTTATTAAAATCTAATGATGAAACTTTAATTCCTGAATATAAAAAAATAAGAGCTTGGATAGCAAGTTTGTCGGAGAAAGGTTTATCTTCTACTAGCATTAACAGAAAAGTTTCAAGTTTGAAATCTTATGTAAAATATTTAATGAAATTAGGATATATTACAAAAAATCCTATGCTAAAAATAGTTTTGCCTAAGCGAGCAAAAAGATTGCCGGAGTTTGTTCAAGAAAATCAAATGAATGATTTGGATAATAATTCTTTTTTTACTGATGATTTTTTTGGTTTACGCGACAGGTTTATGATTGAGCTTTTTTATAATACTGGTATGCGACTTTCAGAATTAATAAATTTAAAGCATAAAGATATTGATGTTTTTAGAGCAAATGTTAAAATATTAGGAAAAGGGAATAAAGAAAGAATTGTGCCTTTTAATACCTATATTAATAATATGTTTAATAATTATGTTTCTAAAAAAAGCGATTTTGGATTTTCATGTGAAGCAAATGATTTTTTATTAGTTACGGATAAAGGCAATAAAATGTATCCAAATTTTGTTTATAGAAAAATTCAATATTATTTAGGTTTGGTCAGTCGCTTGGATAAGCGTTCTCCACATGTATTGCGTCATAGTTTTGCTACGCATATGCTTAATAATGGAGCTGATTTGAATTCTATTAAAGAATTATTAGGACATACAAGTTTGGTAGCCACACAAGTTTATACACATAATACATTTTCAAAAATAAAAACTATTTATAAACAAGCCCATCCTAGGGCACAATAAAAGAAAGGAGTATAATATGGAAATTAAAATTCAATCTGTTCGTTTTGATGCGGATAAAAAATTAATTGCTTATATTGAGAATAAAGTTGGCAAATTAAGTCAGGTTGCTGACAAAATTATCGATGCTGAGGTGATTTTACGCATAGAAAATTCAGATACTAAGGACAATAAAGTAGCTGAAATTAAAATTAATGTGCCATATGCTAATGATGTTTTTGCAAAACGTCAGCGTAACACTTTTGAAGAATCTGTTGATTTAGCAACGGCTGCCCTACGTCGTCAATTAAAAAAATACAGAGAAAAATTAAGATAATTAAAAATTTTAAAAAAAAGTTTTAAAAAGTTTTGGAATGAAATAAATAATTCATACATTTGCAAACCTTTTTTGTGAGTAAAAAGGATGTTCTTTTAAATGTATGAATTATTTATATTTTGGCCGATGTAGCTCAGTTGGTAGAGCAGCTGATTTGTAATCAGCCGGTCGGCGGTTCGAGTCCGTTCATCGGCTCCAAGATTTCTTGGGGGGATACCAAAGTGGCCAACTGGGGCCTGTCTCTTATACACATCTCCGAGCCCACGAGTCTAAGGCGTATCTC
>LSQX01248036.1_pt2 | contig 13176 bp, 11 predicted proteins | sample 654561 | NCBI WGS metagenome assembly LSQX01 (sample SAMN04489861, study PRJNA283612) | anaerobic digester metagenome | isolation source: 4 biogas reactors fed with cattle manure at either 37C or 55C with and... | place: Denmark: Kongens Lyngby | collected 2014 | reverse complement strand
TAAATTTTTTTCTGCAACACTACTGCCAACCAATATACTGTACCTTATCTCCGTCTACTAATTTGTTTACTTCTTCTTTTAAGTCATTAATTACAGATCCAAATACTATTAACTTTACATTTTCCATTTCAATTCTCTTAACAGCTTCCATTAATAGTAAAGTTTGCTTTTTAGCATTATCAATTTTACCGCCTGTCATAATTAGAAAATCTTCTGGTTTAATGTTATATTTTTCTCTTATCTCTTTTCTAACATTCGGATTTCTTGCTTCCTCAACCTTTTCATCATCAGCTCCCATTACCAGTAATTCCACTTTTTCTTCTGGGATTTTATACACATCTTTAAGAAAATCAACTCTTGCTGGCAATACACCGTAGAATTTTGTGGTATATGGTTCTATTAAATGAGCACAGTATCTCCAAATTACTTTATGTAAAAAGTTCTTGGATAAAAAAGTTCTAGCACTGTTAGAAAAATCGGCATGATTATCTACATATACTTTTACATTTGGATGAAGTTTTACATATTTTGCTATATACTTAATATCAAGAAATTGACAACCATGTATAAATATTAAATTAGGCTTTAAACTAGAAATTACTTTGTAAACATCTTTGTATCTTCTAAATTTCTTATCAAAATCATTTTTCCCTTTCATTTGGAGACGAATTATTCTAACTCCATCTCCATTTATGTAATCGGGCTTGAGACAAATCTCCAATTCCCCTTTAGGATTCCAAATCCATTGTGAAGTAACAACAATTACTTCATGCCCTAATTTTTTATGATACTTAGTGATTAAATTTTCTTGGTAATTCCAACCATCTGTAAATGGGCCATTCAAACATACATGAAGTATCTTCACTTATTGATTCCTCCGATTTTTCAAAATTAATTTTCTATATTACGCAGTAAACTGTGTTTGAAATATTAAAATACAGTTTAAATAGTAATTACCAGTAAATTTTTACCTAATTGATGAATTAATCATTCATTAACTTTTACATGTAACTATTTAGCCCCCTATTGGGTTTGGAGAAAAACATACAATATGTTATAGTTATAATTACAGAAGAAACAGGGGGTTATAGTAAATGGCTAAAAAGCGATACAGTACAGAATTCATTGAACAGGTAATAAAGGAGACACAGGAAACTAATAATGTTGCTTTAGTAGCCCGCAGGTATGAAATAGCACCGAGCACGATATACAATTGGGTTAAGAAAAAGCGTCAAACAGGCACTGTTGCACCTCTACCAAAAGCTAAAGAAGCAAGGTATAAAGCAATGGAAAAACAGCTTAAAGAAGTAAGTACGGAAAATGACAGGTTAAAGCGTCTTTTAGCAGAAAAAGAGCTTGAACTATCAATTTTAAGAGAGTTGAGGGATTTGGCAAACCCTCGGTAGCCGGCAAAGCAGCCATTGCTCAAAGGTGGATCCAAAAAGGATATAGTGCAACTATTGTCCTTCGCTTTGTCGGGTTATCGTCATCCACCTACTACTACAGTATTGGAAAGATTGAAAAAAGCACTGAGGGTAATTGTCAACGAAAAAAACCAGGACGCAAAAACTCTAATTATACCTATGATAAAAAAGGTAATATAATATCCAATGAAAAGGTAAAAGAGTATCTTTGCGAGCTTATATCAGGAGACGGTTACCCTTATGGGTATAAGAAACTTACTGTTTGTCTGCAAGAGGACTACAACCTAGTGATTAACCATAAGAAAGTATATAGGTTATGCAAAGAACTTGACATTTTGCGTCCACAGAGGAAAACGTATCCAAATCGTCCTAGGAACCTAGCAAAACGAGAGAAGGTAACCGATTCAAACCAGCTTTGGCAAATGGATGTCAAATATGGTTACATAGAAGAAACAAAGCAATTTTTCTTTCAAATATCGGTAATAGATGTATTTGATAAAACAGTAATAGACTATCATTTAGGCTTGAGTGCAACAGCGAAAGATGCAAGCAGAGTGTTGGAAACTGCTTTAAAAAAACGAGGTTTTAAACCTGGTGATAAGCTACCTGTAATAAGAACAGATAACGGTCCACAGTTTATATCAAAAGAATTTGAAAGGACCTGCAAGAAATGGGAAATAGAGCATGAGCGAATACCAGTAAAATCACCAAATTTGAATGCTTATATAGAATCATTCCATTCTATCCTGGAGGACGAATGCTATAGCCGTTATATATTTAAGAGTTTTGCCCATGCATATGAAATAATAACAGATTATATGGATTATTACAATAATAGACGCAGACATGGCAGTATTAAATATATGGCTCCCAACAAATTCTATGAGCAATGGTTAAGTAATGATATAAAAACATCATTAGAAATAGTAGCATAAATACTTAACCGACCCCCAAAACAACTTAGTCTGACTGACGAATGTTGTCAGGGGTGCGAAGCAGGCTATGGCCCTTGCCCTTGACAACATGAGGAAGGCAGCTAAATTTTTTAAAGGGTTGAGTTAAGTATAAAACAATAGAATTCTTACAGTAGAGAGAGTTCTACGCAGAAATTCTCCAATAACGGGGGGTCAAGGCGCTTAGGCTTTTGCTTGAGTATACCGAAAAGTCGCCTACAATCGCAAGTTTTATATTGTAATTTATGAATTTTTGCAGTATCTCGCCGGCAAGTCTTGTTTTTAAATCAAAGAATTCTTCACATATGGCAGACCTGTTTATAACTATCCTTGAGCAGCCTGTTTCAAACCCGATGGTGGCTATAAGGTCAAGGGCGGATTGCAAATCCTTGATTAGTATATCCTTACTATTTATAACTGCAATATCTACATTGTTCTTGCTAATTACTTCTGTTTTCATTTGATTACCTCCATGGCTGAAAAAGTCAATCAAGTTATCCATTTTTGATTCTTAACCAATCCTCTCTTAATATTGCATAATGAACAACATCTTGGAATACTCCCTTAATTTTAACCTCTTTTACACCTGTTCCTTCATATATCATGCCACATTTCTGCATAACACGTCCGGAAGCTTCATTTCCTGCATAATGCGTGGATTCTACACGATTCAATTGCAATTTTTCAAAAGCAAGATCAAGTATAAGTGCCAGTGCTTCTGTTGCGTAACCTTTATTCCAGTAGTCTCTGTTGAGACAATATCCAAAAGTTGCTTTTTCATGTTCAGGAGCCAGACGTATATCGATGCATCCAATGCACTTGTTCTCTGATTTAAGTACAATTGCATATATGCCGCTTCTGCTCATGTATATTTCCCTGACCACCTTTTCTGTTACTGACATGTCTTTATGAGGAGGCCATGTCAGGTATCTTGTCACAGCCTCGTCTCTGGCAAAAAGATTTACATCAGGTATATCTTGTATTGTAAATGGCCTTAGTATAAGCCTGTCTGACTCAAGTATGGCGTTTTCCTCCAAAATGCCTGCATAATCCATAACTCATCACCTTGATTTTTGCACATCTTCATTATTTGAATGGGTTTAAATATATCAAATCAAACTGTAAATATCAAGAGTATTTCATGAGATATTTACAATAACCGGATGAAACGCTATCATTATCAACCACCACTTATATATGCATTTTTCAAGCAGCACATAAAGGTTCTTGATGCGGGAAGCGGTGAAGATGAGGAGCCCGTGAAACGGGCTCCTTTATACATTATGTAACCAAGGCTGCCATTACAAGTATGCCTCTGTTTTCGTTGTAGATTGTTGGGAATTGACTAAGAGGCAGGGGACTTGTTCCCAGACCTGCTTCAATGGTGTAGGAGGGTCTGTTGAAATCTTGTATGAACCAGTCCTTGTAGCCTGCATGCCCTGACTCATAAGGAGTTATTTCAAGAGCGTAACCACTTAAATTTGCAAAGAGTCTGCCAATTTGCTCGGAATTTGGAGGATTGTAGTCAAGGTACTTCCAGTAAATGACCCTGCCTTGGGTGTGGTAGGAAAGAGTCAGCCTGAAATCGTTTGCCCTTGTGTAGTTTGCCATTGCAATACTTTCATTTATTGTTAGCGGTCCGTAGCCAACAAAGTCTCTGGGGGCAGGAGAGGTAAATCCTTGGGCAAACTTAATTCTTCGCGCTTCAGTCCATCCTGCGGGATATTGAAGATTTGGATCAACTCCATAGATGTTGGCCTTCCATCCTGATGGGAATGGAATGTCGGGATAGTTTTGGCTAATGCTTCTTGCAATATTGTAAAGCTCGGTGTTTGGAAGGATTCCTCCTGTAACCAAATCCGCACCATCCGGATTCACCATGGGTACAAAGTGAATTGTTGCATAGTCGTACAATAAATCAGCCGGTGTTTCAGCAGGAGTTCCTACTGCAATGTTGTAGCCATAGGCATAGGCTTTTGCGTATTGCTCTATAAATTTCATGAGAAGAAGGGAAGTAATCCACTCGTTTGCATGGTGAGTGGCATTGTACATTACCTGATTGCTGCCAGTACCGATTACCAGGTTATATACATTCCTTGTACCGGAGGAGCTTGTTGAAAGAATTCCACTCCTTACAAAGGGATACCTGGTTACTATACCTTCGATGTATAGTTCCATGAGTTCGTATGTTAGGGTTACGTTTTCTGCTACTATGTCAAAGGAAAAGGGGAGTATGAGTTCAGATCCTACTATCAGGTTTGCGGGACTGACATTGGGATTTGCAATCAGTATTGTTTGTAGAGGAATGTTTCTGCTGGTGGAAATTCGAAACAGAGTGTCTCCAGCTCTAATTCTATAGGTTATGTAACCTACAAGATAGGGTCTAAGGGCGTTCCAGGTGGCAGGACCTACAATGCCATCCTGGGTAAGGGAACGGCTTGATTGAAAACGCAAGACTGCATTCAGCGTGTTTGGGCCGAATACACCATCAATGGGCCCTGCGTTGAACCCCGCGCGGTTTAGTGCAAGCTGCAGCATTTCGACTTGCGGACCTCTTTGGCCTTGTCTGAGTATAATCATAGAACCCCCTTTAATTCTTGCGGCATTACTTTATTCTATGCCAAAAAATCAAAGGAGGTTCTATTTAGGAATTCTAGAAGGAAAGAAGTATGTTGTTCAAATAGTGGGATAGTTCAATATCCGTACGCTTTTTGCGCATCAGATACTGATTGGAATCCTCGATTCCATCCTCTTCAAAGGTGTTGGAACCGCTTGCTTCCAGGTCGACTGTCAATCTGACCGGTCCTGACAGGGTATAGTAGTCTCCTTCACCTTCGAAGGCAAAATGTACTGCGGTCAGATCATAACTTGAGTTTTCAAGGGTTCCATCCGTGTACAGCTTGTACGACAGATAAATTGGATTATCCTTGTATTTGTCCTCATCTATGTTCTTGAATCCTGTCTTTACAGTATATCCCAGATCAAAGTCTGAGTATATTACTGGAACAGGGAAGTTTTCAAAAACCCTTTTTGCACTTTCAGGATGCTGTACAATATTGAACTCAGGCCCGTTTGGATATTTGCCAGCCATGGACACCATGCTGTATACTTTGTTTTTAATAAGGTCGATGCCGTTGAACGGACTTATTGCATCAGGAGGGCTGTCCATCAGTTCTGCGATATTGTTAAGTGTACCTATTGTGACAATAATAACGCTGTTGTTTGGACTGTTGGCAAGAAGCCTTCTGTACAGCTGAACCGCATCTTCTACTTGAAGGGTCCCGTTTTTATATGCTTCTGAGTAATTCTCTGCAATGAATTTGTTGTACTTTGTGTACTCTTCGAACAATCCGGGTTTTTTGTATGTTCCAATGGGGATATCGGGAAAGCCGCAGTAGGAGTTGATGGCATCAATACATCCAGGAGCGTATTCGCTGGATGAACAGGACATGACACCAATCACTTTGGTGTTGTGTCTCTTTGCAAGATAATGCATGACAGCCAATGCACCGACATCATCACAATCCGGTCCTATGTCAGTATCCAGTATCAAACTGCGTCTAACTGTTCTTAACGGTTCGAATATAAATTTCTTCATTGTTCTCCACCTTTCATGACCCTCGTAATATAAATATTATTAACTAGTTCGATATATTTGTCAAAGATTTTTTGTACAGGTCATAGTACATGCCTTTTTTCTTCATTAATTCAACATGATTTCCTTTTTCAACAATGCTGCCATCCTTCATAACCAATATTATGTCTGCATCCTTTATGGTAGAAAGACGGTGGGCAATTACAAAAGATGTTCTGCCCTTCATCATCCTGTTAAAGGTCCGTGTAATGTACTGCTCGGTTCTTGTGTCGACGCTGCTTGTTGCTTCATCAAGAATAAGCATTGGCGGATTTACAAGCATTGCGCGTGCAATGGTAAGGAGCTGAAGCTGTCCAACGGACATATCTTCTTGCGTTATCACGGTGTCATATCCTTTTGGCAGTGTTTCAATAAAAGAATGAATGTGGGCATTCTTGGCCGCTTCCACCACTTCTTCCAAAGTGGCATCGGGTTTTCCGAAGGCAATGTTGTCAAAGACTGTACCTTTGAAAATCCAGACATCCTGCATAACCATGGCAAAGGACTTTCTCAAACTGTCTCTTGTCACATCAAAAATGTCCGTGCCGTCAATGGTTATCCTTCCTTCATCTATATCGTAAAAACGCATTAAAAGATTAACCATGGTGCTTTTGCCTGCGCCTGTAGGTCCAACTATTGCTATGAGATTGTTTTTGGAGACATCAATATTTAAATCCTTAATCAACGGAACACTGGAATCATAGGAGAAGGAAACCTTCTGAAAGGAAACCGTTCCATCTTTTACTTCAAGCACATTGCTTGCGTCCTCTTTTTCAGGGTCGGCATCTATTAATGAGAATACACGCTTCAAGGAAGCTATGGCATTCTGCATCTGGGTTGTCACACCAGTTATTTCATTTATTGGTTTTGCAAACTGGGTGGCATAGCTGAGCATTGCAGCAATCTGCCCAACACTTATGCTTCCGTTGATTGCAAGCCATCCTCCGGAAACACCAACAGCAATGTATGAGATATGGTTTACGAACCTGGTGGTTGGGTTTACAAGGGAGGAGTAAAACTGAGCCTTTTGTCCTGCCTTGTACAGTCTTGCATTTATTTCCTCAAACTTTTTATACTGGGTGTCTTCCAGTAAGTAAGTTTTGATTACAGGCATGCCGCTTATGGATTCTTCAGCAAGTCCTCCCAGTTCTCCTATAATACTCTGCTGCTGTTTGAACATTTCAGATGATCTGGAGGTTATGAACTTGGCAATTATTATGGAAAGTGGTGTAATCAGAAGAACTGCAAAGGCTACAAAAGGGCTCATAAATGCTAAAAAAACCAAAGTTCCAACAACGGTAATTATGCCTGTAAGCATTTGAGTCAGAAGCCCTAATAGTCCTTCTGTCATGTTTTCAATGTCCACTGACAAAATGCTGATAATATCTCCATGCTTGTGCGTGTCAAAATATTTTACAGGCAGGTTGTGCAGCTTTTCAAAAGCATCCTTGCGAATGTCCTTTGCTGTAAAATTTGCCACCTTGTTTGCAAGCAAGGGAGCATATCGAGTTAGTATGAAGGAGGATAGATAGAGCAGGAGAAGAAGGCCAATGTTTTTTACAAGTGCATCCATGTCTACTCCTTGTTCTCCAGCAACCGAGTCGATAGCCTTGCCTATGACCCTCGGTGCAACAAGGGCGAGAATGCTGCCTAGAAGGGAGCATGCAAAGGTTAGGAAAAGCATTCCTTTGTATTTTGACAGGTAATTCCATACTCTTTTAATCATCCATATCACCACCCAGCTGCGTTCTGCAAAGCTCCTGATAAACCTCACATTCCTCCATCAGGGTTGAATGCTCTCCAAAGCCAATCATTCTGCCTTTTTCAAGCACCAGTATGTTGTTGCAGTTTTTTACACTGCTTATTCTCTGTGAAACTATTATCTTGGTCATCTCATATTTAGAAAGATTCTCCCTGACTCTTGATTCCGTCAAATAGTCAAGAGCACTCAAACTGTCATCCAGAATCAATAAATCAGGCTTTCTTGCCAGTGCTCTTGCAATGCTGAGTCTTTGTTTTTGTCCTCCTGACAGATTGGTTCCGTCTCTTTCAATCTCATGGCTGAAATTGCTGTCCTTTTTCATAATGAACTCAAGAGCTTCAGCATTCTTTGCGGCTTCATGTATATCCTCCATTGTTGCGTCCTTGTTTCCCTGACGTATGCTCTCTTCTATGGTACCGCTGAATATGATGGATTTTTGGGCAACCAGCGCAACAGAATTTCTTAGGGTATCGATGTTGTAGCTTTTTATGTCTTTGCCGAATATTCTTATGCTTCCCTTGTCTGCATCGTAAAGCCGCATTATCAGGTTTGTGAGGGTGGTTTTCCCGCTTCCAGTACCGCCGATAATGCCAAGGCTTTCTCCTCGTTTTAATTTGAAGGATATGTCTGAAAGGACATAAAATCCTTCATTGTAGGAGAAACATACATCATCAAACTCCACCGCATATTCTGCATACTTGTCTAACTCCTGGGTTCCTCCATCGGTTATTGAAGTACTTTGCTCAAACACCTCATTAACCCTCTGAGCCGATGCGTAAGCTCTTGTAAAGAGGATGACAAGGTTTGCAGTAACCAAAAGAGCTGTGACCATGTAGGAAATGTAGTTGATGAACGCAATTATTTCTCCTTGGGTCATGTTGCCCAGTTTTATGCTGATGCCTGAGAAGTAGAGGACAAGTATAATTGCAATATTCATAATCATGGTGGTGGCAGGGTTTAAAAGGGTAGAGATTCTTCCTGCCTTGACCGACATGTTTGCAAATTCCGTGTTAAGGTTGTCAAAGCGTTTTTTCTCCCTGTCCCTTCTTGCAAAAGCCCTTATCACTCTTACACCTTGCAGGTTTTCCTTGACTACCAGGGTCAGTGAATCCAGCGTTGCCATCACCTTTTTGTAAAGGGGGATTGTCTTTTTCATAATAAAGTAGACAATAGTCACTAGTATGGGCAGGGTAAGAATGATTATGAGAGAGAGCCTGGCATTTATGTACAATGCCATGACTATACTTCCAAGGGATATGAAGGGCGCTCTTATTACCAGCCTTATCAGCATTGCTACTGCAAGCTGCAAAGTGTTAATGTCATTTGTCAGTCTTGTTGTATACCCCGTTGTTCCAATTTCATCAAGTTCCTTGGATGAGAGGGACATGATGTGTTTGAACAGGGCGTTTCTCACATCCGTTCCAAAACCCTGGGAGGCTATGGAAGCTGAATACTGACAAATGAGCGCACTTAAAAGGCCTACTGCTGCAATTACCAGCATGAGGCCTCCCATTTTCAATATGTAGCTTGTGTCCTTGTTTTGAACTCCTATATCTACAATGCTAACCATTAGGGTTGGAATCAAAAGTTCAAGTATAGCTTCCAATAGCTTGAATGAAGGACCAACTACAAGCTGTTTTTTGTACGGTTTCAAAAATGATAAAATCCTTCTCATTACAACTCCATATTTACTCTTTCTCTTATTCCAATTAATTCTTCAGCTTTTATATCCGTAGTCTTGTACGATAATTTCTCTTTTATACTACCACCTATTATTTCAAGCACATTTTCCCTGCCAATTTTATCAGACAAAGCCTTCAGTGCACGCATATCCTGGAGGGCTTCTCTAAAAACTTCAAACCTGATGGATGACAAGGGTTTTCCATCTTCATTTGGATAGAGAACAAAAGTGTCTCCTCCTGGAACCCATCCTCCTCCGGTGCTGTTTGTGAAGGGATCGATTTCCTCAATCGAAAGCCAGGAATTGTAGAAGTTTAGGCCCCACTGCAAGAATCCCTTAATGTCGTACTTGAACAGTATCAATCCAAGCAATCTGTTCCTGGATGAAGGGAAGGCAAGAAACCTGTTTGATACGGTCACCTGGCCGCAGCAGTAATAGGTCCAGAGTTCTTCAATGTTTTCCTCAAGAAACGGCCCCAAATGATCCAATGACGGAATAGGGCAGGTAACAAGTCCTTCTTTATAGAATTCGATGGAACTGAGAGCATCAAACATCTTGAAGCCTTTCAAATGCTCTTTCAAGAACATGGCACTGCTTTTATAGTCTTCCAGCATGGATAGGTTAGGCTCGTCGGATACATGGAAGTAGCAATTGTCCGCAATTCCCAGATCTTTGAGCACCTTCACCAGTTCAGGAAGAAGCTGTGACAAAAAGCTTCTGTACTCACTGCCGTGGGCATCCGTCTCCCAGCCAAACAATTTTTTGTACTCTCCATTTTCATATCCCATTATTTTTGGTGCGTGTTTGCAGCCCCATTGGGTGAATAGGTGGGATATTTCATAATATTCGATATTTGATCTCTTGCACATGTCCACCCACCTTGCAAGCTTGTCAAAGTTGAAGGAGTAGCTGTCGCCATTTTTGTAAACATCCACAAGCTGGATGGTTCTTCTTTCGCCACCCACTCTGGTATCCAGTGGGGGAGTGAATATGGGGGTAAGAAGCATGTTGACGCCATGTCTTGCAGCTTCCTTTGCAAATTCCTCCGTTATCTTCCAGTATTCTTCAGAATTAAACTCGATATTGTAATAGTTGCAAAGACAATCCGTGTGAAACCAGTTTGTACACTTGAAGTCGTACCTGGGAAGTTCCTTGTCCAGAACCTTTAATTCAAAAGATGCGCTCTCTTGAGCATCCCCGCTACTTATGGCAGCTGTGATGGTGTAGGTACCACTTTCAATATTCTCTCCGTTGATAGTAATCCATACGCTTCTGTAATTGTTTTTGAACGCCCACAATTGTTTTGGCATCGGCCTTAATATGTCGGGAAAAAGACCAGGCCATGGGTGTTCCAGTACTCCTGTGGCGTTATCATACATGGCCAAATCACAAGGAACATAGTCCACAAACCTTACACTTAATGAATCTCCCAGGTCATGCGCTACCTCAAGTTTTACGGGCATGTTGGAAACAGGTGCGTTATGACATAGCTTGTAGGCAAACTGAAAGGAATAGTATTCGTTTTTCAGCATTGTTGCCTTGTATAAAGGCTTTGCCTCAAAGGGAAGATCCATAAATACTCTTTCTAAAGAGCTGATGGGAAGAATCTCAAACATGGCAATACTCCTTTACTCAATATTCACTATTTCAAACCCTTCATCCTCAGCCAGTTGACTGAGCAGATTGAGTGCGTTTTCAAAATCGTCGTCCTCTTCCGTCTTTTCCTGCTCCTTTTCTCCTGTATAAGTACTAGCACTGAAAGCTTCTAGTTCGTCTTCCATTAAAAGCTTTACTTTCATCGGTTTTCCAAAGGCAATGGACGCAGACTCGTCCAATATGTCAAATACATTGTTCCTTACAACCATGTCCATCATCATTTTGTTGGAAAAAGCAATTATCAAATAATTTGGTTCAAGAACAAAACCTTTGCTGTTAACCCTTATCAAAGCAGATATTGAGGATTTGTTTTTGTCGGTGATATTCTGCAAAAAGTCATTCCAATCCAAAGTGTCAATGGGTTTTGCGTTTTTTGACTCTTTCTTGGGCTTGGCTTCATCAATCTCTTCTTTTTTTGGTTCTGGCTTTGGCTCTTCTATCTTTTCTTCTTTTTTCTTTTCGACTTTTTCCACCTTTTCATCCGCAGTAACAACAGGGGTAACTTGCGTATATTTCAGACCGTTGGCTACCAAATCTGCCAGCTTGCTTTCAAGCAAACTTATTCTGTCTTCCATGTCATCTTCAGTGCTTGTTCTTCTGTCGCACAGGTTAAGCATTCCAGCTTCAAATACAATTTTCCTTTGCACTGCCCATTTCAGGTTGTTTTCCAGTTTGGACAGCTCTTTTACAAGGTATGCAATTTCCTTTGTGTTTGTAAGGCTGGAGAGCTTTTTCAATCTTTCAATTTCCTCGTCATCTTCATAGAGGAGTTCCTTGGGATTGTCAATATTAAGAACAATGAGCAGGCTTCTGAAAAGACGCATAAGCTCCGATATGAAGTTTGAAGGATCTCTACCATCCGCAAAGATGCTGTCTGAAAGCTTTAATATGGATCCTCCGTCCTGCAGAAGTAGCTTTTCTGCAAACTGTTCTATGAACATTCTGTCCAGTGAACCTGAAGAATCCCTTGCAGCTTTCAATGTTATGTTGTTTTGGCTTGCAGCTATTGTCTGGTCAAGAATGCTTATGGCGTCTCTTAATGCACCATCTGCTTTCTGAGCTATAAAGTTAAGAGCCTGTGTCTCATACTTTACTCCAATATCTTTGCATATTTCTTCAAGACGGGCCATTATTCCCTGTCTTGATATGCGTTTGAAGTCGTATCTTTGGCATCTTGAAAGAATTGTCACCGGGAGTTTGTGGGGCTCTGTGGTTGCCAGTATAAATACAACTCCGCTTGGAGGTTCCTCCAAAGTTTTAAGGAGAGCATTGAAAGCTCCTGTAGACAACATGTGAACCTCGTCTATGATGTATACTCTGTATTTGGAAATGGAAGGAGCGTAGTTTGTTTCATCGATTATTGCCCTTATGTTGTCAACGCCGTTGTTCGAAGCTGCATCTATTTCCGATACGTCAAGGATCTGTCCTGACAGTATGCCCTTGCATATGTCGCATTCGTTGCAAGGGTTGCCTTCTTTTGGTGATAGGCAGTTTATAGCCCTTGCAAAAATTTTCGCAAGGGTGGTTTTACCGGTACCTCGTGTTCCACAAAAAAGATAGGCATGGGCGATACGTCCTGTTTTGACTGTGTTTTTCAGTATTGTGACAATGCTTTCCTGTTCCACAACCTCATCAAATGTAAGAGGTCTCCATTTTCTGTAAAGAGCTACATATGCCATTTTCTTACCTTCCTTCATGTGATGAATAAAGCCAACCCTACTGGGTGTAACCGGGGAAACTTACGGCACACGATAGGTCACGCTTACCGCTGCTTCCTTCCGGACCTAACGGGGTTCATGGATTCCCATTGCGTAGGACCCAAGNNCCTTCCGGACCTGACGGGGTTCACGTTCTAGCGTTGCGTAAGACCCGGCTACACCCATAAGGGTTGGCCAGCTGAAATATATTCTACTATAGTTTTGTATTTAATGCAATAGTAGTTTTTTCAACCGTTGAAATTGTGTTTTTTTAGGAATATAATCAGATTTGTGTCACCAAATGTTAGCTTCGTGTGTGTATATGTTGAAGGGAGTTGGAAGTTGTTGATTCCTGTCGAAAAATATGGG
>LSQX01372594.1_pt1 | contig 13177 bp, 11 predicted proteins | sample 654561 | NCBI WGS metagenome assembly LSQX01 (sample SAMN04489861, study PRJNA283612) | anaerobic digester metagenome | isolation source: 4 biogas reactors fed with cattle manure at either 37C or 55C with and... | place: Denmark: Kongens Lyngby | collected 2014 | reverse complement strand
TGAAGTTGTTGACGAAGATGCTCTTGCTACTTTAAAAGAAGAAGAAAAAGGTCTTCATGATGAACTTAAAGCAAAACGCGACGTTATGAATAAAGCTATTGAAAGAATTAAGATGGTTGTTAAATATGGCGAAGAAGCAACAGTAAAAATTGAAGCTTTAAAGGCTGCTTTCGAAACTGAAGCTGCTCCTGTCAAAGAAGCTCTTGCTACTTTAAGAGAAGAAATTAAAGCTGTCAAAGAAGCTGAAGTTGTTGACGAAGATGCTCTTACTGCTTTAAAAGAAGAAGAAAAAGCTATTAATGATGGACTTAAAGCAAAACGCGACGTTATGAATAAAGCTATTGAAAGAATTAAGATGGTTGCTAAGTATGGTGAAGAAGTAGTAGTAAAAATTGAAGACTCAAAAGCTAAAGTTGATGCTGCTCATGATGCTTTGGCAGTTTTAAGAGAAGAAATTAAAGCTGCTAGAGAAGCTGAAGTTGTTGACGAAGATGCTCTTGCTGCTTTAAAAGAACAAGAAAAAGCTTTACATGATGCTCTTAAAGTTCTTAGAGATGAGCATAAAAATCTGATGGATTCAATTGATAATCCAGATGTTGACGAAGATGTTGAAGAAGACGTTGAAGAAGACGTTGAGGACGCTGACGTAGAATAATTTAAAACAGACCCTTAAAAAAGCCTGGGGAGAACGCCGTATTAAAGAGCATTCTTCCCAGGCTTAAAGTTTATATGAGTCAGGTGAGTCAGGGGACGGGTGAGTCAGGGGACGGTTCTCTGACTCACGTCCCCTGACTCGCTGACTCAAGAATAGAACAAATCACCCGTGTCGTTTGCATGACTCGCTTATAACCCAGAAGTAAAAGGGAAGCAAAAAACTGTCAGAAAAGGTTTTATTCAAACTCTCTGACAGCTTCTAAGAAGTATAACTATTTATATCTCCTATTTTATTTATTTTCCAAAGGAAATGTTACTTTCCAGTTTCCTTTTGTTAATAAGTTACTTGTCCAGAAAGTTCCACAAAGTGAGTATTGACCTATTTCTGATTGAGGTATATCAAATACATATTCATTATAATCAATTCTTCCGTCACTATATGCATTCTCGGCAAATGCTACACTATAATTATAATTAACTTCATTTCCGCTTGTATCTTTTAAGAAAAAGAATCCATGATTATCCTTCGTCAGGTTGTTTTCAACAGACGTCTGAATATGAAGCATACCGTCTACATATCCAATGCCTGTAAAATCAATACCCTCAACCGGAAAATCCATCGGTTCAGACGGAGCGAGAACTTTAACTTTGTTGTTTATGTCCAGATTAGGACCACTACCACCGTATGAAGAGACAATCTGAGTTAATGGGTTATCACTGATATTTGTCAGGTCAACCGGAATTGGTACCTTGTCATATTTATGCTTATCACTTAAAAATTCTCTTACTGAAAAAGTTATCTTATCACCAATAATATTTTTATTTCCCCATTCACTTATTGATACAAGAAAAGTCGCTGTTTTTGTTGTTTCATTATACCCGACAAACTCACAGGTAGCCGAAGAATCAAAGGGACGGTTAATGGAATAGCTGTCATATAGATCCGTCGTTTCGTCAATACGATCTCCGGTAAGATCCTGCATTGTGATATAGATTTCAGCTGTGTTATCGTGAATATATGCTGATACAACCTCCATTTTTATACCATTATCCTCACAGGATTTTTGTATCGGTACAAAAAACTGTGCAATTGTTGGGGAAACCAAATACATGATTTTATAAATTTCTGTTGAATTAGCAGCAAGTGCAGGTGTTACTGCCAGGACAATTACTATAAGCATTGCTGCAACTGTGACAGGCTTGCGAAAAACGCTTTTCACTTTATTTTTCTCTCCTTCAGTTTTGTCCACTGAGTGAATAATTTTATCTACAATCTCTTGATCTGGACAAATATGTTCATTCATGTTGCGATATTTTTCTCTAAACATAATAACCATCCTCCTTAATAATTTCTTTCAACTTATGTCTTGCACGTGTAAGTTGTGCTCTAGTTGTAGATGGTTTTTGATTTAATGTTCTACTAATCTCTTCTACACTCAAATCTTCATAATAAAACAGATGTATTACCACTCTGTATTTCATAGGTAATTTTAGAAGTTCGTAGTGAAGATTGGTTTCTTCCTCTGTCTCAAACACAATAGTTTCATCCATCGGCACTGTTTTCTTTACCCAGGATGATAGCCACATTTTTTTGCAACAATTTATTGCAACGCGGATTAACCAAGCTTTTCTATGTTCCTCTGTTTCAAACTGCGGTTTTTTTCTGAGATATCGAAAAAAAACTTCCTGATAGATATCATCTGCATCGCTTTTATTTCTTGTTTGTGAAAAAGCCAATCTATAAACCATATTTGAATATGTTTTTATAACATTTTTCACGCAATCATCCGTACGTAATGATTTTTGCTCCACAAGCCCAACCCCTCCTTTCACTATAAATACCTTTTAGCATATAAAAAAGCTACAAAGCTTCAAATTATTTATTTTTGACACAAAGATCAGTGAGTCAGAGAACCGTCCCCTGACTCATAAGAAAATCTTGATGATAAAAAAGACAAACCGATGCCGTTAACCGATTTGTCCTTTTAAGCTAAATAATATCTGTTTGCTCCTTAGACAAAATTCATCCTAATTAGTTTGTATTATTCACTCAAAAAAATCATCCCTTATAGTAGCTGTTTTGGCCTTATCACCCCACTCTACTTTAAATTCCAAGTTTTCAGAAATAGGAGTCAGTAGGGACGGTTCTTTTTGACTCTTACTATAAGTTCGAGATTGCAGTTTTCTGTTGCTACATCCCGGAAAAGTTCTATAATACTTTGTCCATAAGTTCCTAGATTCTCAATCATAATTTCGGAATTTATAATTACAATTCTTTTTTTGGAAAAGTCTGTTGTAAGGCAATCCCATAAAGCATCCAGATTAGCACCATAATACTCAGGCAATGACAATTTCTCTTTTAAATATGCATGTGTTGTTTCTTTATCAAGCATTCTTGCTCCGTTTAATTTGATTTCTTTCATTGGTTTTCCTCCTGGTATAACTAGTATAACTGCACAAATGTTTTGTAATGATCAGCCGTATAAAATATAAGTCCGTCATTGGAGTAGACTATCCGCTTACTTCCACGATAACCGCCTTTATAATCAATATCACATTCGTAATATTTACGCCCTTCTTTTTTGGGCAAAAGGCCTTCCCTATTTCCGAAAACATCTCCGCCAATGGACATTTTGTCGGTTACCTTCCAGAGGTTGCCCTTTGAATTCTCCCAACCTGCTTTCTGGGCATCCTTTTTTGTAATATAGTTCGGCGGAAGTTCATGAAATATGTTAATGTATACAGCAACTTCATCCTTTGAGGAATATCGCTGTCCCTTTTCCACTTCAGCCCCGGCGTCATATGTTTCTGCTGTTTTCGGTGTTTCTACCTTTTTTACTTTTTCTATTTTTTCTACTTTTTCTATTTTTTCAGATACTTCTGGTGTTTGCGCTATTTCGGATGCTTCTGGTATTTTTGATGTTTTAGGTGTTTGCGATACTTCTAGTGTTTGCGATACTTTCGATGTTTGGGATACTTCGGATTTTTCTGACGTTGTAACTATATCAGCTACTTGCGGTGTTTCTCGCGTTGCCATTGTACCATATGTCTGTAGTGTTTCCGGCGGTTCAGTTGTCTCAGCTGTTTCAACAACTAATAAAGCAGGGCTTGAAGTTGGCACAGGCAAATCCGTTGTATTTAAACTGCATCCAATAAGACCTAACATTAAAATAAGAGCCATTAAAACAATAGATAGATATTTGTTTATTATTTTTGTTTTCATTTTAACTCTCCCTTAGTATACTCTCAAATATACTCTCATTTTCTTTAAATATCCCCCATATGATATTTTAGTTAATGTCTGTAGAAATCCTAAATCCTATGCTCAGACCTTATCCACAAGTCTTATGCTCTGTACCAGACCTTTATTCTTTATGAGTACTTTCAATTAATCTCAAATGTAAGTAATTACTAGTACAGACAATCAATGTTGAGTCAAAAAGAACCGTCCCCGGTGACTCAGCTCACGAATCAGAATCTCGTTATCATGCCTGTCACGTATGGCTATCCTGAAAAAACGCCTGCCAAGAAATCGAAAACCCGATGCATTCCTTATCAATATACCACATTGCGCCATGCTGTCTTTCAACACTTCCGCATCCATGCCGTTATCCGGAAGCTTTGCCAATATAAAATTGGTCTGCGGCTCAAAAACTTTAAGCCCCAAAATGGTGCCCAGACTCTTGTACAACCACTCCTGTTCAGCCCTTAGCCAACTTTGCGTACGTTTCAGGTATTCATCCGCTACTGGCAGAAAGTCAGCTGCACAAGCTGCCAGACTGTTAACCGACCAAGGTTGCTTAATTAAACGCATTTTTTTAATTAAACCTTCATTACCCATTCCATATCCCAAACGCAAACCAGGCACAGCAAAAGCCTTGGTAAAGGCCCTGATGACAAAGAGATTGTCAAATTCTTTTATAAATCCGGCAATTGAATTTTCTGTCCCCCCAAGGGTTAGCTCAATAAAAGCTTCATCTACAATAACCGTAACACCTGATCGAGAGGCAATCTCAATAATGTATCTCATTTCATCCCGGGAGGCAAGTGTAGAAGTAGGATTATTAGGATTGCACAGAAAAATACATTCTGCCCCCGCTTCAATTTCATACTTAAGCGTTTCAATGTTGAGCTTGAAGCCCTCTTCCTCCTTTAATTCCATAAAACGCACTTTTATACCGGCTTCTACAGATGCACGTTCATACTCCGAAAAAGAAGGTGCCGCAATCAGAACACTTTTTGGCTTCAGAGCCTTAAGCACCAGAAAAATTATTTCCGAGGAGCCATTTCCCGCAACAATACTCTCCACAGGAATACCTGTGTACTCTGCAAGTTTGCTACGAAGCCTTGTGTAATCCGGGTCAGGATAGTGCACAAGAGAATCCATATTGGACAACAATGCTACCTTTATTTCTTCCGGCACACCTAAAGGGTTGATATTTGCACTGAAGTCAATAATGTCTTCAGGCTTTCTGTTTAAAATCTCTGAAGCCTTGTATATGTTCCCTCCATGGGTTTCCTGTTTCTCTATTTTCATAAAGTCCCTTCTTCCCATGAATTTATTATTTCATACACCTTTTTCATATTGAGATTGTCCCGTACATGCTTTGCGAGCCTGTCATATTTCCTTTGCATAGCATCTGCTGTCAGCTTTTCAAAGGCACTGCCTCCATCATTAAAGGCAAACTTTGCATAGGGAATCACCCCAATTACAGGCACTTTGACAATATCCTCTATCATTTTAATTCCCGGTTCCAGTAATTTCAGATCACCTCTAAATTTATTGATGATAACTCCCTTTACTCTCCTTTTCTCCTCTTTAGACAAAAGCAGCATAGTACCTGCAAGAGATGCAAACACACCACCATTGTCAATATCCCCCACCAGTAGCACCGGTGTTTGTGCAACCTCAGCCATTCCCATATTGACTATATCCCTGTCCCGCAGGTTGATTTCTGCCGGGCTGCCTGCCCCTTCAATTACAACAATATCATTTTCCAATGCAAGGGTATTATAAGCAGTCTTGACCATTTCCTTGAGCTGGGGCTTGAATTCATGGTATTCCACAGCCGACATATTGCCATGTTTCTTTCCGTTGATAATTACCTGTGCATTTTTATCTGTGGTAGGTCTAAGCAATATGGGATTCATAAGGACATTCGGCTCCACACCTGCGGCTTCAGCCTGTGCTGCCTGTACTCCGCTCATCTCCAGCCCTTCTGCTGTAATAAAGGAATTGAACCCCATATTCTGTGATTTGAAGGGAACCACTCTATAGCCATCTTCTCTGAATATCCTGCACAAACCAGCTGCAATGAAACTTTTCCCAACAGAGGATGCCGTACCCTGTATCATAATGCATTTCGCTTTCATTATTACCCCCTTAAAATTGTTGTTTTATGTGTCAATATTCGTTTTAATTTTTAATGTTCAACTTAACTTGCTCCTGCTTTCTCTCCCTCGGTTTCTGTTTCCTCTTCATACTCGGAATCTTCATGCTCTTTTCCGTCAAGCCACCCTTTTGTAATAATTCTTTGTGTTATTGGAATGTCTGGAATTACTCCAAAAATATCGATGGGAGGCTTTACTTTGTAGGAAACTATAATATCTATAGTTTCCTTATCCTCGAACATTTTAGTTTTAGTAAAATCCAGTCCGGAAATCCCATTTTCCAAGGCCAGGCCTTTCAGCCTTTTATCCGCATCAATATGTTTTATCTCTTTTCCGCTAGCATCATATTTAGTTACAGCAAAGTGTTTTCTCACTATTGTCTTCATTACAACATCTGCATACTCTCCCCTAAGGTCTTCAAATGCCCCATTTGCCATATAGCACTGTATTATAAGGGCTAAATCCGAGTCCTTAATGCCAGAAAAAACTTTATGTAAATCTTCCCTCGGGCCATTTTCTAAAATGCTCTGTATATCAGCTTTCCCTAAGCCAAGCATACTTATCGCATTGGATTGGATTTCTTCTTTTGAAGCATTTAGTATTTTATACGAATCTAAAATTATTGCCAGAGTCTCATTCAAAGGCGCAACCTCTCTAACAGCCTTGGATGTTCCATCTTTTGCTCCGCTAACCGAGTAATAATAGCTGTATTTCGAAATCTCATTCGCTGACTCTGTCACTGCATGATAAACAACACTCTGCACATATGCAATTCTTATTATCGAAGCTATCGTCAGTATCACAAATATAAACAGCGGAAGTGCTATCGTTGCTTCAACCGTTACTGAACCTTTGTTTTTTAGCACTTTTTTCATTTTACACCTCACATTTATCATTTTTTCGAATCGGAATACATTTTAATTATAGCTCGTCCTATACTTATCATTATCCATTTGAAATAGCTTGCCCGACCGCATACTATCCGTTTTGACGACAATGTCTATTTCTCTGCCACTGTTTATATGTTCTCTAACTACTTTAGGAAGACTAGCTATTGGAAACGCAAATTTTAAGGGACCCTTTTTTGACACCGCTTCAGCTAAAGTATCTTGTTCGTGCCACAATTCCCCAAACTCGCTATCATAGAGTCTGATTTCATTATTGCCCCAGCATCCTCCTAAATAATGCCAAAGCTGAAAATTTACCTCTGTAGAGTACTGACCTAAGAAACTTCCTGTAATTTTAGGGTAATCAAAGAACACTACATTCATATGGTTTTTCGCTTCTGCATTAGGCATATACAAATGCAGGAGAGATAAAACAAGGCTAATAATAATCAGCATGATCGGCTTGTTTTTACATCTCACCATTTGAATATATCCTCCCATTTCATTGTCTCAATAAATGTTTCAGAGTATATATATACTCTATATTGCAGGTCAGGATATTTTAAAATACAATAACCGCTATTTCCGCCTTTAACCTTTCTGATAGCCGAATTGATAATCATAGTTTTAACCTTTGAAGAATCATTTTTCAGTTCAAACTTAAAGGTCTTTCCTGGGAACATTCTTATATCGTTAAGACCAGAAGAACCTGCAAAAAACAAGTCAACTGGTTCAAAGAAAAGTGTTCTAACTCACATATGCTCCCGACTCACCTTGATACATCAACAGATTGAATGCAAAACTCCTACCCCATATCACATAAACGCATTATTATAAATCATCAAAATCAATATCTATATCATACTTCGTGTCCCTTGGGAATTCATACTTGGTTATATTTTTCTTATTCCCATTCTCATCCACTTCATATATGTATGCGAAGTCAATAAATACAAGGGCTACTGTCAATCCTTTATTGCCAGGATTACATGCATATACAATATCTTCTTCATTTAACTCGGTCAATTTTGCAATTTCTACAACTATTATTTCACATCCAAAACTTGTGGATTTAACATCTTTATCTTTTATAATTGATCTCAACCTGTTTATTATATAAGCCGATGTTACACCTGAGTATGGATTAGCTATATCATCCTCATATAGTAATGATGCTTCATACAGAAATTTAGCATAATTTTCAGTGTTTCCATAAGATATTTTTTCTGCCACTGTACTAATAATATCTACCATAATCTCTACATTGCTCTTATCAGATTTCTTTTTATTCTCTTTATCTGATGTGCTTGTTTTATTTGTTCCTTCTTTGTCGCTAATATTTCCCTTTTCTTTTCCACATCCAGCAAATAATGATACACATATAGTTAATACTATACCTATTGCAACTATTCTTTTTTTCACTTTTCTTCCACCCTTCTTAAATAAATATATTCTTCACTATGATATTACCATACATATCAATTCACCAAGTAACTATAATATTTGTTTTAATATCCCCTATATGACTTTATATTGAATTTATAGCGCCCTTCCTCGGTGAGTTTGCTTTTAGGCATAAACATCTGTGTCATAAATAAGTACTTTATTGATACATCAGCATCAGCTCTCATGTATGTATTGACATCTGAAAGCTTATATTTTGTTGTCCCAATTTCTTTATTCATGTTCACTTGTATAACGTCTTTCACTCTATCCATTTTTACTTCTTTATTTTCCAGTAATAATAAAAATCTTAAATAATCCCTGTATCCCATCGTAAGAAATTTACTGTCCAAGAAGCTCTTTTTTTTCTTTTCAGCATTACTGTCTTTATCTTTGTTATCCTCCTCCTTCTTATCCTCTTCTTTGTTGCCTTCCCCTTTCTTACTATCTTTTTTTTTCCCTTTAACTAACTCCTTTATCTTATCTTTAGTTGCCGATTTTGTTTCGCCTGACAGTAGTTTTATATACTCTCCTACTTTTTCTCCCACGGTAGACCTATCTTCTTGAGCAAGCTTGCCAATATTTTCTTCTACAAGATTTAATAGTTTTGCTCTATCTTCTGATACGTTTTCACTTATTTGTCTCGCAAGCCCTTTTTTAATTTCTTCTATCTTCTCATTTATATCATCTACTTTTGTTCTTTCATATTTAAAAAACTCTATCTCTTTACTTTTGAAATCACTTTTGTCTTGTAAAAAATCAAATAATCCCTTTATTGCAGAACTTCCTTCTAATAGCTGATTAAGTATTTCTTTCTGCCTTTTTTTTGATTTCAAATGGTCTTGAGCATACTCTTCCCTTCTATCTGCCAATTCCTTTGCAATGTTCTCTACTTCTTCAAATTCAGTTTTAAGTCCATTTCTGTATGCCAAATATGCATCCGGAGTCTTTTCATATATTGTCTTTTCAATACTGTATAAAAGTTCACTGCTTTCATCTCCTGTAATTCTATTGTTTTCAAGTTCTTTCAAGCTGTCCTCAAACAATTTATTTATATTGGTTTCCTCAATATCAAGCATTTCTATCTTGCTTTTCTCCCAGTCATAAAACACTCTGTCCACAGACATCTTTATTTTATTCTCTATTATAGTTTCCACTTCATCTCGTACAAACTCTTTATAATCCTCCGGATCATCCACTGTAAAATCAGCTGTTTTACCATCTGCTCTATCCAATACTTGCTTTGCCATTTCTGTACTGGCATCAGCTACTACATCTATGGTGTTAGTGGTGGCAAATTTTGCCACTTCCCCTGTCAGCTCTTTCAGGCTTTTCTGAACACCCTCGGGGGACAATATCCAAGTCTGCCTGCTTTTCATTATCGGTATATTATCTTTACCTGCAAGTGTCATTAGCCCTACATCTACCATCGACTCCCCCATCGCCCATGCAAAAACCAATAAAATAGTAACGGCTCCCGCAAACGGACCTGCCGGCGCTGCAATAAGATTTACTGTATTCATTTTTGTGGGATCTGTGATAAGGGATATTGTATTTAAAACAAGTCTTATAAGGAGTATTTCTGCTGCCACCAATGCTATGTTTGCAAGCTCATCATCTTGTCCTGCAAGTATGTATTCTATTTCAGCTTTTGTTGTAAAGTAACTCTTCCTGTCGTTTTTTTCTTCACCACTCAGATTTTCTTCTTTGTTTCTTAGTGAATTTATATGCATGAATGTTCCTACTATATATTCATTTACATATATTTCATCCCTAAGACTCGTAAGCATACCGCCTATTCCTGAAACTTTTCCGAAAGCCTTGTCTGAAAATCCTTCTCCTTCGGTTTTTTTAAACTCCATTCCGTCCATGATTTTTTGTGCTTCCATACTGTTTTCGTTTGAAACAGATTCATCAACATAATCCATGAGACCTTGACTTGCAAGGCTTATAAAATCCTGCATTTCGCTTATTTTTTTTTGAATCTCTTTTTCATCCGCTTCCAATATGTCCTTGTACAGTTCATTGCTGTCTACCTTGTTAATAGATGGTCTGTTAGCCCAGATTTCTTTATCTTTTTCTTTCTCTTCTTTTGTTCTTGTCTTGAATTGTTCTGTCAGTTTTTCAAATCTCTTCTTTGTCGATTCCTCCAGCTTTTCCTTGAATTCCGGTATGATACTCCTAAAGTCCAGACTGTTATCTTCTTCCTCTACAGGCCTAACTAAATGGTAGTCTATATTGGTTTTGAATTCATCTATGTTTTGTTCCAATGTTTCTATGTAGGATAATTTCTTGCGTATTTCTTTTGATATCGCAATAACTTCCGCATCAACTACAGGGTCACTGCCGTAGCTGTTTACTGTTTCCGATATTGCAGTATTTATTTGCAGTGGCTTTGCATCATCTATTCTAGCATCATATACTATTTGCTTAATTGCTTCTATTACCACTTTATTTTCTTCAATTTTTATTCTATGATTGTCAAGACTTTCGGTACTTACTTCCTTTTCCTTAATTACTATTTGATTACGCATTGATTCTGCAAATTCACTATTTTGAGCCTGCAACTTTTCTTTTATTTCTTTGGCTTTATTCTGCGCATCGGCTGCCTTTTTCTCCAGGTTTTTTATATTTTTCAATGCATCGTTTGAAAATGTGATATATATGTCTATATAGTCTCTCATGTTTTGAAGATTATCGTATGCACTTTTTATTACTCCGGTTCCTGTTTCCCTTCCCCTATTGTCCAATCCCAATCTGGTACGTGCTTGTTCCAGCTTTTCTTGCAATTTGGATTTTTCTTTTTCCAGAGGGTCTATGTATTCTTTTTCTGCATCCTTTTTTTCCTGCTCCAACCTGCTTATTTCTGCTAATGTCTCAAGTATTTCAGGAGATTCTTCTATTTCTTCTGTTTCTACTCCCACTACTTTTGCTGCTATCAGTACTGCCAAAAGGCGCTTTTGTTCACTTATTGAGTCTTCCAGCGGTTTTATGTATTCCTCTTTTGCGTCTTCTAGTTCCCTTTCTTTTTCGGCTATTTTGTCTTCAAACACAGTTATTTGCTTTTCAAGTCTTGTTTTTTCTGCTAACAGGTCAATGTATTCATTTAACAGCTTGTTCAAACCTTTTCCGTAATTGAATGTGTTTGAGCACATTACATTATCTGATAATCCTAGCTTCTCCTCATGAATCTTTGTCAAGTCTTTTTCAAAATTCAAACTAAGTTTTATGATTGCAGACTGCTTACCCAAATCGCTTATTGAAAAAATCTTTTCGAGAAACTCTTCCGCCAACTGCTTTGGTGCACGGTATTTCATATATTCTACAATTTGATCCCGTATCACTTCGTTTTCTGCAATACTGTACATAGGTGTTATTTCTAAACGCTCCACCTTGTATCCGTACAAGTCTAATATCTTCCATCCAAGCTTTTCTTTTTCTTCTTTTGACATTAACATTTTGTTAAGGTTATCCAATACAATTGCTTCCAGCTTCTTCGGGTCATTTTCGTACAAACCAAATAGTCCATACTGCTCTTTTAATGTTTTATCATATACCGATAATTCCGACATCAACGCAGTGCTAATAGCGCTTTGTGCTTGACTTTTGCCTGTTGTGATTCTTGCCCCGTCAACCAAGACTCCTGTCAGCATCATTACTGCAACTAAAATTATTGCTAAAAATATTGATATGGCACCTTTTGTTTTTTCAAATACTCTCATAAAATTCATCTGCATTGACCTCCCATATATTTCTAATACACAAACGAACTAAGTTTGTCAAATAACTTCCTCATTGAGCTCAACACAGTGTCAGACAATTTAACCCCTAGTCGTTTTTCAACTCCCTTATCTATTTGATTGGAAGCATCCACCAGCATATCCGTACTTCTTATATACTCCGCCGGTTCACTGATAACCGCTTCTGCCCGCGAACCAATAACAAATTCGTTCCCTATACCAAATCTATTTAATAAACTCCCAAAGGGCATTTTATAATTATGCTCTATTTGCACTACCAGTTTTTTATCAAACACTGCCTTCTTTATTTCAACTGTCGGATTACATTTTCTGCCAGCACCCAATATGCTTTTCCTTTCAACCTCATATATTACATACTGCTTAATTATATCCTTTTTTCTATCCTCATTTGTGTCTATCAGCCTCCAGTAAGGCATTGTATCTCTCATATCCTTTTTCTCTATTTTTTGCATAAACATATCTTTGTAGGGATTTACCCACATAACAGCACCTTTTTCAACGGCATCATTTGCAATAGATGATATACATGCTTGCTGATACAAAAGCATACACAAATACATTATGATGATAATTACAAAAAATGTTGTTGTAAAGACTATTGTTGTTTCTATTGTCAAGCTTCCGTTATTCTCTCTTAGTTTTTTGATCATTTTGGCACCTCGATATTATACATTTTATTCGTTCTTGATAAAGCAGATATATCAACACAGGCTGGATTTTTATATCTTTAATGCTTATAACCATGCAAGTTCAAGGGATGTATGTCCTAGCTTCTGATTAGATTAACTCTCTTATGTACTTGCGTTAAGATTTATAAAAAGTCAGACATGCTCTTTCCATCTTTTTTTAAAAATACCTCTCTTTTTTTATTTCACTTTTTCACGTCGCTATTTGGCTTCAAATAAGCGTTAAGTCAAAATTATAGTAAAAGTTATATTTCACCTAGAAATTGAAGTGCCATGTAAAATCTTTATCGCATTCAATATATATATAGCTTAAAATCCATTAGATGAATCATCCTGAATCCGTGAATATTCTAGC
>LSQX01226460.1_pt1 | contig 13177 bp, 26 predicted proteins | sample 654561 | NCBI WGS metagenome assembly LSQX01 (sample SAMN04489861, study PRJNA283612) | anaerobic digester metagenome | isolation source: 4 biogas reactors fed with cattle manure at either 37C or 55C with and... | place: Denmark: Kongens Lyngby | collected 2014 | reverse complement strand
ACTGCCCAGGTCACGCTGACTATATTAAGAATATGATTACTGGTGCCGCTCAAATGGACGGTGCTATCCTTGTTTGCGCAGCGACAGACGGTCCGATGCCCCAAACTCGTGAACACATTTTGTTAGCTCGCCAGGTTGGCGTTCCACGTATAGTAGTTTTTATGAACAAAGTGGACGCTGCAGACCCCGAGTTGCTCGAACTTATTGAAATGGAATTAAGAGAATTGTTGTCTTCTTATGAATTCCCCGGAGACGATATTCCAATTATTCAAGGCTCAGCTTTGCAGGCATTAGAAGCTGGAAACGATCCAAATGCTTCAGTAGACGATCCAAGATTAAAATGCGTTTATGAGCTTATGGATGCAGTTGACTCCTACGTTCCACTACCACAAAGAGATGTTGATAAACCATTCTTAATGCCAGTTGAAGACGTTTTCTCAATCACCGGACGCGGAACAGTGTCAACAGGTAGAGTAGAACGTGGTATTATAAAAGTTGGTGAAGAAGTTGAATTAGTTGGATTTGGATTGCACAAGAAAACTACCTGCACAGGCGTTGAAATGTTCCGCAAGCTTCTTGACGAAGGAAGAGCAGGTGATAACGTGGGCTTACTTCTTCGAGGCGTAGATAGAAATGAAATTGAACGCGGCATGGTTATTGCCAAGCCAGGCTCAATTACTCCACATCATAAATTTAATGCACAAGTTCTCTTCCTTAAAAAAGAAGAAGGTGGACGTCATACACCACTTTTCAGTGGATACCGCCCACAATTTTACTTGAGAACAACAGACGTTACTGGCGTCCTATCCTTGCCAGCAGGGGTTGAAATGGTTATGCCAGGCGATAATATTGACAATTTGATTATTGAACTTATTACACCAGTCGCTATGGAAGAAGGACTCAGGTTCGCTATCCGCGAAGGCGGAAGAACTGTAGGAGCTGGCGTTGTTACAAAGATTGTTGAATAATCTATAGTTTTATTAGCGAAACGGAGTAAAAGTGGCAACACAAAAAATAAGAATAAAACTAAAATCTTTCGACCATAGCTTAATAGATAAATCAGCTGAGAGAATAGTAAGGACTGTAAAGCAAACCGGTGCCGTTGTTTCTGGGCCCATTCCTTTACCAACTCATAGGTCTGTTTATACAGTTCTCCGCTCTCCACACGTTGATAAAAAATCTCGAGAGCAATTTGAATCTCGCATTCATAAAAGATTAATTGATATTTTTAGTTCTACCCAAAAAACAATTGACGCATTGATGAAATTGGAGTTACCTTCCGGGGTCGATGTAGAAGTCAAAGGATAAATTAGAAAATGAAAGCAGCAATTTTAGGAAAGAAATTAGGGATGACCAGCTACTTTACTGATGATGGCATCCAAATACCTTGCACAGTTATCGAAGCCGGGCCCTGCACAGTAGTTCAGGTTAAGACCAACGAAAAGGAAGGTTACAACGCTATTCAAATAGGTTTTGAAGAAATTGCAGAAAAAAAAGTGAATAATCCCTTGAAAGGGCATTTTGAAAAAGCCGGGGTTAAGCCTACAAGATATTTAAAAGAATTTCGTGATTTTAATGCCGATTTAAGTATTGGTGAAGTTCTAAGCGTTAAGCAATTTGAAACTGGCGACAAAGTAAAAATTACCAGCAAAAGTAAGGGACGCGGTTTTCAAGGCGTTGTGAAAAGACATCACTTCGGTGGGGGCAAAGCCTCTCATGGCCAATCAAGTAAAAAAAGACATGGCGGCTCTGTAGGCGCTTCTTCTTATCCTTCAAGAATTTTTAAAGGGAAAAAAATGCCTGGCCAAATGAGTGGGAAAAAAGCTTCGATTCAAAACATTGAAATTATTGAGGTTCTTCCAGAGCAAAATCTTATTCTTATTAAAGGTTCTGTTCCCGGCGCTCCAAATACTATATTAGAAATAATTAAGCGATAGGAAAAAAATGACAGTAGATATATATTCAAAAGATGGTCAAAAGACTGGCGAGCTTGAATTAAATAGTAAGATTTTTGGAATAGAACCAAACGAACACGCTATGCATCTTGCTGTTATCTCATACCTTGCAAGTCAAAGACAGGGGACTCATAGCGCCAAAACCCGAGCTGAAGTAAGAGGTGGAGGTAGAAAGCCTTGGCGGCAAAAAGGCAGAGGAACTGCTCGCGCTGGATCAACTCGCTCACCAGTTTGGATTGGTGGAGGAGTGATACACGGACCTAAGCCTCATAAATACTCCGTAAAATTATCAAAAAAAGTTAAACGACTTGCAAGGCTATCGGCACTATCTTGCAGAATGCAAGAAGAAAACATCAAAATTGTAGAAGATTTTACTTTCGATGAAATTAAAACTAAGAATTTTGTAAGCATTCTTCAAAATTTGCAGCTGTCTAAAGAGAAAACATTGGTTTTACTTCCGAAATATGATTTGAATTTATATATGAGTGCGAGAAATATACCAAAACTATCTATTCATCCAGTAGATAAAATCTCCACTTACGATATTTTGAACCATAAAAAATTGCTCTTTTTTAAAGGCGCTATTGAAACAATTGAAAATACCTTTTTAAAGTAGAAAAATGAAACAAATTATAAAAAGACCGGTCGTAACTGAAAAAGCAACTAAGCTTGGCGAGCAAAGACAATATGCTTTCGAAGTTGATATTAACGCGAACAAAATCGAAATTAAAAAAGCCTTAGAAGAGATGTTTGAAGTGAATATCACCAGCCTTAGAACTGTTAGGCAAAAAGGCAAGAACAAAACTCAAATGACCAGAAAAGGTTTGATGCGCGGTAAAACTGCTGATAGGAAAAAAGCTTACATTACCTTAAAAGTTGGACAAAGTATAGATGTAGTTTCAGACGTTGCTACTGCATAATTTTGTAATTATTTATATGAAAGAAAATGGGAATTAGAATACTAAAACCGATTACACCTGGAACAAGGTATTACTCAGTAGAAACCTTTGATGAAGTTACGACGGATAAGCCTTACAAACCCTTATTGAAACCATTGAAAAAGTCTGGAGGTCGTAATAACACTGGCAAAATTACTTCGAGGCATCGTGGAGGTGGACATAAGAGGCGTTATCGCGTTATTGATTTTAAAAGAAATAAAATTGATATGCCAGCCACTGTTTTAACTATTGAATATGATCCAAACCGCTCTGCAAGAATAGCTTTGATTAAATATGAAGATGGAGTTGTTACATATATTTTAGCACCAAATAAGTTAAAGGTCGGTGATACAATTATCTCAAGTCCAGATGCCGAATTTAAAGATGGGAACGCATTACCACTTAATAAAATTCCAGTTGGCTTGTTTATTCATAACATTGAAATGAAGCCCGGAAAAGGCGGACAATTAGCAAGAAGCGCTGGAGTATTTGCTCAGCTTGTGGCAGTTGATGGAAAAAATGCTCAAGTAAAATTGCCTTCCGGCGAGGTGCGGAATGTTCCAAGTGTTTGCTATGCAACTCTTGGTGCGGTCAGTAATCACGACCACCAAAAGGTTTCCGAAGGAAAAGCTGGGCGGAATATTTGGCGCGGTATTAAACCTCAAACACGCGGTATGGCTATGAACCCAATAGACCACCCGATGGGAGGAGGAGAAGGCAAAACTAAATCTGGCGGCGGTAGAAAACATCCACGCTCTCCTTGGGGACAGCTTGCGAAAGGTTTTAAGACAAGAAAGTCAAACAAAGCCTCCGATAAAGATATAATTCGTAGAAGAAAAACTAAATAAATTTATTGAAAATTAAAAAGAATTAGGTGTAGAGTATGTCTCGCTCATTAAAAAAAGGTTATTTTGTTCATTATAAACTGCAAAGAAAAATCGATGCTTTAAACACTAAAAATAAAAAGCAAGTATTTAAAACTTGGGCTAGAGCGTCTATGATTACACCAGATTTTGTCGGGCATACAATTGCAGTCCATAATGGAAAAAATTTCATTCCCGTTTATATAACAGAAAATATGGTTGGTCATAAACTTGGAGAGTTTTCACCTACAAGAGTTTATAGAGGACACTCCGGACACAGAAAAGATATGAAAACAGGAAAGAGGTAGGAGATAAAAATGGAAGCAAGAGCAATAAAAAAATACATACGTTCATCGCCCCGTAAGATGAGATTAGTAGTCGACTTAATTAGAGGCAAAAACGCTGCTGAAGCATTTGATATACTAAAGTTTTCAACGCACTTTGCGGCAAAAAATGTTTCAGATTTGCTTAAATCTGCAATATCAAATCTTTCTAATTACGAAGATGGAAAAGCATTCGATCCCGAGGATTGCTACATTAAAGAATGTTACGTCAATCAAGGCCCCACGATGAAAAGAATTAGTCCAGCACCAATGGGTAGAGCGTATAGAATAAGAAAACGCTCAAATCATTTAACAATAGTAGTTGCAACAAAGTTTAATTAGAGGAGTTAAAATTGGGTCAGAAAACAAATCCAATAGGTTTGCGATTAGGCATAATTAGGCCCTGGGAAGCAAACTGGTTCGATGAAAGTAATTTTCAAGAGAAGCTATCAGAGGACCTCAAAGTAAGAAATTATCTGAAAAGAAGATTGAAAAAAGCCGGAGTCTCGAGAATTATTATTGAAAGAACTACAAAGCAACTCCGTATTACAATAAATACTTCGCGCCCCGGGGTGATCATCGGAAGCAAAGGAAAAGATATTACTCAGGTGGAGGAAGAAATAAGAAAAATTACGAATAAAGAAGTAAAAATCTTAATTAGTGAAATTAAAAGACCAGAATTAGACGCAATACTTGTAGCCGATAATATTGCTCAACAGCTTGAAGGAAGGATTTCTTTTCGTAGAGCTATGAAGCAAGCAGTTGCATCAGCTATGCGGATGGGAGCATTTGGAATTAGAGTTATGTGCTCCGGCAGGCTCGGAGGCGCTGAAATGGCAAGAACCGAACAATATAAAGAAGGCAGAATTCCGCTTCACACCCTAAGAGCAGACATTGACTATGGAACTGCAACTGCTCAAACCATTTATGGAGCATTAGGAGTTAAAGTCTGGATTTGCAAAGGCGAGATTATCGGTAGGCAATAATTTAATAAAATAGTAGAGTAAGATATGCTTTTACCAAAAAGAACAAAATATAGAAAAACACAACGCGGTAGAAATAGAGGCAAAGCTCAACGTGGACACCTTGTAACCTTCGGTTCCTTTGGCTTGAAAACCCTAGAACACGCTTGGATTACAAACCGCCAAATCGAAGCTGCTCGTATTGCTATCAATAGATTCCTTAAAAGAGAAGGTAAAATGTGGATTAGAATATTTCCAGATAAACCTTATACAAAAAAGCCACTTGAAACGCGTCAAGGCAAAGGTAAAGGTAGCCCCGAAGGTTGGGTAGCTGTTGTAAAACCTGGTAGAGTGCTTTTTGAGGTTGACGGAGTTCCACAAGATGCGGCTAAGGAAGCTTTGAGATTAGCTTCACATAAACTCCCAATTAAAACAAAATTTGTTACACGTATTGATTTGATGTAAGATGAAAACGCGTAAAGCTAAAGATTTAAGAGAGCTTAATAGCGAAGAACTTCTTAGCTCTTTGAATGAAGCCCAAGAAACATTTTCTAAGCAAAGGTTTCAGCACGCTCTAGGACAACTGCAAAATACTACATATCTTAATTTTTTAAGAAAAGATATAGCTCGTATGAAAACTATTATAAATGAACGTCAAAGAGTAGAGAACAATGGATAAGGAAAATAAAACATTAGAAGTAAAAAAGTCTAATAAGAGGATTTTGTCCGGTAAAGTAAAGTCAAACAAAGCTGACAAAACTATCGTTGTTGCAATAGTGAGGCAAGTTGCACACCCGTTATATAAAAAATATTACAAAAGAACAAAGAATGTAATGGCTCACGATGAAGGCAACGAGTGCAATATTGGTGATACCGTAAGGGTAATCGAATCGAAGCCGCTCAGCAGGAGAAAGCGTTGGGCATTGTTACAAATAGTTGAACGTGCTAAGTAATAAAAGGAGGAAGAAATGGTTCGTGAAGAAAGTAGATTAATTGTCGCCGACAATTCTGGCGCAAGAAGAGTTCAATGTATTAGAGTCTTAGGCGGACACGGAAAAAGATATGCCCGACTTGGAGATATAATAGTTGTTACTGTCAAAACAGCATTGCCAAATTCAGCTGTTAAAAAAGGTGAAATTTGTAGAGCGGTGGTGGTCAGGACTAGGAAAGAGAGCAAAAGACGGGACGGCTCCTTTATAAGATTTGACGATAACGCAGCTGTTATTTTGAACGCACAAGGTGAACCAAGGGGAACACGTATTTTCGGTCCTGTTGCACGCGAATTGAGAGAAAAACAATATATGAAAATTGTTTCATTGGCTCCAGAAGTTATTTAAGGATTATTGTTATGAAATTGAAAATAAAAAAAGGCGACACAGTTCAAATTATTGCCGGAAATGATAAAGGAGAAACTGGCAGAGTTCTTAAAGTTTATCCTCATAAAATGAGAATTCTTGTTGAAGGAGTAAATGTGAGAAAAAGGCATACTCGCCCAAGTCAAAGCAATCAACAAGGTGGAATTTTGAGCAAAGAAATGCCTGTTCATTATTCAAATGTTCAGATTTTGGACTCCGATAAAAACCCAAGCCGTATTGGTGTTAGAATTGAAGGCGATTCTAAAATTCGTTATGCAAAAACAAACGATAAAGCTTTATAATTTTGTAAAATATTAATTTAGATAAACTAATGGCAGCGAAAAAAACGACAGCAAAAGCCCCTCAAAAAGGTGGATTGACAGTAAAGAAAGCCGATTTTAAGCCCCAAGGTAAAAGGCTTGAAGATGTTAAGGGCAAGGAGATACCAAAACCAAGATTAGAAGCCTTTTATAGAGAACAGATTGTCCCAACTTTAAAAGATAAATTTAATCTTAAATCTGTTATGGAGGCGCCTAAACTTCAAAAAATATGCGTAAATATTGGAGTTGGGCAAGCAACTCAAGATTTGAAGTTACTTCAAGATTCAATGAATGAATTAGAGTTAATTGCCGGGCAAAGACCAGTAGTGTCGAAAGCAAAAAGAGCAATTTCAAACTTTAAACTTAGAGCTGGTATGCCAATAGGTTGCATGGTAACGCTTAGAAGAGCAAGAATGTATGAATTTTTAGATAGATTTATCAATATCACTTCACCACGCATTAGAGACTTTCGCGGATTTAGTGATAAAAGTTTTGATGGTAGAGGGAATTATTCTATTGGAATAAAAGAACAGATTATTTTCCCGGAAATTGATGTGGATAAAGTAAATAATATTTCTGGATTGGATATTACTTTCGTAATAAAATCAAAATCAGATGAGCACTCGCGTGCATTACTTTCTGAATTTGGCTTTCCATTTAGAAAAAGTGAATAAAAAACTTATAAATAATTTTAAATAAACAAAATGGCAAGAACAGCAACAGTAGCAAATAACGAAAAAAGAAAACGACTTGCAGCAAAATATGAAGCAAAGCGTGAGGAATTAAAAAAGAACCAAGATTTCGAGGGCTTGCAAAAGTTACCAAGAAATAGTTCAAAAACAAGAATTCGTAACCGTTGCACTTTGACTGGGCGCGGCAAGGGAGTCTATAAGAAATTTGGATTGTGCCGCAACGTATTCAGGCAGTTAGCATTAGAAGGGAAAATTCCCGGTATTAGAAAGGCAAGTTGGTAAAATTAAAAAAGTAAAAGTATGCCAGTAACAGACTCAATATCAGATTTTTTAACCAGAATTAGAAACGCTGGAAATGCGAAGCATAAGACAGTCGAGATTCCATACTCGAATATGAAGTTTTCTATTGCACGCATTTTAAAAGACCAAGGATATATTAGCGATTTTGAAAAAATCGAGGATAATATACAAGGCGCTATTCGCATTACTTTAAGATATTACAATCGAAAGAATGCAATCTTAGAAATGAAAAGAATAAGTAAGCCAGGAAGAAGGGTATACTCTTCAGCTGACAAGCTACCAAGAGTAAAAAATGGGCTAGGAATTGCCATTATTTCTACCTCGCATGGGATTATGACTGATAAAGAAGCCCGGCGCTCCAACTTCGGAGGCGAAGTGCTTTGCACAATTTGGTAATTTATCTACAAGGAGTAAATCGTGTCAAGAATCGGAAAAAAACCAATTCAAGTTCCTAATGACGTTCAAGTTAGCTATGAAGGAAGCTTGCTCAAAGCAAAGGGCCCAAAAGGTGAGCTAAAACTGACGATACCAGAGGAAATTGAACTTAAATATGAAAATAACGAAATCACTTTTTCAAGGGCTAATGACTTTAAAAAAGTTAGAGCTGTCCATGGACTTACACGCTCGCTTGCCTTTAATGTAATTGAAGGCGTTACAAATGGCTTTAAAAAAGTGTTGCAAATTGAGGGCGTAGGCTATAGAGTTGAGATGAAAAATAAGAATTTGCTTTTAGCACTCGGTTTTTCACATCCAATTTTAGTTATCCCTCCAGAAGACATAACTATTGAAACACCTTCCGCTACTCAAATACACATTTCAGGTATTGATAAGCAAAGAGTGGGGCAATTAGCTGCTCGAATTAGATCGCTTCGTCCACCCGAGCCATACAAAGGGAAAGGTATTAGATACGAAGGAGAGTATGTAAGACGCAAAACTGGTAAATCATCTACTTAAAAGAATATTGTTTAATCAAGCAAATAAAATTATAATGAAAGCACTAAAGCTAAAGAAAATTAGAAGACAGAGACGCAAAAATCACATTAGAAAAAGCATTAGCGGCACAAATGAACGTCTTAGAATGACCATATATAGAAGCTTAAACCATATTTATGTTCAGCTTATTGATGATGATTTAGGTGAAACTCTGCTCTCGGCATCTACATTAGACAAAGAAGTAGTAGCAGAAATAAAGCCCGAAATGAAAAAAACAGATAAAAGTAAGCTTGTTGGCAGCCTAATTGCAAAAAGAGCAAAAGAAAAAAATATTACAAATGTTGTTTTTGATAGAAATGGCTATTTATACCATGGACGAGTAAAAGCATTAGCTGATGCAGCTCGCAAAGACGGTTTGCAATTTTAATTTAAAGGAAATAACTGTGGGTAAAATTAAATCATCAGAATTAGAGTTAAAAGACAAATTAGTTTACGTCGGACGGACTGCTAAAGTTGTTAAAGGTGGAAGAAGATTCAGTTTTGCAGCTATTGTAGTTGTGGGCGATGAAAACGGACACGTAGGCTATGGATTAGGCAAAGCAGGCGAGGTGGTAGATGCGGTAACTAAGGCAACAGATTCAGCAAAGAAATCACTTGTTAAAATTCGGCTTCAAGGCAAAACTATCCCGCACCCCATTCTTGGCAGATTTGGAGCAGCAAAAGTCTTATTTAAGCCCGCTACGGCTGGAACTGGAGTAATTGCTGCTGGCGGAGTAAGAGCAGTTTTAGAATTAGCTGGAATACAAGATGTTTTAACAAAAAGCCTTGGTTCTTCTAACCCTCACAATACAATTAAAGCTACGATGAAAGCTCTAACAGAACTGGAAGACGTTCAAGCGGTTGCTTCTCGCCGTGGTATTCCGCTTGAAAAAGTGCTAAATGGATAATTTTATGTAAAATCAGGTGTGAAAATGGCAAAATTAAAAGTTACTCAAGTAAAAAGCACAATAAAAAGATTAAAAAAACAAAAGCTAACGATTGAAGCTCTTGGGCTTGGTCGTCCAAATTATGTGAATATTTTACCTGATAATCCGCAAACACGTGGAATGATAAATGTTGTAAAGCATTTAGTTAAAGTTGAAGAAATTTCAGAATAATTTAAAGAATAGAAAATGAAACATATTGGAAACCTTAGTTATGCTCCGGGCTCGAAAAAGAAGAACAAAAGAATAGGAAGAGGACCTGGTTCCGGATACGGTGGAACATCTACAAAAGGGCATAAAGGTCAGCAATCTCGCTCAGGTTATAAAACAAAAGTGGGTTTTGAAGGTGGACAAATGCCACTTTATAGAAGATTGCCAAAATTCGGCTTCAAAAATCGTTTTAGAAAAGAATACCAAATAATAAATCTTAGTCGCTTGGAAGAGTTAAATCAAGATGGCATCTTTATCGATGGAAACGTGAATAGCGAAATACTCTATAATAATGGAGTTATTAGAGATTTGAAAAAACCGACAAAGATCTTAGGCAATGGTGATTTAACAGCAAAATTAAATGTTAGTGCTAATAGCTTTTCGCAAAGTGCTAAAGAAAAAATTGAATTAGCGGGAGGAACGATAACGCTATATGAGTAGTTTTATACAAACAATACAGAACATTTTTAAAATCGAGGAGTTAAGGTCAAGAATCATTACAACAATCTTAATTCTGGTTGTTGTCCGATTGGGTGCCCAAATTACTCTCCCCGGTATTGATGTTGTAGCATTAAAATCTTTTAGCTCAAGTCAAGCCAATGATTTATTTGGCTTATTCGATTTATTTGTGGGTGGTGCATTTTCAAACGCCGCTATTTTTGCGCTTGGGATTATGCCCTATATTACTACTTCTATTATTTTGCAGCTCGGTGGTGTTGTAATACCAGAACTTCAAAAGTTGCAAAAAGAAGGCGAAGAAGGCAGACGAAAAATAAACCAATGGACCCGCATGGGAACTGTTGCCATTGCTGCATTACAAAGCTGGGCAGTCAGTATTAGATTGCTTAATATGGAAGCTGGTGGAATGCCTGTTGTGCCTGTTGGTGGAGCAATTTTCGTTGTTACAACAGTGTTCCTGCTCACCGCTGGCGTTATGTTCTTAATGTGGCTTGGGGAGCAGATTACTGAAAAGGGAATTGGAAATGGTATCTCATTGATTATTATGGTGGGTATTATAGCCCGTCTTCCAGGCTCGCTTTGGCAAGAAATCAATCAAGTTTTTCAACTTGGAGATCGTCCCTGGCCTGTTGAAATCATAATTTTCCTTTTGCTGTTTGGAATTATTGCCTCGGTTATTTTTATAACGCAGGGCGCAAGAAAGATACCTGTTCAATATGCAAAAAGACAAGTTGGAAGGAAAGTCTACGGTGGGACTACACAATATATACCATTGAGGATTAATACAGCTGGCGTTATGCCCATTATATTTGCACAGTCCTTAATGTTTATCCCAAATACTGTGTTGAGTTTTTTCCCTGATAGTCCTTTTATTTATAAAGTAGCGTCCTTATTTAGCGAGCGATCATTTGTTTATGCTGGTATATATGGCGTTATGGTGGTGCTCTTTACTTATTTTTATACTGCTATTATCTTTAATCCCAAAGATATGGCTGATAATATGAAAAAACAAGGTGGCTTTATTCCGGGCATTAGACCTGGCAAGCCAACATCAGATTATATAGAAACAATTTTGACTAGAATCACTTTGCCTGGCTCGTTGTTCCTTGCTCTAATAGCGATTATGCCGACTTTTGCTACTAATATATTCGGCGTAACTACTTCATTTGCTTCATTTTTTGGTGGCACCTCGCTTTTGATTATGGTGGGTGTTGTGCTTGATACTTTGCAGCAAATTGAGTCTTATTTGTTAATGCGTCATTATGATGGCTTTATGAAGAGCGGAAAAATGAAAGGTAGAGTTGGCTCCGGCGGATTCTAATAATGAAACATAGTTATAGAACTCGAATTAGTATAAAGACTAAAGAAGAGATTAAAAAAATTGAAAAAGCGTGTAGAATTGTTGCTGAAACGCTTCAACTTCTAAGCAAATATATTAAGCCAGGAATTAGCACTCTCGAACTTGATGAAATAGCTGAAGATTATATTTTATCAAAAAATGCAATACCAGCTTTCAAAGGTTTTAAATCTGATAATTTAGTATTCCCAAATACTTTATGCGTTTCGATAGACGAAGAAGTAGTTCACGGAATACCAAGCAAAAATAGACATTTAAAAGAGGGGCAGATTGTATCAGTCGATTGTGGCTGTTCAATAGAAGGCTATTTTGGTGATAGTGCTTATACTTACCCCGTTGGGAAGGTATCCGAAGAAAAAGAAAAGCTGATGAGGGTGAGCGAAGAATCACTTATGCTTGGGATTTCTCAAGCTATAAATAGAAATAAAGTGTATGACATATCCCGGGCAATACAAGAGCATTGCGAAAAGCAGGGATATTCTTTGACAAGAGAGCTTAGCGGACACGGAATTGGGAAAAATTTGCATGAGCATCCTTCAATACCAAATTTCGTCCCTCCGCTTTTGCAAAGGAATAGCTTTCCTAATGAAAAGCTATTAACAGGTATGGCACTTGCAATCGAACCAATGGTTCATCAAGGTCAGAAAGAAGTATATTTAGCCTTAGATGGCTGGATGGTTTATACAGCAGATAAAAAACCTGCTGCACACTTTGAACACACGATTATTGTAGACGAAGATAAACCAATTATTTTAACACAATTTTAACAAAACATAGAAAACACATGGCAAAGCAAGAATTAATAAAAGTAGATGGAAAAATAGAAGAAACATTACCAAATACCCAATTTATAGTCCGTTGCGAAAACGGGCATAAAGTTCTTGCCCACATTTCTGGAAAGATGAGGATGAATTTTATAAAAATCTTGCAAGGCGACAAGGTAACAGTTGAAATTTCTCCTTATGACCTATCCAAAGGAAGAATAGTTTATAGATATAAATAGTTAATATTATGAAAGTTCAAGCATCAGTAAAGAAACGCTCTTCAGACGACAAAATAGTTCGTCGCAAAGGTAGAGTATATATAATTAACAAAAAAAATCCACGTTTTAAACAACGTCAAAAATAAAGGAGAAACTTGAGTGGCAAGAATAGCAGGTATTGATTTGCCCAAAAATAAAGCTGGCTATGTAGGTCTTACCTATATTTTTGGGATTGGCAACAGCTCCGCAATAAAAATATTAGAAAAAGCTGGGGTTGAACTAAATAAAAAAGTTAACGATTGGACAGATGACGAAATTGCACGAATTCGCAACGTAATCCAAGAGTTTAAAGTTGAAGGACAGCTTCGCAGTGAAATTCAAATGAATATTAAACGTCTGATGGATATTGGTTGCTATCGTGGGTTAAGACATCGCCGCGGTTTACCTGTAAGAGGGCAAAGAACAAGAACAAACGCCAGAACGCGTAAAGGTAAAAGAAAAACCGTAGCCGGCAAGAAAAAAGTAGGCAAGAAATAATATTATTT
>LSQX01144328.1_pt3 | contig 13179 bp, 10 predicted proteins | sample 654561 | NCBI WGS metagenome assembly LSQX01 (sample SAMN04489861, study PRJNA283612) | anaerobic digester metagenome | isolation source: 4 biogas reactors fed with cattle manure at either 37C or 55C with and... | place: Denmark: Kongens Lyngby | collected 2014 | reverse complement strand
GGATTCTGCCCGCAACCGAGTGCGCCCATTTCGTGGTCAAACATTGCATTTCCGTTGATGGCCACCTGATGGGTTCGGAAACACCATTCGGCGCACCCACGGCCACCTGGATCCAGAGGCGTGGCATGGCCCCAGCCTGTGATAATGGTCCTGAGCCAAGTCTCTTTGGCGTTCTGAGGAATGCTCAAGGTGCGCTCCAGCACGAAATCATGGTGCTCTCCGTAAGGAACCCCGTGGAGCGAATGGTTGGCATAATCGATGACATTTTCGATTGCATAATAGGCATAGTCGGGATTACCCTCGGTCACTTCGAAATCGACTGTAACCAGCCAGCCGTCACCGCCCCAGACCTCGATAAATGAGCGGAGTTTTACATCGCCGTGAAGGTGGGATTTGAAATCGGTGACATCCACAATAAACCCCTGCGGCCTCTTAGCGTTGTCCACACCGTAAGGGGTGATGTATCGGCCCAGCTCAAACCAACGCTCCGAATCCTCATCCCAAACCTTGATGTTGGCAAAGACATCCCAGGCGTTGCAGCCCCCTTCCGGGCACCGGAGTTTGATGAACATGCGGATCTTCTCTACCTTTGTGGGATCCACAGGAAAATTGAAGGTCCCTTCATGCGTCTGGCTTTGTGCTCCGCCATAGGCATGCCTTACCGACTGAAAAGTCTTGATGTTATGAATTACAGGCTCCTGGGGCTCATCGTTATCGTTTTTATCACAAGCAAAGAAGCCCAGCGAAAGCATCAATAAAAACAGGGGGCTAAAAGAATACAGTCGTTTCATTATTAAATGGTAAAATATTAGTAAAGTGCGAAAATTTCTGATTTAGTAAAACATGCCCCTTTCCTCCAGCTTTAAGGAGGTTTTCCAGATACGGCTGTCTTCGCTGATGTGCCAGGTGGCATTCCCTGCAGCAGAGGGGATAGAAAGTCTGAATCGGGTTCGAGCCACATCAAAAACCACAGGGCAGGGGGCAAAGAATTCAGGATCTTCAGGTTCCAGTTCTTCCAGGCTTTTTGCATAGCGCTGATGCGCCCAGAAAAAACGGTGCTGTAAATAATACAACTCCCTAAGGACAAACTTGAGGTATTCGTCGGGGTTGATGACAACCGGCTCTCCTCCTTCAGCTGCCTTCAGTCCCGAAAACTGCACATAGCCCCACGACTCGGGGCGGTGCATGTCGATGACCCCTTGCGGGGACCAAACCCAGTTGTATTCGGGATATGGAAAACCTGTTTCGGGCTTGATGACCTTTTTGTATTGCCCGTCAACGGCTTCGATTTGCCACTGCACCCTGGAAAAGTTAATTCGCCATTGCTCACCCGGATGAGGCTTGCGTTTTCCAGGAGCGGCCTCTTTGAGGATCTTCCAGGGGAAGGCCATCTCAAGGGTCCAAAGTGTATCGCGGTCAGAGGGGTCATTGAGGGTGCCCCTGAGATTTATGCCATATTTAAATCCCGCAACATCCCAGGCGCTGATGGGGGCCCCACCATTGCGGTAGGGTTTTGGGAGCAACAAATCCCAAATCGTGCCCAGTGCGTTGATCTCTAGCTCATAATAGTTGTGGGTGTCTCCATTGGGGTCAATGAAGACCTCAAAGTTATTTTCGTGAAAGATAATGGTTTCCCTCTCGGTAAAAGTAGCCCAGAGGTGGGGCTCTTCCAGTTCGGCGGCGATGTAGAAATACTCCTCGTCCCACAGCATCTTCACCCTGGTCCTGTAAACGGGCCTGGGCTTAAGAGAACCTTCAATATCCACAAAGTCGTCAGTCCAGGGCACGTTCTGCCAGTCGGCTTCATCCAGCAGGCCGTTCATCACAAGCGCCTCTGTAGTTCTATAAGCCACATATTTCTTGGGAAAAGTCTCGAACAGGACTTTTTGCGAAAAGGTGCTTCCAGAAAGAAATGGAAGGACAAGAATGAACAGGAATTTTTTCAAGACAAGGGTTTTATAATATTAATTCATCCTAAAGTCGCCCTGATCAATACTCCAGTCATTTCCAAAGAAGCCGCTTACGCGGATGCCTTCCATTCCCGAACGCAGCCACTCAGTGCTGAAGATCAAGAGGTCGGGGAAGCCCGTAATGCCCGAGAAGTAGTCATTGGGCGCCAGGGCTTTCATCCCCTCCAGGCCTGTTCCTGCCACTACACCCACGCTGGCTGTTTCGCTGTCGGGACGGGGGTACATGAAATAAGTTCCCAGGTCATTGCCCCTCAGGCTGTAAGGCCCGAAATGGATCACCCCAGGCTCTACCTTTACGGGGGCATCTTTTAGCAATAAGTTCCAGGCTTTGTTGTTGTCTGCATTGCCATAAAGGATCACGTTGCGGTCAGCAAAAGCCGAGAGGGAGAAGTCGATATCGGCTACGATTTCGATAGATCCGTTGCCGCGATAAAGAAAGGTCTCGGCATCATAGCGGGCCTTGTTCTGATACCATTCATTCTCTTCTGGCTTGCCGCCTGTAGCGTAGACAAAGACCATTTGGTTGGTGAAAGCCAGCTTGAACCCTCCATAGCGGGCAGGATGCTTTTCCTTTGGGTCAGGGGGCGCGCTGATCTCCCATTGTCCGTTGTTGAAAGCAAGGCTAATATCCCTTCCCTTTTCGGCTTGAATAATTTGCTTGCCGATTTGGATGACCGGCTGATGTTCAAATTCCAGTTCAGACAATTTCAGGCTAATGTTTTTGATGTTTTCCAGGATTCCTGAAATGGTGTCCTGGTTGCGCTTCAGGTCAACGGTGCTAACCATATAATGCCTGATCTGCTGATTGACCACCACCCAGTAATTGCTGGCAGAAACAGCAGGAGAAGCGGTTGTGAATTCGATGTGCTTCACGTCTTTCACCGCAGGTATTGTATTTTGCTTCAGGAAGTCGAACAGCAAGGCCCAATCCATCGAATGGTCGCCATCCCAATGAGTGGCGCCAATTTGTTCGTGGTAGCTGAAGTTGTTATGGAATGCTCCCAGGCGTTCACGCATATTGCGCGCCTGTTCAACAGGTACCACTATATCGGCATCGCCGTGGAGGACATAAATCCCCGATTGCAGGTAATTGCGGATCAGATTGAGCGTGCGCCCGGGCATAGCGCCGCGGTAAATCATTTCAAAGTGAGGGTTACCGGCCCGCAGTGAATCGGAAGCGCTGCGGCGGTAGCCAATGATGTCGGCATAGCCCGCTGCAGGACCAACGGCGGCAAAGCGGTCGGGATAGGTGGCGCCCAGGAACCAGCTGCCGTGTCCCCCCATGGAATGCCCTGTCAGGTATGTCCTGGCTGGGTTAGTGGGGTATATTTTCCTGGCATCTTCCATCACTTCCAGGGCATCTATCCGCCCCCATTCCTCCCAGTTGAATCCAAAGGGCCTGCGGTTGGTGGGGGCTACGATGTGTGCCCAGTCCTTTTGCTTATAGGCACGGGTCTGGTTGGTGGCCTCCACAGAGGCGCCGTGGGTAGAGAGCACAAAAGCCTGCCCCGGGCCTTTAGAGGTTGATGGCGCCACACTGTAATACTGCACGCTGCCGTCGATGTTGCTAACAAAAGTGCGTTCGTGATGGCGGCTTATGTCTTGCTGATTCAACTCAATCCCGGCTCGGTGTACCTCCTTGCCTGATTCATCAAACAGAGTGAGGGTGGCAGCCAGCTTTTCGGCCCGCGTATTGCGGCGCGGAGAAGGCACTTGAAATTTAACCTTGCGGGAAGTCATCCCAATGATCTGGTCCATCGGCGTGCTAAGGCTCTCACCCGAACGCAGCCGGCAGGTAATTGTGTATCCCTTCAGGGTCTCCTGTCTGTTATTGACAACCCTGATGGCGCCCCATTTGGCATCATTTTCACCCCTTATGAGGGCGGGCAGGGTTTTGTCCCTTTGCGAGAAAAGGACTTCTTGTGCGGGCAAGACAATCTTTGCACTAACGCGGCCAAACCTGCCGTGAGAGAAAAGGAACTGGTTCAATCCCTTTTTCAGTGTAAATGGAATGAGGGTATATCCAAAATCGTAATGGTCGCCTTCGTGGGGCATCCCATTGATATAAGTGATGGTATGTCCCTTGGCATCGAGCAACACGTTCATCGCTTCAGGCGATTCAAGCTCCATATACACCCACGACCTCCCCAGGTTTCCGCTGAAAGTGCCTGCTGAATCAGCGGTAATGGCTTCCCATACAAGTTCAATTGGATCGCTTTTATAATTGTCCTTCAACATCTGACCTGTAAGTGGCCTTTCAAAACGGCCTGTGGCTATTTGCCAGGCCACCACATCCTCTCCGCCTGTCAAAACAGCAGGGCGGACAGACTCCCTCAGGACAAGCGCTTTGGAAAACTGGTGAAGGATCATTCCTTCTTCAGTATTTTCTATGCGGTCTTTTCCGAAATATTCCACAATATTTCCTGTTCGCTGACAAAAACTTTCGCTGAAAGGCAAAAAGAAGAAAACGGAAAGAATAGCTATGATCCTGAAGTGTGTTATCATCATTTTGATTTTTTTATTGCGATTTTAAATTTTTATTATCTTGCGACCTAAATTGATTTAGGAGCAAAAATAATAAACAATTTGAATTCCTCTTTTTTAAAATTTCTTCCATATCCTTCTATCTGTTCAAAAAATGAAAAAACCCTTAAAAAACGCTTTGCCGTTCTTGCTGCTTAGCCTGATTGTAATGACATTTTGCCAGCGGAACCTTTTCCCTGGTGAAAATGACTTTGCCCTAGAATGGGAGCTCATCAGCAATCAGTATTCGGAAGCCCCTGCCGTGAAAGCCCGCTTTACGATTGCCAACAACGGTCAATTCACCCTGACCGGGGAAAATTGGGCGCTGTACTATAACCAATCGCCCAGAGGGGTGATTGGCACCGAAGAGGCCTCCGGGGTAAGGCTTGAGCACATCAATGGCGACTGGTACCGGATTATTCCCCTGGAAGGGTTTTCGCTGAAACCCGGTGAGCAAGTCGAAATAATATACGAATGTGAAGCCTGGTGGATCAAGGAATCGGATGCGCCTTCAGGACTTTATTTTGTTTTTAACGGAAAGGAAGGTGAGGAAATAATCGTGGAGGTGAAGCAATATACAATTTTGCCTTTCCAACGCCCTGAGCAGATCATCAGGCACAATGGCGACCGCACTCCTATGCCTACTCCCGAACTGGTTTTTGAGGAAAACTCCAAAGCTTCGCTTGTGTCTGAGGAGGACTTGTTGCCCATTATTCCCAGCCCTTTATCGGTTCAAAGGAGTGGAAAACAAATTGTTTTTAAGGATCCCCTGACCATTTCTTATGAAGTTGGATTGGAGGAGGAAGCGAATTGGCTTGCCAATATGCTTGAAAATATTTCTGGTAAATCGATCCGCATTATAGAACCCGCCTCCAGTACCCAGGCCTCCATTGTCCTTTCGCTCAATGATTTTGAGATTCAGGGGAAGTCTATGGAGGGCTATCGCCTTGAAGTGAAAGAAGACCAAATTATTCGTATAGAAGGCAACGACCGTGCTGGCGTGTTTTATGGGATGCAGAGCCTGGTTGCCCTGCTTCCCATTGAGGTGATTTTGAAAGAAACCGAAGGAATTTCTTTGCCGGTAATCCATATCGAAGACGCTCCCCGCTTTGGTTATCGTGGATTGCATATCGACGTTGCGCGCAACTTCCAGAAAAAGGAAAGCATCCTGAAGGTGCTCGATCTGATGGCTTTCTACAAAATGAACAGATTGCACTTTCACCTGACGGAAGACGAAGGCTGGCGTCTGGAAATCCCTGCCCTGCCCGAATTGACCGAAGTGGGCAGTAAGCGCGGGCATACCACGATGGACGCCTCTGCGCTTCATCCAGCCTATGGCTCAGGTCCTTTTGCCAATGCTGCCGGCAGCTGGGGCAATGGATACTACTCCCGTGGAGATTACCTGGAAATCCTTAAATATGCCTCCCAAAGGCATATACAGATCATCCCCGAGATCAATATGCCGGGGCATTCGCGCGCTGCTATCAAAGCTATGGAAGCCCGCTATGAGAAATTCATGGCTGCAGGTGATGAGGTTGCAGCCAATGAATTCCGCCTGATCGACCCGGAAGAAACCTCTGAATATTACACGGCCCAGAGTTTCAGGGACAACGTGGTGAATGTGGCTCGCGAATCGGCCTATCATTTCCTGGAAACCGTTCTGGATGAAATCATCGCGATGTATGAAGAAGCGGGAGCGCCTCTCGAAATAGTCAACATCGGAGGCGACGAAGTGCCTGGCGGTGCCTGGACCCAATCACCCATGGTGGATGCACTGATCAAAGAAAAAGGCCTTACAGGCGCCCACGACAACATGCAAGCCTATTTCTCTAAGCGTGCGCTCGAGGTTTTCAAGGAAAGGAACCTTAAAATGGCGGGCTGGGAAGAAATGGCGATGATCAGGGATGAGCACGGAAAGCACGTGGTGAACCCTGCCTTGGCTGGCGGACACGTCATTCCCAATGCATGGAACAGCCTCTGGGGGATGCAGGATCTGGCCTATCGCTTTGCGAATGCAGGCTATCCTGTGATCCTGAGCCACGTCACCAACTTTTATTTCGATCTGGCATACAATAAAGACCCCAAAGAGCCTGGCCTTTATTGGGGTGGTTTCGTAAAGACCCACGATGCCTGGCATTTCAGCCCGTTCAACGTGTTCATCACCAACCTTCGCGACAATATGGGTAATCCCGTAGATCCCGAAATAGCTTACGCCAATATGGAACGCCTTCGTCCTGAGGCCAGAAGCAATATCCTGGGCATTCAGGCACAATTGTGGGCTGAAACCATTTTTGGCCCGGAAATGATGGAATATTCCCTCCTGCCCAAACTGATCGGACTGTCTGAAACGGTTTGGGGAGCAGAAAGGATTTGGGAAAATAATCCCGACCCGCTAACCCGCGTTGAGCAGGTGGAAGCTGGTTGGAATGTCTTTGCCAACACCCTTGCCCGACGAGAGCTGCCCAGGCTGTCGAGGCTATACGGAGGCTTTAATTACCGTATTCCATTGCCCGGAGCCATCATTCAGGATGGGAAGCTCCACGCCAATGTCGAATTTCCCGGACTGGTGATCCGCTATACCTTTGATGGACAGGAGCCTTCTTTCGAATCGGAAGAGTACACGGGGCCCGTGGAAGTCAATGCCCCGCTTGTGAAGCTCAGGGCATTCGACCGCTCTGGTAGGGGAAGCAGGGTGGTGGAAATAAAAAGTGAAGAATGATAAAAAAAAAATGAATAAATGCCTGAGATCTTAATTTTTACAATAAAAACTTTTCGTTTGAAAAAAGGTTTTTTTCATCTTACTCTTATTAGCCATTGGGGGACCATGCTCGTACCATGGTCGTGTAAGGGTCTTGTCAGGTTCGGCTTCACACGGTCAGGGTAGGTTGATGGCAGGTTTTTCATAAGGGCTGGCAGGTGAAATGAGGAATGAGAAATGAAAAATGGCTGTAGATGGGTTGATTGAAGCAGGCGGTTTCGGTTAAAGCCCGTGCGAGGCAAAATTTCGGGGCTTGCACAATATTTAATAATAATTCCTGGGGAAAAATGGAATATACAAAAGGTAAATTATTCTGGTTGGTGTTGCTGCGGATGGCGATCGGCTGGCATTTCTTTTATGAGGGGATGGTGAAGGTTTTGAATCCAGCCTGGACAGCCAAGGCCTACCTGATGGATTCGGGCGGTTTTATGAAGCCGTTTTTCGAATGGATCGCTTTCAATCCCTCCTTGCTGGCTGTGAGTGATTTTGTAAATGCCTGGGGGTTGGCCCTGATTGGTTTTTTCCTACTGCTGGGCTGGCTTGTAAGACCTGCAGCCCTTGGGGGGATGGTGCTGCTGGGCCTGTATTATCTGTCGCACCCACCATTTCCCTCCATTGAATACCTTTTTCCTGTGGATGGCACTTATTTTGTCATCGACAAGACCCTTGTGGAGCTGGTGGCCCTGGGGGTGGTAATGAGCTTCCCTACGGCCCATATCTTCGGGCTGGATAGACTTTTAAAAAAATCATGAACCATTGCAAGATAATTCTATGGATCAGGAAAACAAGGACAGGAAAACCCTTCAGCCCGGGGCAAATGGGCAGTTCAAACGTCGCGACATCCTGAAAGGGCTGGCTGCAGTGCCTGCCTTTGGCATATTGGGCTACGGGCTATTTAAGCACCTTGGTGAGTTGAAAGCCAGCCGCCTGGATTTGCTGGGCGGCGAGGATGACATTATCCCCAAGGGAGTGCCCCTGGTGGCGGGGGGGCAGACTCTCCGTCTGGGCTTTGTGGGCACGGGGAGCCGGGGACGCTACCTGCTTAAAGCGTTGGGGTTTTTGCACCCCTCGCGCATTGACGAGTACAGTGAATGGGCTGCCATTAACAAGTACTGGAAAGAATATATGGACGAATTCCATGCCCAGGATGACCTGAATGTGCGGATCACTGCCGTCTGTGATGTGTTCGACAAGCATGCCCTGAACGGAATGGAAGTGGGCGCCAACCTGTTCCGCAAGGGTACGGGCGGAGAGATGGGTGAAGCTCCCAGACGTTACGGAACCTACCAGGAGCTTTGCGCAGCTTCCGACGTGGATGCTGTAGTCATCGTCACGCCCGATCATATACACGTGCCTGTTGTGCTTGAAGCAGCCCGTCAAGGCAAGCACGTCTATTGTGAAAAGCCCCTTTCGTGGACCGTGGAGGAGACCTTTGAGGTAAGAAAAGTGGTCAAGGATACAGGAATCGTTTTCCAGCTGGGGCACCAGGGAAGGCAGACCGACAGCTACCAGGTGGCGAGGTCTCTCATTGAAAGGGGGGTGATTGGCAAAATCTCGCTGATAGAGGTCTGCACCAACCGTAATGACCCCAACGGCGCATGGGTGTACGACATTGACCCCGAGGCCAATGCAGGCAATATCGACTGGAAGCAGTTCATTGGTCCTGCGCCCTGGCACGACTTTAGCCTGGAACGATTCTTCCGCTGGCGCTGTTGGTGGGATTACAGCACAGGCCTGAGTGGCGACCTCTTTACGCATGAATACGATGCCCTCAACCAGATCCTTGATTTGGGTATCCCACGATCGGCAATGGCTACAGGGGGTGTGTATTTTTATAAGGATGGACGCAGCGTGCCCGATGTGCTTAATATGGCTTTTGAATATCCTGAACGTGATCTGACCTTGCTGTACAGCGCTACGCTGGCCAGTGAGAAGAAACGCGGGAAAGTGATCATGGGGCACGATGGCTATATGGAGCTGGACGAGACCCTGCTGATCAAAGCTGACCCTAAATCGACCCGTTATGCTGAAGAGATCAGGCTGGGGAGGATAGAACCCCATATGCCGCTGTTCTCATATGTCCCCGGGCAGGATAAGGTGGATGCCATCACCTCACCTACAGAGAAGTACTTTGCCGAGCGGGGGCTGCTCTACACCTACCGCGATGGCAAGAGCTACGATACCTCGCATCTGCACCTGCGCGAGTGGATCAACTGCATCCGCAAAGGCGACGGCACCCAACCGAGTTGCAACATTGACCAATCATTTGAAGAGGCCATCACTGCCCATATGGGAACCATCTCTTATCACGATGGACGTAAGGTTTACTGGGATGAGGCCAACGAAGAAATTGTATAGGAATGAAAAAAGAAAAAAAAACACCCATTCGCACCGCTGTGGTTGGATTCGGCCTTTCAGGCAGGGTCTTTCACACACCCTTTGTGGACAGGCATCCTGACTTTGAGCTGCACACCATTGTGACTTCAGGAATTGAGGCAGGAAAGGTTTACCCCTCTGCCAGGATCATCCGGAGCTTTGAGGAGATGCTGGGGGATTCCTCCATTGATTTGGTGGTGCTTGCTACCCCGCACCCCATGCATTACGCCCAGGCCATGGCTGCCTTGGAGGCCGGAAAGCACGTGATCATTGAGAAACCCGTGACCATGAGCAGTAAAGATATGCAAAAGATCGGTGACCGAAGCATGGCCTGCGGCAAGAATGTTTTTCCATATCACAACCGTCGCTGGGACGGGGATTTCATGACCCTGCAGCAGATCATCAGGGAAGGTCGTCTGGGAGAGGTGCTGGATTTTGAATCGCACTTCGACCGCTACCAGCCTGCAGTTTCCCGTGCTGAATGGCGATATACCCAGGCAGAGGGTGGCGGCACAATGTATGACCTGGGCCCTCACCTCATCGACCAGGCCATTTGCCTGTTTGGCAAACCCCAAGGGGTGTGGTGCCGGCTGCACTTCCAGCGGGAAGGGAGTCTTGCTAACGACAGCTTCGACCTGAAACTGTTTTATCAAAAGACAACAGCCACACTTCAGGCCAGCGTATTTGTCCGCGAGACGGGTCCCCGTTTCCAAGTGCATGGCACCCTTGGCTCCTATGTTAAATATGGCCTGGATATTCAGGAAGCAGCCTTGAAAAAAGGAAAAAAACCTGACACAGCAGGTTTTGGCTGGGAGTCAAGGAGAATGTTCGGTGTTTTGAATTCGGTGGCGGGCAAAGAACCTCTGAAAATTAAATATCCGACACTGCCCGGCCATTATATGGGCTTTTACGAAGATGTGCTGGCATCCCTTAGGGAGAATAAGGCTCAGAAAGTTTCTGTTGAAGATGCCATTCTGAATCTGGAAATCATTGAAGCGGCCATTTTGAGTCATAATCAAAAAAGCGTCATAAATTTATAGGTCGTTTGGGATCCATCTCTTTCTGATTCAGGCCAATCACAAAACCATCAGCTTATGACCACCCGCAGGGAGTTTTTTCAGTCTCTTAAGCTGCTTTCCCTTGGATTGTTTCTGCCGGGATGTTCAGGAAGAGCATCGGGGGAAGAAAGCATAACGGATAGGAAGGAGCTGGGAGTACAGCTCTGGTCGGTGCGAGATGTGATCAACACCGACCTGAAAGGAACGCTTGAGGCCCTGAGTGTGATGGGCTTTACTGGGATTGAACCATATGGTTACAACGGAAGTTTCTACGGCATTCCTGCTAGGGAGTTCAAAACGTTTTGTGATAGTCTTGGCCTGGAAATTTACGGTTCGCATACGGGCATAACCATTGACAATGCCAGGGAATATGCCGAAAAGGCTGTAGCCATCGGAATGCGTTTTCTTGTCCTGCCTTCTTTTGGCAGCCGGCCTACCACTAGTATTGATGACTTCAAGGCCGCTGCAGATGAGATGAACCGGATTGGGGAGGTCTGCAGGGAATTTGGGGTAAGGTTTGCCTATCACAACCACGACTTTGAGTTACGAAAAATTGGAGACGTACTTCCATACGAAATACTGCTTTCTGAAACGGAAGCAGGGCTGGTGTCTTTCCAAGCCGATACTTATTTCTTTGCAAGGGAAAGATTAGATCCTATTCCTTTTTTTGAGAACCATCCCGGAAGATTTTCGATGCTGCATCTGAAAGATGTTGATTTTTCTGGCAGCAGTTGCATCATAGGAAACGGGCTTATTGATTTTAAGACGGTGCTTGCTTCGGGCCGAAAGGCAGGGGTTGAATTGCTGATCTATGAGCAGGAGGAGTGCTCGGAAGGGACCTCACTGCATTGTGCAGAACAGAGTTTTCATTATATTCAATCACACCTATTAAATAACGAGAACCATGGAAGAGAATGACAACAAGAGCAATGGCATGGACCGCAGGAAATTTATCCGCAATGCGGCTGTGGCATCAGCAGGCTTTATGATCATGCCCAGCCATGTGGTGTCGGGGCTGGGCCATCGCATGCCCAGCGATAAGCTGAACATCGCGGGGGTGGGCGTCGGAGGTCGCGGAGGCGGGGTAATCCGAGCGGTGAATAGCGAGAACATCGTGGCCCTTTGTGATGTCGATTGGAAATATGCCGGTAAGATCATGGGCGAATATCCCAATGCTCGCAAGTATTATGACTGGCGGAGGATGTTCGACGAGCTGGGTGACAGCATTGATGCCGTGGTGGTAGGCACGCCTGACCATACGCACGCAATCATCAGCATCCAGGCGATGAAAATGGGCAAACACGTTTATTGTGAGAAGCCCCTTACGCATTCGGTATGGGAGTCGCGTGAGATGACTCGTATTGCCAAAGAGTATAAGGTGGCCACCCAGATGGGCAATCAGGGTAACTCAGGCGAAGGCATTCGCCAGACTTGCGAATGGCTATGGGATGGCGCCATCGGTGAGGTAAAGGAAGCCCACGCCTGGACCAACCGTCCCATCTGGCCGCAAGGATTGCAAAGGCCAATTGATGTGCATCCTGTTCCTGATACGCTGAACTGGGATCTTTTCCTCGGACCTGCACGCTATCGCCCCTATCATCCAATATATACGCCCTGGAACTGGCGCGGATGGTGGGACTTTGGCACCGGTGCCCTGGGCGATATGGCTTGCCATATTATGGACCCAATCTTTATGGGACTTAAGCTGAAATACCCTACGCGGGTGCAGGGCAGTTCCTCACAATTCAATACTGAGTCGCCACCCCTGGCGGAAGTGGTGAAGTTTGTATTCCCCGAAAGGGAGAAATTTATGAACGTAGAAATGCCCGAGGTTAGCGTGACCTGGTGGGATGGGGGACTGTTGCCTCCCAGGCCGGAAGAACTGCCCGACGGAGAAATCATGGGACGCGACCCCAACGGGGGCTGTCTGTTGATAGGCACCAAGGGGAAAATCATGACAGGCTGTTATGGTAAAGACCCATTCCTGCTGCCCCTCGACTACGATAAAAATTACAAGAGACCTGCCCCGACCATGCGTCGTGTGCCTACCAGCCACGAGACGGACTGGGTGCGTGCCTGCAAGGAAAGCCCTGAGCACAGGGTTGAAGCCAGTTCATACTTTGGCTATTCAGGCCCGATGAATGAGATGGTGGTGATGGGAGTGGTCGCGGTAAGGCTTCAGGACCTGAAGCGCGAACTGCTCTGGGATGGCGAGAACATGCGCTTTACCAATATTGGCGACAACGACGAAATCAGGGTCGTGCAGAGCGACAAGTTTGAAGTCATTGACGGACACCCGCACTTCGACACCCGTCACGAGACCATGAACGCCAAACAAGCTGCTGAAGAATATATCAGGCACACTTACAGGGCAGGATGGACCCTTTAAACTTTTCGTTTTTTACAAAACATTACTTACAAATCAAAATTTGAGCGAAGATGAAAAAACTATTGTTTTTAATGATTGCCGCTTTTGGCCTGGCTGCCTGCCATG
>LSQX01064470.1_pt1 | contig 13181 bp, 13 predicted proteins | sample 654561 | NCBI WGS metagenome assembly LSQX01 (sample SAMN04489861, study PRJNA283612) | anaerobic digester metagenome | isolation source: 4 biogas reactors fed with cattle manure at either 37C or 55C with and... | place: Denmark: Kongens Lyngby | collected 2014 | reverse complement strand
GCCGGGTTGTTGCGGAATACGCGTCCGGACATATCGTAGAACGAACCGTGGCAAGGGCAGAAGTAACCGCCTTTCCAATCCGCTCCCATATCCACTGCTCCGACCTGCGGTTTGAACAGGGGCGAACAGCCAAGGTGAGTACAGATACCCAGCACTACCAGCACCTCAGGCTTGATGGATCTGGCCTTGCCTTCAATATACTCAGGCTGGTCTGCAGAAGTGGACTCAGGATCGGCGAGGACGCTGTCCATTTCATCCAACAGGGCCAGCGCTTCGGGCGTTCGGCGTGAAATGAATATCGGCTGACCGCGCCACTCAGCAACTATCTGCTGACCGGGCTCGATCTTGCTGATATTCACTCTAACCGGCGCACCTGCCGCCTTGGCTCTTGCGCTTGGGAACCATGACCCTACAAAGGGCACAGCCACCCCCACTACACCAGCAGCACCCACGACACTCGTGGCTGCCACCAGGAAGCGACGCCGGCCGTTATTTACGCCGTCATTACTCATCCAGTCGTCTCCCATCAGCTAATCAGACCTTTGCAAAAGGCCTTTTCAAGTTTTGAACTGCCTGCACAAAATGAAACAGATGGTAATGAAAAACCCCTATCATGACAAGGCGATCTCCATTATCCGGGAACCTGCGAAGTGTACCTGAAACAGCGTATTTCAGGGGCCTGAGCAGCCCACATGCTCACGCGACACCTTGTCGCAGATACAAAAACGCCCGGCATCCTGAACAAGGATCCGGGCGTTCTGAACGCTGAGCCTGTCGGCTTAACGCTTGGAGTACTGCGGACGCTTACGCGCTTTGCGCAGACCCACTTTCTTACGCTCAACTTCACGGGCATCGCGGGTAACGAAACCGGCTTTGCGCAGTTCGCCACGCAGAGTCTCGTCGTAGTCCATCAGCGCACGGGTGATACCGTGACGAATGGCACCGGCCTGACCGGAGATACCGCCGCCCTGAACAGTGACGTAGACGTCGAACTTTTCAGTGCTCTCGGTCAGTTCCAGCGGCTGACGCACGATCATGCGTGCGGTTTCGCGGCCGAAAAAGACATCGATGCTGCGGTTGTTGATGGAGATATTGCCAGTACCCGGACGCAGGAACACCCGAGCTGTGGCGGTTTTACGACGGCCAGTACCGTAGTTTTGTGTCACCGACATAGTGAGCTCCTGTTAGACCTTGAGTTCTTGGGGCTGCTGAGCAGCATGCGGATGGCTTGCGCCAGCGTATACTTTCATCTTGCGGTACATGGCCCGACCCAGGGGGTTGCGCGGCAGCATGCCCTTCACAGCCAGCTCAATGATACGTTCGGGAGCGCGCTGATTGAGCTTCTCGAAGTTCATTGACTTGAGCCCACCCGGAAAACCGGTGTGGCTGTAGTACATCTTGTCCTGAACCTTGTTACCGGTCACATGGATCTTTTCGGCATTTACAATCACGATGTAATCGCCGGTGTCCACGTGCGGGGTGTATTCAGGCTTGTGCTTGCCACGCAGGCGCGAAGCAACTTCGGTAGCCAGACGACCAAGGGTCAGACCAGTGGCATCTACTACGTACCAGTCGCGTTTTACTGTTTCCGGTTTGGCGCTGAAGGTTTTCATCAAATCCTAGCCTCAGAGGCCGCTCTATGAATTTCAAAGAGGGCGAATCTTACAGAAAAATATGTGTTTTTACAACCAGTGAGCCTGGGCAGACACTCAGTGGGGGCTGTGGGGTCTGGGTGGCATTCCGGGCTGTAACAACAACGACAGGCTAGGCTTCCTGTCGAGAGTGGGCGGCATTATGCCAATGGGGTGAAAAAATACAACCTTTATTTCATGATTGATCAATAATGCCCATTCATACTCTGATCGGAGTCCGACATGCTATATCGCCCTCTCGGCAACAGTTCACTGAAAGTCAGCGCCCTGTGTCTCGGCACCATGACCTGGGGTGAACAGAATACCCAGCGCGACGCTTTCGCCCAGATCGACCGGGCCCGGGACGCCGGGGTCAACTTCATGGACTGCGCGGAGATGTATCCGGTGCCGCCACGCGGCAAGACCTATGGTGCCACCGAAAGCATCATCGGTGAATACTTCCGCCAGCACGGTAACCGCGACCAGTGGATCCTCGCCAGCAAGGTCGCTGGCCCCAGTCGGGACATGCAGCACATCCGGGACGGACAGACCCGCTTCAACCGCGAACACATCACCGCTGCGGTCGAAGGCAGCCTGCAACGCCTGCAGACCGATTACATCGACCTGTACCAGCTGCACTGGCCGGACCGGCAGAGCAACTTCTTCGGCCAGCTTGGCTACCAGCACAACCCCGAGGAGCAGATCACCCCGATCGAGGACACCCTGGAGGTGCTCGACGAGCTGGTGAAAGCCGGCAAGATCCGCCATATCGGCCTGTCCAACGAGACACCCTGGGGCACCAGCCGCTTCCTGCAACTGGCGGAAAGCCGGGGCTGGCCGCGCATCGTCAGCATCCAGAACCCCTACAACCTGCTGAACCGCAGTTATGAGATAGGCATGGCGGAGATTTCCATCCGCGAACAGGTCGGCCTGCTCGCCTACTCACCACTGGCCTTCGGCACCCTGACCGGCAAATACCTCAACGGTCTGCGCCCGGAGAAAGCACGCCTGACCCTATTCGAACGCTTCAGTCGCTACACCAACCCGCAGGCGCAGAAGGCCTGCGCCCGTTACGTGCAGCTGGCCAGGGACCAGGGCATGGACCCGGCGCAGATGGCATTGGCGTTTGTCACCCGGCAGCCCTTTGTTACCAGCAACATCATCGGTGCCACCAACATGGATCAGCTCAACCGCAACCTGAGCAGTGTCAATATGGGACTGAGCGACAAGGTGCTGGAAGCCATCGAGGAGATTCACCGCAGCCAGCCGAACCCAGCACCCTGATCCCCGGTTCGAACACCAACCGTCCTACCCCGCAGACGCGGCATCCACCCACCCCGTCATTGCGAGCCGAAGGCGCGGCAATCCATCGTGCGACGACTCGGCGCCCATGGATTGCCACGTCGCTGCGCTCCTCGCAATGACGGGGTGGAGCAAGCCTCAAAAGGGGTGCGGCATACTTCCTGCCCGCAAGGACGGTGAGGAAGTATGCCGCCGAGTGGCGCTGTTACGGCTTGTGCGGCCTGGCGAGGAATTCGTGGGACTGCATTTCCAACAGACGACTGAGAGTGCGCTGGAATTCGAAGTCCAGCCGACCGCCGACATACAGGTCCTTGAGCGGCACCTCGGCGGAGACGATCAACTTGACGTTGCGGTCGTAGAACTCATCCACCAGGTTGATGAAGCGCCGGGCCATGTCATCCTTGGTCAGATTCATCTGCTCGACATTGGCAATCAGTACCGCCTGGAAGATCTTGCCCAGGGCAATATAGTCATTCTGACTGCGCGGCCCGTCACACAGCTCACGGAACTCGAACCAGGCCACGTTCTCGTACAGCCTTACCGCCTTGACTGCACGGTTCTCGATGGTCAACTCAGCGTTGCGCTGCACATGCTCCGGCTCCAGCACCAGGCTTTCGAAACTGCGTTGCAGACTGGCATCAGCCTCGGCGCCGAGGGGGTAGTGGTACAGATCGGCCTGCTCCAGCGCCCGCAGGCGATAGTCCACGCCGTTATCCACGTTGACCACCTCGGTATGCTCCTTGAGCAGAGCAATCGCCGGCAGGAAGCGCGCACGCTGCAGACCATCCTTGTACAGGCCATCCGGCACGATATTGGAGGTGGCCACCAGGATCACACCGTAGCCGAACAGCTCTTCCATCAGGGTGCCGAGGATCATTGCATCGGTAATGTCGGTAACGAAGAACTCGTCAAAGCAGATCACCCGGGCCTCATCGGCAAACTTGCGGGCAATCAGCTTGAGCGGGTTCTTCTCACCCTTGAGCTCGCGCAGCTCCTGATGCACCCGCTGCATGAAGCGGTGGAAGTGCGTGCGCATCTTGCGCTTGATCGGCAGGGCATCGAAGAAGGTGTCCACCAAATAGGTCTTGCCACGCCCTACCCCACCCCAGAAATACAGGCCCTTGACCGGGGTACTGCGCTTCGGGCGGAAACGGCCCAGCAGGCCCACACTGCGCGGCGGGCCAGCTGCGAGAATATCGTCATAGAGCCGTTGCAGATGCCGTACTGCATTTTCCTGCGCAGGATCGTGGAAAAAGTCCGGACGCTTGAGGTCCGCCTGATAGCGTTCAAGGGGCGTCATACTGGGGGGGTCCAGGGTAAAACAGGGGTCGATACTCTACCCGCCATGCCGCTGCTTGGCAATCAGCGCAGCACGTCTTCGACTGCCGCTTTCAATTCCACCAGCTTGCCATGGAAGAAGTGCCCGGTATCGGCAAAGCGCACCACATTCACCTGCGGCTTGCCCTCGAGCAGGTCGAAGACCGCCTGGGAGGCCACCACATCGTCGGCCTCGCCCATCATCACACTGACCGGGCCGGGCAGCGGCATCAGGTCGGCAAAGGGCAGCTTCTCGACCGAGGGCGCCACCAACACCACCCGCTGCGGCCAGTCCGCCTGCGCCCCTGCCGCGGCAGCAGCCACATAGCCACCAAAGGAGAAACCCATCAACCACAGCGGCAAGCCCGGGAACCGGCTTTGCGCCCAGTCGATCACCGCCTGGCAGTCATCAATCTCGCCAACCCCATCGGCGTGCTCGCCAGTGCTCTGCCCTACCCCGCGAAAGTTGAAGCGCACGGTATTGGCGCCCAGATCCCGGGCACCGCGCATCAGTGTGGAAACCACCTTGTTATGCATGGTGCCACCGTGCAGCGGATGCGGGTGGCAGATGACCGCCAGCGCCCCGGGGTTGTCTGCCTGGGTAACCAGCAGCTCCAGCGTTCCGGCCGGGCCATCAATAAGGTGTTGCTCTTCATTGCGATTCATTCGGTTTTCTCCGTGACTGCGACCGCAGCACCCGCGTCGGATACTCCGGAGCCAGAGCCTGAAACATCATCAGACCCTAGCCTTGTTTGCGAAATGCCGCTACCGTAACAACAGACCAGAGCGGTGCAACGGCACCGCGTCATAGATTCAACGAGGGACCCAAGGTGGAAACAAGCGAAAACCTGTGGATTGCAGTTGTCATTGCCCTGGCCGTGGGCTTCATTGTGGGCATCATTGTAGCGCGATTGGCACCCCGCCTGAGCGGTGGTTCCTCCTCCAGCACCCAGGCCCAGCTGGAAAGCCTGCAACTGCGCTTTGAAGAATACCAACAGGAAGTCGCCAGCCACTTCAACACCACTGCCAACCTGGTAACCCGCCTGAACCGCAGCTATCAGGATATCCAGGAACATCTGGGACAGGCCGCGGTGGAGCTGGCACCGGATGACGTGACCCGTCAGCGCCTGCTGGCCGCACTGGATCAGGAAGGCGGCACCGACTCCCGTGAGCGGGTCGAGCCGGTATTCGATTCGCTGGAGCCACCGCGTGACTACGCTGACAAGATCACCGATGGCCCGGGCACCCTGTCCGAGGAGTTCGGGGTCAAGCGCAGCTGAGCCCACTCACCCGAAACCCAACGGACCGCCCCATGCCGGACGCCTCCGACAGCCGTTTCATCAGCCCTTCACCTGACAACCCAGCGCACCTGAACATTCGGGGCGACTGGGTACTTGAACATTACGCCGAGCTGCGCAGACAGGTTGAGCAACTGCGCTGCGGCAGCAATCGCTTTACCTCCGCCGACCTGCAACAGATAGGTCAGCTGGATACCGCCGGCGGCCAACTGCTCACCGAGCTGCTCGGCAGCGAACTGATCCAGCAACTGAGTGCCGAGCAACAGGCCCTGCCCGAAGAGCGCCGGGTCCTGCTGGCACGGATCGCCGACAGCCTGCAGCCCCACGACCAGCCCCCAGCGCGACAGAACGCACTGCTCGAGATGCTCGGCAACCTCGGTCGCTACAGTCTGGCCCTGTACCAGCACCTCAAGGTGCTGCTGGGCTTTATCGGCATGACCCTGGCTGGCCTGATCGGCGGGCTGCTCAAACCGTCGACCTGGCGAATCACCTCCATCGTCGCGCAGATCGAGCAGATCGCCCTGAACGCAGTGGCCATCGTCGCCCTGCTGACCTTCATGGTCGGTGCGGTGATCGCCTTTCTCGGTGCGACGGTACTGGCCGACTTCGGCGCCACCATCTATACGGTGGATCTGATCGCCTTCTCCTTCCTGCGCGAGTTTGCCGTGCTGCTCACCGCGATCCTGATGGCCGGCCGCACCGCCAGCGCCTTCACCGCGCAGATCGGCTCGATGAAGGCCAACGAGGAAATCGACGCCATCCGCACCCTGGGACTGAACCCGCTGCACATTCTGGTGCTGCCACGGGTCATTGCCATGATGATCTCCCTGCCAGCCCTGACCTTTATCGGGATGCTGTCGGGCATCTTCGGTGGCGCGGTGGTCTGCGCCCTGGCACTGGATATCTCGCCGACCATGTTCCTCAGCATCCTGCAGCAGAACGTGGCGGTGCAGCACTTCTATCTGGGCATGTCCAAGGCACCGCTGTTTGCCTTCCTGATCGCCATCATCGGCTGTATGGAGGGCTTCAAGGTCAGCGGCAGCGCCGAGTCGGTGGGCGAGCACACCACCTCGGCGGTGGTGCAATCGATCTTCGTGGTGATCCTGCTCGATGCCCTGGCCGCGCTGTTCTTCATGGAGATGGGCTGGTGAGCCGGGGCGACGCACCGCTGGTGGAGATACGCGGGCTGGTCAACCGCTTCGGTCGCCAGAGCGTGCACGAGAACCTCGACCTGGATATCCAGCCGGGGGAGATTCTCGGTGTGGTCGGCGGTTCGGGCACCGGCAAGTCGGTCCTGTTGCGCTCGATCGTCGGCCTGCGCCGCCCCAACGAAGGCAGCGTCAGGGTATTCGGCGAGGAGCTGGAAAACCTCGATGAGCAGCGCCGCTCGCAGGTGGAACGGCGTTTTGGCGTGCTGTTCCAGCGCGGCGCACTGTTCTCCTCACTGACGGTGACCGAGAACGTCGCGCTGCCGTTGATCGAACACGCCGGCCTGAGCCGGGATGATGCGGAGCATCTGGCGGAAGTGAAACTGGCCCTGGCTGGCTTGCCGCCCGATGCCGGCGACAAGTTCCCAGCGGAGCTGTCCGGTGGCATGGTCAAGCGTGCCGCGCTGGCCCGGGCACTGGCGCTGGACCCGGACATCCTGTTCCTCGACGAACCCACCGCCGGGCTGGACCCGATAGGCGCGGCGGCCTTCGATCAACTGATCCTGACCCTGCGCGATGCCCTGGGGCTGAGCGTATTCCTGGTCACCCATGATCTGGACACCCTGTACACCATCTGCGACCGTATTGCGGTACTGGCGGAAAAGCGTGTGCTGGTAGCCGACACCCTGGAGCGTGTCGCCGCCACCGACAACCAGTGGATCCAGGACTACTTCCATGGCCCCCGTGGGCGCGCCGCCGCAGCCGCCAGCCAATCCCAACAGCCGGAGCAAGACCGCTAATGGAAACCCGTGCTCACCACGTCATCATCGGCCTGTTCACCCTGCTGGCAGGCACCGGTGCGGTGCTGTTCGCCATCTGGATCAGCAACGCCAACACCAGCTCGGACTACCGCTACTACACCGTGGTATTCCGCGAGGCGGTGACCGGTCTGTCCAAGGGCAGTGCCGTGCAGTACCGGGGCATCCCGATCGGCGATATCACCGAGCTGAGCCTGGACCCGGCCGATCCGGCCCAGGTACTGGCGGGTATCCGCATCAGCGGCACCGCCCCGGTCACCCGGGATACCAAGGCCCGACTGGCCTTTACCGGCATCACCGGCAATACCGTCATCGAGCTGGTCCCGGGCCACCCCGAGAGTCCGTTGCTGGAAGGCGACGGCACTCAGGCGGCGCGCATCCCGGCCACCCCCTCGCCGATCTCCAGTCTGCTGGCCAACGGCGAAGACCTGATGACCAATATCAACCAGCTGGTAACCAACGCCCGCAACATGCTCTCCGAGGAAAACGCCGAGCGCGTCGCCAGCACCCTGGAATCCATCGAGCAGGCGGCCGCCAGCCTGTCCAGCCAGGGCGACGATGTAAAGGCGCTGGTCAACGAGCTGACCGCCGCCAGCCAGCAGGCCACCGAACTCATCACCAGCGTCAACAGTCTGATCAACCAACAGGGCACCCGCACCCTGAACAATGTGGAACAGACGCTGGAATCCATTGCCAGTACCAGCAACACCCTGGAGAAGCTGCTCAGCGACAACAGCGAAGCCTTCTCCAGCGGCATGCAGGGACTGGGGCAGCTGGAGCCGGCCATCGCCGAGCTGCGTGGCAGCCTGACCGCCCTGCGCTCGATCACCCGCCGCCTGGAAGACAACCCGGCGCGCTTCCTGCTGGGCCGGGACACCTTCGAGGAGTATGAGCCGTGATTCGATTGACGCTGACCACCGGCCTGCTCGCCGGCCTGCTCAGTCTGAGTGGCTGCAGCCTGATTCCGGAATCCGAGGCGCTGAGCGTCTACCAGTTCGCCCAGCCAGCGGCTACTGCCGATGCGGGCAACGTGCCACGGCTGCCGCTCGCCCTGCGGATCAACACTCCGCAGGCCGGCTACGCCTACGTCGGACCACGGCTGATGGTGCAGACCCGGGACCAGCAACTGCTCAGCTACAAGGGCGTACGCTGGAGCGACCCGACCCCGACGCTGATCCGCGAGTATCTGGCCCAGGCGTTCCAGAACCAGGCCAACCTGACAACCGTCACCACCGATGAACATGCCCTGCATGCGGATGTACACCTGGGCAGCGACCTGCGCCGCTTCCAGGTGGTCGACAGCGAGTCACCGCATATCCTGATCGAACTGCAGGCCCGACTGATCAACCCGGACAGCCGCCGTATCTATGTCAGCCACGACTTTCAGGTGCAGCAGCCGATCGACAGTACGCTGATTCAGGATGTCTTGCAGGGCTACCGGCAGGCCAGCGCAACACTGGCCGAGCAGTTACTGGCATGGGCGCTGCCGCAGCTGGCAGCGCTGCCCGGCGAGAGTGAACACTGACCAGCCCCCTGGCTGCTACAGCACCAGATGCAATAACACCGGCAGGCTGAGCATTGCCAGCAAGGTCTGCAGGGTGATGATACCCGCCATCAGGTGCGCGTCACCGTTATACTGGCGCGCCAACACATAGGCGGTAGGCGCGCAGGGCAGAGCGAAAAACAGCACCAGCACCGCCTTCTCCATCGGCGACATGCCCAGCAGACTGACCAGCAGCCAGGCCGCCAGCGGCATCAGCAACAGACGCACAGCGCTGTTGGCCAGCAGCGCGCGGGTTTCCCCCCGCAGATTCTCGGGCTGCAGCGCCGCCCCAACACAGAGCAGCCCCAGCGGCAGGCTACTGGCCGCCAACAGCGCCAGCAGGTTGTCCACCCCACCGATCAATGGCAGACCCGCGATATTGGCCAGCACCCCCAGCAGACAGGCAAGAATCAACGGATTTTTCACCAACGTCACCAGCAGGGCTGCCGGCTTTACCGAGCCCTGCGGCGTCAACGCCAGCACCGAGAGGATATTCACCGCCGGCACGCTGACCGCCAGCAGCAACGCCATCAGGGTCAACCCTGACTCGCCGAATACCGCTCCTACCGCCGCCAGGCCGATATAGGTATTGAAGCGCAAGGTACCCTGGACCAGCACCCCGAAACGCTGCGCGGGCCAACGACACCAACGCCGCAGCGCCACCAGCACCAGCCACGCCCCCGCCAGCATCAGCCCCACACAGACCGCCACCCGTGCCAGATCGGGATTGTTCAGGGGTGCGGTTGCCAGACTGGTAAACAACAGGACGGGAAACAGGATGAAGTAGTTCAGGCGCTCAGCCCCGGGCCAGAACTCGGCACTGGGAAAACCAACCCGACGCAGAACATGACCACCCAGAATCAGGGCAAACAGGGGCCAGAGGGAAGCCAGCAGGTAACTCATGAGACAGGAAACATCCGATGACAATTCGAGGCAGAAGGAGGTTACCCGAGCGGATGCTCAATCGGCCAGCAATAATTGGCCTGAGCCCTGCCCCACTCGCACCCCTACCCCACCGCCACCTCCTTCGGAAAGCGACGGATCAACAGGGTCAGGGCAAAGCCCACTACCAGCACCACAAAGGTAAAGCCGAAGGCGGCAAGGAAGTTGCCGGTGGTCTCGATCAGCCAGCCCGCAATGGCTGGCCCGAGAAACTGGCCGATGGCAAAGAACAAGGTGGCAAAACTGAAGGCCACGGGAATGTAGCGCGGGGCAACCTGCTCCGTGGCACTGGTCTGAATCAGCGCAAACAGACCGTTGATCGAGAGACCTATCATCAGGAAGTGCAGGAAGAACCAGGGCAGCGTCTGCCTGAACAGTGGCAGCAACATGGATAGCGCCACCAGCAGGATCGACAGGGCCAGCGCATTGCCCCGGCCCCAGTAGTCGGAAAGCCAGCCCCACAACGGCCCTGCAACAATCGACAGCAGACCCATCATCGCCACGTAACGACCGGCGATAGCTTCGCTGTAGCCGGACTCGACCATGAAGCTGACCATGAACACCGTCTGCACTATATAGCCCAGACCTATGATGCCGTAGGTACTGGCCACCACCAGCACCCGGGGGTTGCGGTAAACCAGCCATTTTTCCTCCGCCTGCAGACGGCCAGCGCTGACAGTCACAGGCTGCGGAGGATTACGCACGATCAGCGCCATCATCACAGTGGCCAACAGAGCAACTGCAGCGAACACGCCCCAGCCCACACGCCAGCCCTGACCGCCGAACACCTCGAACAGGTACGGCAACAGCAGCCCGGCACCCAGCATGCCAATGCCGACCCCACTGCTCATGCAGCCGATAGCCAGCCCACGTTTATCCGGAAACCAGGTGGCCAGCAGCGCGACCATGGGGGCGAAGACGAATGCGGTGCCAAAGCCCAGCAGGCCCATCAGCAGCGCTATCAACCAGAAAGCGGACGCCAGCGTCAACCCGGCAAAGCCCAGCACCACGGTGCACATACCGAACAGAATCGAGGCTCTGGCTCCCCAGCGGGCGGCAGCCTGGCCGCCAGCGAGAACAAAGCATACATAGCTCAGGGCCGTGACCGTGCCCAGGAGCCCCGCCTGCTGGTAGGACAAACCCAGCTCGACACGCATCGAAGGCAGGATCACGCCGTAGGCCAGACGCCCCAGACCAATCACCACCAGGGACGCAAGGGTGCCACACAACACGGTAAGCACCATGTTCGGGCGACTCGTACTCGGAGACATCACAACTCTCTTCCTGACCTGCTGCACAGCGACTCAGGGTACCAGCTCCCCACCCGGATGGAAGCTGGGACCTGCTGGCGAATCAGCAGCTATCAATCTGCGTGAGTGCACGGTCAGCCAGGAACGCCCCAGGAGCCATTCGCACTGGCCTGCAGCAGCGCCCGGCCCTGCTCCTGAAAGTGCTGGTGCTCTGTGGCGGGCACCAGCGAGCCGCCGGTACTCCACAACACATGGGTAGCCTGCGGCAGGCTGTGATCAAGGCCGTGGCCGGCCAGAAAGGCCTGTCCGCCCTCGCTGCGCAGCAGCCAGTTCGGCCCATTGAAACCCGCCGCAGCGGACGGCTCGATCAGAGCACCCTCGGTCTGATGGAAACGCAGGGCATCAACAAACAATCGCTCATCGGCCACCGTGAACACCCCGGCCAGCATGTCCCGCATCAGCGGAGCCACCAACGGCGAAGCCAGGCCAACCGCCAGACCATCGGCCTCGGTGCGGTTATCCAGCCCGATATCGTAGACCGACAGGAGCGCATCCTGACCGCTGGCCAATTGCACCAGCATGCAGGGTGAAGCCACCGGCTCGGCGAAGAAGCAGTGCACATGCTCACCGAACTGGTGTTTCAAACCGTAGGTGATCCCACCCGGCGCTCCGCCCACCCCGCAGGGCAGATAGACAAACAGCGGGTGCTGCGCATCAACCGGCCTGCCAGCCTGGGCCAGTTGCCCGGCCAGTTCCCTGGCGCTGGCCGCATACCCCATGAACAGCGCCGCCGAGTTCTCGTCATCGACAAAGTAACCACAGGGGTCCTGCTCGGCCTGTTCGCGCCCGGCCTGCACCGCCTTGGCATAATCACCGCTGTGCTCGATGACCTCGATACCACGGGCACGCAGGCGATCCTTCTTCCACTGCTTGGCGTCGGCGGACATATGCACCACCGCGTGAAAGCCCAGCGCCTTGGCGATCTGCCCGATCGACAAGCCGAGGTTACCGGTACTGCCCACCGCCACCGTGTAGCGGGCAAAGATAGCGCGGGCCTGCTGGCTATCCAGCTCCGGCAAGGGCACACCGGGCGCACTGTGCTCCTGCAGCAGGCGCTCGGCCAGACTCAGCACCTCATGAAAACCACCCCGCGCCTTGACCGAACCCGCCACCGGCAGGTCATGGTCGGCCTTGACGAACCAGTTGCCCGCATCAGCAGCCCCCGGCAACAGCGCCTCGCGCAGCTGCGGTACCGGCAGCAGCGGAGAGCTGACCTGGCCGTGGGAACTGGCAAGTTCACTGAACAGGCGGCTCAACACCTCAGCATGACGCGCCAGACGATCATGCGCCTGGGCCGGAGAACCCGCATCCCCGGGCAACACCACAGCAGACGTCAGTTGATAATGCGGGTTGCACCACAAGGTGGGCGTACGCTCCTGCAACGCCTGCAGAAGCTTGCCGGGAATGCTGCCGGTATTGGAATGATTCATGTTGGCTCCTTTGCACGTTACCGGAAAACACTGCTATCGAGCTTAGTGCATGAGGGCCTGCACGTCTGTGCAGGCCGCTGCCTGGGAGTGCTGCAAGTGTGCTGGCAGAAACGGCCGGGTGTGATGCAGCTTAGCCAATCAGTCTTTCGAAGACGGTAGCGTGCTCCAGCACCTTGCCCTCGGCGTCCATGACCCGCATGGCATCGGCGGAGATTTCGTCGATAACCACCACCTGACCATCCACCAGACCGATCTCGATCTTCATATCGATCAGGGTCAGGTTCTTGTCACGCAGGTCGGCTTCGACAATCTGGCATACCCGACGGGTCAGCTCCTTGGCTTCCTGCAGGTGAGCCGGGGTGAGCAGGCCAATGGCAACAATGGTGTCATCGTTGATCAGCGGGTCGCCACGCTCATCATCCTTGACGGTGATCTCGACCAG
>LSQX01305527.1_pt1 | contig 13182 bp, 13 predicted proteins | sample 654561 | NCBI WGS metagenome assembly LSQX01 (sample SAMN04489861, study PRJNA283612) | anaerobic digester metagenome | isolation source: 4 biogas reactors fed with cattle manure at either 37C or 55C with and... | place: Denmark: Kongens Lyngby | collected 2014 | reverse complement strand
TAGTCAGCGTGGCCGGGGCAGTCAACGTGTGCATAGTGGCGGTTGTCGGTTTCGTACTCAACGTGTGAAGTGTTGATTGTGATTCCGCGTGCTTTCTCTTCGGGCGCCTTGTCGATTTCGTCGTAGCGCATTGCTGCTGCATGACCCTGTTGTGAAAGAGTCATTGTGATTGCAGCTGTAAGGGTTGTCTTACCATGGTCAACGTGTCCGATGGTACCGATGTTTACGTGTGGCTTATTTCTTTCAAATTTCGCCTTTGCCATTGTTGTGTCCTCCAAAAAATTTAGTTTTATAACTATAAAGCGCTTATCATGGCATGCAAAAAGTTTGGGTTTGCTGGAGCGGGTGATGGGAATCGAACCCACATTATCGGCTTGGGAAGCCGACGCTCTGCCACTGAGCTACACCCGCACGGTGCCGCGCCTGAATTTGACGCTATTTACCGTTTGCACACCGGGTGCGCTTACGCCTTAAACATCCCGCCAATGACTAAAAAAGCCACCGATTCTTTCAACAAACCATAATTCCTGCAATTATAGCCACTATATTGTAATGCGAGTAAAATTGTTTGTCAACTGAATAATTGAAAATATTATTTTTGGTGGCGGAAAAATAGAAGTAACACTCCATGTTACAATCAAATAATTTTAGGCTAATCTAATTTTGGATGTTGAAATAGCCTACGCCCCAACACCAACCATGGAAACTCGCCAAATCTTAAACCTAAGGCTGTGTGACTATCTCTTTCTCTTTTCCATAGATTTCAAATATTCCGTAGTTCCCACTCTCTGACCAATCCTCATTTAGATATTTTACCATATAATCATAAGCGGATTGACAATCATGAAACAGACCGTTTTTGTTTAGCTTTGCAAAATCCTCGGCAAATAGCGTTCCCTCTGCATCGCAACCATGCCACTTGCATATAAACATGCAATCACAGATTATTGAAAATGCGCCATCATACTCTGGAGCATAGGTAATGTCAAAGCCAAGAAAGCCGTACCCAGAAGGTGCCTTTTCAATTGAACCACTGTTTTTCGACCACACCAGTTCATAAACAGCCTTACTTTGAAGCGAATTTAGATAAGCGTTTGCATCGGTTTCATCTATAATAGGTTCATTAAAGAAAACGCCTTTTTCGATTTTTTCTCTTAGTGTTTTTTGATTGTCATTAAAAACTGCTTTTCGCAGTTCGAATATTGAAGGTCCTCTGCGGTCAAGTCCAAGATATACGTGTTCCGGCTCGTCGAAAAAAGGCAAGCCGTAAATATGTAACGGTGATTTCCTAAAGCGTGGCAGTTCCTCTTTATACGCAACATCGTATTTTCTGACTATTGAAAACTGCGAGGGAAAGTTACGAATACGCTCAACAATAATTCCCGTGTTATAGCATTCATATTCAATCATTATGTTACCCCCTACGCCCCAAACACCAACCAAACCAACACATACGCACTTGAAACCGCTACCAAAGTATAAGGCACGCTAATTTTCATAAACTGAGAGTTCGAAACCTCAAAGCCCTCTTTTCTAAGCATTCCGATTCCTGCAATATTAGCAGATGCGCCTATCGGGGTTAGGTTGCCGCCAAGCGTTGCACCGCAAAGCAGTCCGAAATAAAATACGGTTGGGTTTACATTCATCAAAGAGCCAAGCGAAGCCACAACAGGAAGCATAGTAGCAACGTAAGGAATATTGTCAATAAACGCAGAAATCAGCACAGATGCCCAAACGATTATTGAGTACATTCCGAAAACGCTGTTGCCGCCTAAGTAGAATATAAAATCGGCAAGCCAACTTATCATGCCTGCGCTGTTTATTCCTGCAATTACGATAAAGAGGGAAGCCAATAGCACGATTGTTTGCCAGTCAAGCGCTTTTATGGCATCTAAGGCTACATTGTTTTCCTTGTGCGAAATGCTTTCGATTGCTATTCCAATAATAAACATAGAAACGCAAATTATTCCGTTGATATTGTCCACTACCCATGTTGGCAGAAAATCGTTAAGCGGCAACAACGAAGCCACGATTAAAAGCAAGACGGTTCCAACGAGCAAAATGGTAGGAACATAGTTCTGCACCTGAGTTAGCGGTTGACGTGCAAGCGGCTTATTGTTTTTTCGAAACACAAAAAGCAAGGTTAAGGTTGCCAAAAGTAGTCCTATTTGGTTTATGAAGAAAAGCCCCATTTTGCCGTCATAAGCGAAAAAGTCGAGGAAATTCATTCCCATTGCGCCGCCGAGCATTATCGAGGTAGTATCGCCAACCAATGTAGCCGCGCCCTCAAGGTTTGAAGCGATTGAAATTGCTATTACGCTTGGAATAGGCGAAGTGCCTAATTTCTTGCTTATTGTGATTGCAATAGGTGCAACCATAAGAACAGTAGCTACGTTGTCAACAAAAGCGGATATGATTCCTGCGAACACAGAAAGAGCGATTATTGCCCACTTTTCGTTAGGGACTTTGTTGATAATCATATCGGCAAGCCTTGCAGGCATTTTGGAGGAAATGAACAGGGCAACCGTTCCCATAGTTCCTGCAATCATAAGCAATACGTTCCAATTAACAGCAGGTAGAACCTCGCCCAAGGGCAGTATTCCAGACACTACGAATATAGCGGCGCCTATTGCGGCTACAAGCCAACGCCATTTTGGCAGGGCTATCATGAATACATAGACGGCTAAAAAGAGTATGAGCGCAGGTAGCATTTGGGGGGTGAGTGTGGGCATATTTCTCCTTATTTAATCAAATATTTGTTTATTTGCCAACGAAAATTATATCACTTCTAAGCATAATTGCCAATAGAAAAGATGCCGCCACTTTATCTCTTCTCTTATTTATTTTTGCCTTGCGTCAAGCAAGGTTACCGCTTCTCTTATCTCTTCTCTCTTCTCTCTTCTCTCTTATCTTAATTATTATTGCCTTGCGTCAAGCAAGGCTACCACTTCTCTTATCTCTTCTCTCTTATCTCTTCTCTTAATTATATTTGCCTTGCGTCTAGCAAGGCTACCGATTCTCTTATCTCTTATCTCTTATCTTTTATCTGGAAAAAGTCGCCGTAGACAAGAGAAGAGAGAAAAGAGAAAAGAGAAAAAATAAAAGTACAAAAAGAAAAAGCTACACTGTCGTGCGACTTTTTCTTTTTGGTGGAGATGAGGGGATTCGATTTCGGTCATCGCCATCGCTTAGCTTGCGTTCCACGCTACGCTAATCTGGCTGACACGAAATCCCGGGAGCTAAAAACAGTTCACTGGACTGTTTTTTTTACGCTCCTTTCGAATCCCTTGCTTATTGCAAAAAATTACCCTCCGTATCGGGAGGGTGATTTTTTGGCAAAGGACACGAGTTTGATACAAAATGCACCCGGTAACCTTATTCCCGTTTGTCGGGTGAACACCCTTGCCTTTTTCCGTTTGCTTTGTGCGACTTCCGTTTGTCGGGTGAACACCCTCGGCGTTATCCGTTCGTTCTGTGTGCCGAGAGTACATGACTTGTTATTTTATCATGCTTCAAATTCTTTTCTCTTAGTTTTTGGGAGCAGGCGCCTTCACAACAATTAACTCCAAGGTTTCATCGTGCAAATTTTTTACATTCATTTTGGTTTGGAATGGAATTTTTAGAAGCGTACCGGCTTCGTATTCGTGTATATCCTGGTCGTTCAAGCCGATTGAGAGCGTTCCGCGAACTACGGTCATGTATACGTTTGAATTGGAAAGATGCTCGGGTAACCCTTCGTTTTTGTTAAATACCATATGCAGATAGTGCACGTTTTCATCGAATATGACTTTTTCTACCGCCTTTTCATTATCCCTTGATAGTTTAAATATCTGTTCAACCATTACGGTTTACCTCCTGCTTTTCATATATTGTTCTGTACGCTGTACTTTTTTATTATACCATAGCAAATTACGCATAGTACGTTGTAATTGCAACAGAGTACGTTTTATCATACATGCTTACCGTTGTGAATGGCACTTTTGGGACAAACCTGCCGAAAATTTGTGCATTGATGGCATAATGCGGTGTTTATATCGGCTTTTTAGTTCTCCCGCTGGTGGTTAACGTCAGGCGATTGCCACAGTGAGCGCAGTGGATATCAAGAGATTTTGTTCTACACTTTTTCAGCATTCTGCATGCCGATTAAAGCAGCTCCGATCGCACCATTGAACTGTGGGTAATTTGCTTTATAAATATCACACATCAACTCATCCTCCAGCGCCAGCCGCAGTGCATCATTTTCCGCGCCACCTCCGGTCATCATCACATTACCATCCGATTTATATTTGCGCGCCAGTTTGGCAATACGGTTTGCCATGGAAATGTGCATGCCGGCAAGGATATCATTCCGGCTCTTCTTTTGAGCAAGGAGGGAGATCACTTCCGTCTGAGCAAAAACGGCACAGGTGCTGTTGATTTGACATGGATCAGTACTCTCCTTCGCAAGCGAAGCGATCTGATCGATTGTGGTCTCCAGAAGATCTGCCACAACCTCCAGGAACTTTCCTGTTCCGGCTGCACATTTATCATTCATCGTGAAATTCACGATATGCCCATCTGGGCCAAGGCTGATGATCTTGCTGTCCTGGCCTCCGATATCAATAATCAGACGCGGGTGTACGTTCTCGGGGGCCGTCAGTTGTACACCACATGCGTGGGCGGTGATTTCTGAAATTGTGGCGTCTGCGATGCCAATGCTGCGCCGGCTGTATCCGGTTGCGGTAATTACGGAAATATCATTGCGTGTTATACCTGCATCTGCATAAAGTTTTTCAAGCAGCTTCGCCGCAGTTTCTTCACAGTCGATTCCAGTCGGAAGGAGTTCCGTGCCAAAAACGCGGTTATCCTTTATCAATGCCGCTTTCAGATAAGTCGATCCGGCATCCAATCCCACATAATAATTTACCATGTATTTATCTCCTTTGCTCTATCAATTCAACAAATGCTTCCAAACGGATTTTCACCTGTTCGGCATCCTCGGCGGAGAAATCTGTTTCCACACGCAGAACCGGAATATCAAGCTTATCCGCCAACTGTTCCACCATTGATAGTTCGAAATCGTAAGGGGTGCAGCCGCGCAGAATATGATAAATAACGCCCTCCGATTTCGTCTGAAGCAACTTTTCTGTGAGACTGCTAAGGCGATCATCCGTCTGTTCGAATACCGGGCACGTACATGCGCAGACATATCGCGCCGTAAGCGCACGTAAAATGCCATCCGTACTGTAATCGTCAGGGACAACTGGATCATATAAAAGCCGCCCTGACATACACGTTTCGTCTCCGACGATCTGCGCACCCAGACCCTCCAGCAAAAACGGCAGTTTATAGTTCGGGAATGTAACGGGAGAACCTGCAATAAAGATACGCGGCTTTTTCCGCTTCAGCGGTTGCATTGCAGCTGATTTTCGGTTAAGTCCGGCATTCAGTATTTTCGTGTGATGCGCCCAGCTTTCCGGCGTATCGTAACAATAGCTGTTCAGCACAGCCATAACCTGTGAACCCATAACAGGCGGATTCTCAGACGAGAGCAAGCCGTATAGTTTATATGCTTCCTGCTGTGCCGCATTAATACTTTTGCAGGATTCAATCAATTTTCGATTGGAGAACTTGCGTCCCGTTTCTTTGGAAATACTTTTCATAAGCGCGTGCATGTTTTGCAGATTCTGCGCAAAACGATCCTCCGACTTATCCATCTCAAGCGGCAAAGGGATAACCGGAAGGTACTGCGACAAAAGCGCGGCGCTCTTCCGCTTGCCGTCGCAGGTCATGGGCAGCACCGCCAGCCTGCACTGCTGATAGATCGGCATAACGCGCATCGCGTGAAAACCGGCAGTTGCTTTCAGAACCGGGCAGGCGTCACGCGGGACGATTTCATCCCCGATCATCGCCGCAATGCTGTGCCCAGCGCATAAGCGCAGCGGCTTGTAACCGAATGCATATATCATTTCATCCGGCACCATCACGCAATAGCTGCCTATGTACTCACTATCATCCTTTTCAAAATCGACAAATGTTTTTCTGAGGATATCCGTGAAATATCCAAGCCCTTCCGGAATATCCCGCGAGGATGTCAACTGTTTCAGCGAACCAGCCGAAACACGCGAAATGTTTCTCTTATAACGTTCCAATATACGATCTTCCATTATTTCACCTGCTTTATATTTCGTTTGGAGGACAATACCTTTTTCCCAAACAAGGTAAAGGAAAGCACATCCTGTTCCGGGCACGCCTCAATGCACTTCATACAGTAAATACAGTCTGAGTGAGTGATATCGGATTTGCTGCGTTCCTCATAAATGGAACGGATGTCCATTGGGCAGCACTCAAGACAAGCGCGGCAGTGTGTGCACGCGGTGCTGTCTTTTTTAATTTTTCCGAAGCTAATTTTGTTTGCAAAGCCCCGGAGTGTCCCTAACGGGCAGTATTTGCAGAATGCCCTTTCCTTCAAAAAACAAATTCCAGTCACTACGCCGACAATAATGATTTTATAAATACTCATATCGGCACTGCTGAATGATAAGTCGGGCCGTATGTACATGATCGGACGCAATCCAAAAAACAAAACACTGACCAGAAAATACGCAAGTATGATCCATTTCAGCGGACGCAAATAGGACTTTGCTTTTAATGACACATGGAACGTCGGAATATGCAGCTTTTTCCGAAGCATTGACAGCAGTTCCTGATAAAACCCCAGTGGGCAGACATAGCCGCACCAGAGGCGCCCAAAAACCAGAGCACTGAAGATACTGAGCAACAAAATAACAATCCGGTATTCGCTTCCCAGGAAAATGAGTGCGGCAACGGCAATCAGTAGACACATGATACGAAAAGTCGTAATTTTACGCTGATTCAATGTGCCGCCTCCTCACTCCGCAGTACTGGAAGCGGTTCAATGCAGTTTTTCTTTTTTCTGTAATAGATTATCATGCCTCCCGAGGTCAATACGGCAAAACCCAAAATGGAGGCAACATTTTCGATGCGCTTAAGTGTTTTTGTCTGCATAGCGGCTTCGGTTTGATTGCCGCCGTTTGGTTGGGCCGCGCTCCCAGTGCTTTGCGTGATGCTGCTCGCGGGTGCTGAGGCCCCGCCTGCCGGACTCTGTGCAAGATTTGTTTTGACAGCGAAAAAAACGATTGTAACAAGAACGGCTGCAATCATTATGGTCATAATCCTGCGGTGCGTTTTTGCAACTTTTATCTTCTCCGTAACCCTTTGATGCAGTTCCTGTAAAAGAAAGTTGAATGACATAAGTTCCTCCTTGATCGCTTTGAGCTTTTAATCTGATGAATATTCATTTTCATACTGCCGCAGGCAGTCTTCCGGTCTGCATCAGCAGTTCTGAAAACGCTTCCAGACGGATTCTGATCTGTTCGGTATCGGCATTCGTATAATCCGTTTCAATGCAGACGAACGGAATCCCTGACCTGATCGCGGTTTTTTCGACCCGCTCCGCTTCATAAGCATACATGAGTTGTCCCTTGAGCAGATGATAGATGATACCATCGGCATTTTGCAGAAAAGAAGTATCTGAACACAGCGCTCGGGCAATATCGTTTTTGACCGAACTGTAATGAATTTTATGCAGTTCTCTGAACATTGAATTCAGCGAGGGAAGATCATGCTTCATAAGCTCTGTGTAGTCCTCCGGTTCAGGGACTCCGCAGTGATTCTCATAATCGTGGATACCAACATTATGTAATACAAATGGGATTTTGATATTTGGGAAAAAAATCGGCGATCCGATCAGCAGCAGACGAGACCGGCTTTCGGGCATCGGTTTCAGGCTTTCCGCTACCAATCCATTCACGCGGTCGGCCCATTCCCGAATATCAGGAGCAAGATAATAGGTCTGCTTGATAAAATCCTTTGCGATTTGCGGAATATCCATAGTCCTCAGGCACCGGAACGCATTATGCGCGCTTGTTATCTGCTTCGCAGCGGCACTGATACTTTTGGCGGTGACTGGCCGGTGCGTGAGTTTTTGCAGTTCCATAACGAAATCCATTTGTGATGACTGAAACTGCGGGGTGGCTTTTGAATTCAGAAACGGCTCCTCCTCCACCACGATCACCGGATGCCCCAGTTTCTTGAAATATGGCAGAACTTTACGCGTATCTACGTTGCTCACCGGCACGACCATCGCGATGATATCCCTCATGCAGGCAAGCTGTCCGGAAAAGAGAATGCTGCTTGCGGATTTCAACACAGGGTCCGAAATCTGCGGAAACACCTGTTCCGCGTATTGATCAGTAAAGTAATTGCCGCCAAGCAGAAATTGTGGTTTTGCACCGGCCGCCCGGATATATAATTCGGGAATACCCGTTCCCAATACCGCTATGGACGGCAGGTCTGTCTTCTGTTCACCAAACCAGAATTCCTTCCAGATATCGAAAAAATAATCCAGCGGGATATCGGGCGTTTTTTCGCGCACGGCATCCATCGATTTCAGTATCTGATCCTCATATTTTTTATCCAAAATATTTAAAACCCCTTTCATCTTTGATACTTTTGTATTATAATCAAAAATAAAAATAAATGGAGTAACCGTGGTTACTCCTTTGAAGAAGGACGCAATATTTTGGATAATTTTTTTTCGATACTTGAAGCAGTTGATCTATTTAAATGTTTTTCCTCCGATGAGTTGGATAAATTGTTTCAAAATAATCTTTATCATATCAAAACTTATTTAAAAGATTCCGTGGTACATCTTCAGAACGAAAAATGTGAAAACCTCGACATCATTTTAAGTGGGGTTGTTTCGGTGCAAAAAATCGATTCGAACGGGGACCTGCTCACGATTTGCAATTTTTCGGCTGGTGAGGTTATGGGAGAAAATCTTCTTTTTTCACATAGAAATTTTTATCCCATGACGATCACCGCAAAGTGTGACACGGAAGTTCTCCAGATCAAGAAAGAATTGATTTTAAGGCTGTGTCAGGGAAACATAAAGTTTTTGGATGGTTTTCTCCAGTCTGCATCAGATAAGACACTGATTTTAATGGGAAAGATCAAGACCTTGGCGCTGAAAACAATAAGGCAGTGCATCGTTGAATTTTTACTTTACGAGCATCACGCCCAAAAGTCCACAACCATTAAATTGAATATGACAAAAAAAGAACTGGCTGAAAAAATTGGGGTTCAAAGGCCATCCCTGTCAAGGGAACTGAATAAAATGAGAAAGGACGGTCTTATAACCTATGATCCCAAACAGATTACAATCATGGATGTTGATTCGCTGAGTAAACTGCATATAGACTCTTGAAAATATTATTACCCTGCAATAAACAGTGCCGTAAATTGTCATTCATTGCGGAGAAAAAATGGCAGTCCGTCTTATCATTAAAGCCAGAGGTATCATTGAGACTGACGGCTACACCAGTCGGTTATAACAGTTCAAACTGGTTTTTATGGAACCTCAAAACACCATCGTCCTGAGTTTAGATTTCTTTGCCGCTTTTGAACTTAAACACTATCCTGCCATCTCTGTAAACCGTAGCCGTATCGAGGAGTGTAATCCAGAGTCGTTCGTTCCATTCCGTAACCGTCAACGGTTGCTGTTGCAGAAGGGCAATAAAGACTTTCAGTTCCTTACTTTTTCGAATTCGCTTGTCCTTTTCTGTTTCAAGGGCATTGTAATGCTCCAAGGCGGCGTTATACCGTTTCTCAATGCGCTCGGTTTCCAGTGCGTAGGCTTCCTGCGGCTGGGCAACCGACGCATTCTTTTTTATATGCGCCTGCATGAGTTCAGATAGGACCGTCATTTCATCGTACTCAATCTTCATCTCGGCATCAATTTCAGTGGTGTCACAGAGCGTTTGCCGGATAAGCTCGCAATCCGCAAGTACAGCGTCACGACTGCCCATCAGTTCATTATAAGCAGTGAGAAAACGCTGCTTGATTTCGCCCTCGGTCAATTTCGGCGTTCTGCATTTTTCCGCGTTCTTGAATTTCTGATTGCACTGGAATATCACGCTCTTATACTCGTCCGTGGAGTGCCAGACTTTGCGGCCGTAAAACCCACCGCAGTCTTCGCAGATAATTTTGCTGTGAAAAGCCTTGTCGCTGTAAGCCCTACCGAGTTCTTTGCGCCGTGTCGTTTCTTCCTGCACCGCCTCAAACTCATCTGGGGCAATGATGGCTTCATGTGAGCCTTCCACATAATACTGTGGCACCTCGCCGTTGTTAACACGCAGTTCTTTTGTCAGAAAGTTAGCTGTAAAGCGTTTTTGCAGCAATGCATCGCCTTTATATTTTTCGTTGCTGAGAATGCTTGCAATCGTGGAGGCTCTCCACGTTTTCTTTCCAGCAGGGCTTAAAATACCGTGTTCCATAAAGAAATTCGCAATTCCCTGGGTGGTCTTGCCCTCAAGGAACATTTTATAAATCAGCCGCACGGTTTCAGATTCTTCCTCGTTAATGACCGGGGTGCCGTTCTCGCCCTTTTCGTAGCCAAGAAACTGCTTGTATGGCATACTGACTTTACCGTCCGAGAAGCGTTTTCGTTGACCCCAAGTGACGTTCTCCGAAATGCTGCGGCTTTCCTCCTGCGCCAGCGAACTCATAATGGTGAGAAGAAGCTCTCCCTTGCCGTCAAAAGTAAAAATATTTTCTTTTTCAAAATAGCACTCGACCCCTTTTTCTTTCAGCTTTCTGATGGTAACAAGACTGTCGACCGTATTCCTTGCAAATCGGCTGACCGATTTTGTGACGATGAGGTCAAGTTTTCCGTCCAAGGCGTCCTGCACCATTTGTTTGAAGCCGTCCCGGTGCTTGGTGTTCAGTGCCGAAATTCCCTCGTCAGTGTAAACTGTAACGAACTCCCAGTCCTCACGGGCACTGATAAATTTCGTATAATAGTCGATTTGAGCCTCGTAGCTGGTGAACTGCTCATCGCTGCCCGTGGACACACGAGCATAACCTGCTGTGCGGCGTTTTGCGATGGATGCGGACGACAGGGCCGTAAACTTATTCTTTGTTGCAGGAATTGTTGTTACCTTTGGCATCGTTTTTCCTCCTTTCCCGTGTCCTCTCAGCAGCTTCCTGCTTCATTTCCGCCGTCCAGCTATCTCTCCGTGAGCGGTCTGCCCACGTGCGTTCTTCGATTCTGCCGTCTTTGAGAAAGAACCGCAGGCGGTTATCCTCCGGCACTTCGATATGGTCAATCAGAGTATCGAATGCGGTCGAATTGTAATCATCGATTCCGAGGACACTGGCACAAACCGCTTGAAGTGTGGTTTCGGGTATCTTTTTTCCGTGGCAGTAGGTTTTACCCTGTGACAGGAAGGTGGAACAGTTCCAACCGGCCGAGCCATTACTGGTATTATGCTTGTAGTTTTTACCGCAGAATGGGCAGTAAATTTTGCCCGTGAACTCACTTTTTTGTGGCAACGGTCTGTCTTTAGCGGCTTCACGCAGTTTTTCTAAAATTGTCTGTGCTTCGTTAAATGTGTCCGCATCGATTATGGCAGGATGTGTCTCCTCGGCATAAAACATCGGCAACTCACCCGTGTTGCGGCATTTTTTCTTTTCCAGATGATTGTTACGGTAGTGCTTTTGAAGCATGGCACACCCTGTATATTTTTCATTGCCGACAATGTCACGGATACGCTGAACGCACCATTTTCCACCAAGCGCACCGGGGATGCCGCGCCGGTTCAAATCTCTGCTGATAGCGCCGAAGGTCTCCCCGTCGATAACGCGGTCGAATATTTCACGCAAAATCGGTGCTGTTTCAGCATCAATCTCGATGCTGTTTTTTGTAATGCGGTATCCGAACAGAAACCGCCAGTTGAGAAGTTCGCCGTTTTCAAAACCCTTTCTGACCCGCCACTTCTGATTTTCGCTTGCCGACAGGCTTTCTTCCTGTGCGTATGAAGCGAGGATGGTCAGCATCAACTCGCCTTCGGAGCTCATTGTGTGTATGCTTTGCTCCTCGAAAAAAATGTCCACCTCCATTGCTTTCAGCTCACGGACGGTTTCCAGCAAGGTCACCGTGTTTCGAGCGAAGCGGGAGATGGACTTAGTCAGTATCATATTCACCTTTCCGGCACGGCAGTCGGCGAGAAGCCTTTGAAAACCGTCTCGACTGTCTTTCGTGCCGGTTAACGCTTCATCCGAATAGACACCCACATACAGCCAGCCCTCGTGACCCTGTATCAATTTGCTGTAATAGCTGACCTGCGATGACAGCGAGTGGAGCATTGCGTCCTTTCCCGTTGACACACGGGCATAGGCGGCCACCTTTTTCGGTTGCTCCAACCGCGGCTTTTGCGGCAGTTTTCTTACTGTTTTCGGCATATCGTCACCTCCTTGGTTCATACCATATTCGCTCTAAAAGCGACATTTATCAAGTCGATTTCGCGATATATACTGCCGAATTCAAGCCCATATTTCTCGGCTAATTTGTCCTCTATTAATACAATGTCATCTTTGCTGATGATATCTTTTTCAAACATATTTCTTGCTTGTGTCATGGCAGACTGGTAGGCTTGTATTTTTGTGAAATCAGCCATTGCCGCCACCGTCCTTATAACGAGCGGTGATATAGCAGCGGTGTGAGCAGTACTTCCGTTCATTCTGCCTGCGCATTAGAATCTCTTGCCCGCAGCAGGCACAATTTGCTTTATATAGCATTTCGGCTTTCGGATGCTCGTTCCACCACTTGGTACGACAGGCATCGGAGCAGAATCGTCGGCTTCCACGCTTGCTCTTGTCTATGGGAATTCCGCATTCCGCACAGTAGTCGATTTCTTCTTTACAGTCAGTGTTTTTTTGCCTGCGGCAGTACGACTTTACTGTATTTTCGGAAACACCGATTGCTTTTGCAATCTTTACATAACCACACCCGTCAAGGCGCATTTTATCAATAAGGCTCTTTTGATTATCAGTCATGCCTGTACCTCCGTTCCGAGGGAGGCTAATTGCCGTCCTCACCTCGTACTGGACAGGCAGAGCGGAAAATCCGTAGTGAAACAGCAAAAAAATAATGCCCACCAGAGAAAAAATCTCTGATGGGCATTAACTGTAGGTCAAGAACTTGACTTCTGGTTTATAGCTTTTCATATCGAAGCGGTGTATCATACGGTTATTCGCCGTATTTAATGTACGCATCCTTAAATCCCGCCGCCTTGACTTTGGCGAGCATAGCGTCAGCGTTTGCCTTAACCGAGTACGCTC
>LSQX01027942.1_pt1 | contig 13183 bp, 23 predicted proteins | sample 654561 | NCBI WGS metagenome assembly LSQX01 (sample SAMN04489861, study PRJNA283612) | anaerobic digester metagenome | isolation source: 4 biogas reactors fed with cattle manure at either 37C or 55C with and... | place: Denmark: Kongens Lyngby | collected 2014 | reverse complement strand
CATTAAGCGGTTATATGCCTTTTGGCGTTCGATTCGTAATTGTTGATGCGTTTTATAAAAATTGCAGTTCTTAGGGCATTTGTTGACTTTTAAAGCGCTACAACCGTTATTAAATACGAAACAATCTTTCATGTTTGCCCCTTTCCGGAGAAGGTGTTACCCCTCCCCTTTCTTTTGTTTCCATTCGATTCTTATACAGTCTAAGCAGTAGATGTGCCCATCAAATATTTTTTTTGATCCTACGACTATTTGTGGGATTGTCTTTCCGTCGCCCTCCATGAGCGGGTTTTGACATTTTTCACATATATACTCTCTGTTGCAATCTGGTAGCGCCCACATTGGCATCTTAGGCTTTTCTTTTATTCGCCAAGACTTGCCTGCTGGCCTAACCTCTACCCATTGAGCAGGTAGATTATACAGATACCGCCCGATTCCCCACTGGTAGGCTGCTCTTTTCATGCTTGCCGATAAACCGCCCTTAGTAGCTTCAAAATTAGTATCATCCGCACCATCCCACTTAGTGATCCATTGCCTTTTTTCTTCGTCCCAAATTGAGATTCCGCATAACTGCCCTTTATCGCCCCATTCAACAAACTCATTTTTCCACCCAAAAACACCGCAAACATCATCAAGTCTTGCTTGTATGGCTCGATTAGTTATGTAGGCCATTGCTAACCCCTTTATAGGCTCGTTTTTATCGTTTACAGTTCCAATTTTCCATTCGATATCTTCTTCGTAAAAAGGGGCTTGGAGTTGTTCGAGAATTGATTTATTCATAATTCCCTCCTATAACTCTTGTTCGTATGGTTCATAGAACCAATCTGCTAGCTTGTCCTCTAAGTTATTAGATGTGATAAATTCTATTAAATCGTCCCTTGCCGCACCTTCAAATACCGCTTCGGGCCTACAGTCCATGCAAATATAGCCTTGCTGTAATTCAATAACCGTTTCGCCTTTATGGAGATCTTTGTGGCATAGCATGCATTCGGGATTGTCGGGGATAATTGGTTCGGGGAAATATTCAATCACGCTTTCCCCTCCCATTCTCTGATCCACGGTTTCACAACCCGCCACGATTCTTTCACATCTGCCCCTGTTATTGTTCTGTAAGCTGCGTATGCGGCTTCGTTATTGCCTTTTATGTAAACGTCTCTAATGCGTTTCTGAATGTCGATGATGGCATATTTGTTGCCCTTGTTGTTGAGGATTACAAGGTTTCCTATTTTCATTTGCTTTTCCTCTCTTTCGTGTTAAGATAGATATGATTTTTTACTTTAGCCCCTTTGCGGGCTTCTTTTTTCATCTACCTATGTATTTCTTAGCGAGAACCTTGTTTTTACGCTTGATTGTAATAGTGTCGCCATCATTGACTTCAACCTCGTAACCCATTTGATGCATTAAGATACAGTCGTCAAGGTTCGCCGGAATGGGTGGTAATCTCTTCATTTTTTAAGCTCCCTTCTACAATTACCGCATATCTTCTTACCATTAAACACTTGTATTCCGTCCATGTTGCCGCAAAAGATACAGTCTGGCTGATACTTCTTGAGGATAACTTTGTCCTCGTCGGTGTAGATTTCTACCGGGTCGCCCTCGTTGATATTGAGTGTTCTTCTCAGTTCTTTTGGAATTACAATCCTACCTAAATCGTCCAATTTTCTAACAATTCCTGTTGCTTTCATTTCTCTTTTCCTCCTCCGAATAATTCGTTCTCGACTTCAACTAAAAAATGATGATTGTACTTGTATGTGATGCTGTCTTTTTAGATGTGGATTTCATAGGTACGCCTCCTTAAATTTATTCTTTTGCCTAAAATTTGCTGTAACTCAGTAAGCGTCATTATCTCTACCTCCTTCCCATCCTCTCCGCAATCTCGTCACAGAGAAAAGCTATAAATATAGTGCCAAGTGCGGCATATAATAACGGCCATGAAAATATTGCGCCAAATAAAAAAAGTAGGCTTAAAACGAACAAGATGTTGCGGGACTTATACAAAATCGTCCTCATTAGGTTTGTCCTCCCTATTTCAATTTACTTTTAATAAATTCTGTAATGCTTTTGAGAGTTGCATCGTCTGAAAATTCTTTGTGGAATTCTTCTTCCTCGATAGAAATGTTAAACTCGTCCTCGATTGACATTGAAATTTCGATAGCGTCAATGCTGTCTGCTTCAAGTTCTTCAAGTGTCATTTCTTCGCTGAAAGGCATATCCAGCAAATCAAGCTGGTCTGAAACGATTAAACAGATTTTGTCATATGTAGTTAGCATTTCTTATCCTCCTTACATTCGGGGCAATAATGATTCCAACTATTGCCGTTCTTCTTTTTCTGCCATCCATCGTCACGCATGAGCTCTAGTACATCATCCCAAGTGGCGACTTCTTCACCTTCGCCGCAATTGTCACAGACAACCATGTAGCTATAACCGTCTTTGTCTATCATGGTTCTTTCTCCATTCTGGCTTTAAGCCTTAATCCTCGTTCAGCGTATTTATGCCTTTGCATTTCGGGCAAACGGTTTTCCCGTAAACTGTAGATGTTCCCTTTTCAATTTGTCCTCCGTCCTGCTTTACTTTTTCAATGAGTTCTGTCCTCGTGTCTCTGTCACCGGAATCATATCCGCACTTTTTACAATAAAGAAACATATTTCTTTCCTCGCTTTCTGGCTTTAAGCCACATACTTAATTAGATATTCAGATACAATCTTTCCGTAAATTTCACGGAGTTTCTTGTCGCTGTCTATGATGTCCATTTTGTTGGCTTTCTTTATGGCTGTTGCACTCATGCCCTCTTTAAGCATTCTTGACCGTTTGTTATCTAGCCGCCTTTCGAGTAATACCCCCGCCCTTTGCTCTAATATTTTGTAAGATTCAGCACGGATCTCTTGATATTTGTTGTAGCCTATTGCTTGTGATATTCTGTTTAGCTTGCGGTTAATATCCTCGCGCCAGTTGTCAGGTTCAGATATAACGGCTTCTTTGATGTTCCCAATGGTGCCGGTTAACTGTGAGACTTGCCCTCTGAGTTCTTTCATAGATTGGGCCTGCATAATGATTAAATCTTCAATAGATTGAGGTTTGTCCTGTTTCATTGCTAATTCAATAAGCCTTGCTCTGATTACGGCATCGTAACGGGCGGCTAGTTGGAGGACACCTTCTTTTGTAAGTGTGAAATATGGGATTCTCCTACCAGTGGAATCAGTTCTTTCACTCAAACCAAACATGGATTGAGAGCTTATACCGCCGCTTTCAAGCTTTTTTATCTCGTCCTTTATATCCCTCATGACGTGATGATGTAGTTTGCCTACAACATTAGCAATTTGCATTGATGTGATGGGTTTAGCTAAAGTGATTAATTGATTCATATGTACCTCCTTTCGTTTCGTTTACGCAACGCTAGGGTAAAAAAATATTCTGCTCGAAGATTTGATCCATTGTTATACCCGGGGAAACATCTTGGAAATATTTCTTAATTCTTTGCATTTCGTTTCGCTTAAATTCTGTCCTTCCTAACATTTTCTTAGATAGTGCTTGTGGAGTAATATTTAATATTTTTGCAAGGTCTTTCCTTGCCATACCTTTATAGGCCATTAGCTTTAACAGTTCTGGATATAGCATTTTCTAACCTCCTTTCGATAGATTTTTATGTTTCGTTAACGCAACTATAATTATATGCTACACTCTTTAGCAGATATTGTCAAGCACTTTTTGTTGCGTTTTCGAAAAAAATAATATATACTTGAAAAGCAGAGTGGAGGTGACATTATGAATGTGTTTGGAAATAAGATTAAAAGGTTGCGAGAGGGAAAAAACATGTCTATCAGGATGCTCGCTCAAGAAATCGGAATATCAAGTGGACAAATCAGTAAATACGAAAATGGAATACATGAACCTACTTTAAGCGTGTTGAACAAATATAAGGAAGTTTTTGGAGTTTCGCTAGATTATCTGTGTGACGATACCAAGGAATAGGAGGCGTTTGTTTTGGCTGGGAAAAACAGAAAAGGAACCAGAAACCTAAATGGCATGGGCAATCTGTACTTCAATAAAGCTGCGCAAAGATGGGAATATAAAATCATGGTGCATGGCAGGGTAAGAATGGCCACTGGGAAAACCCATAAAATAGTGAACGCAAGAAAAAAAGGCCTTATTGATGTCCCTGAAAATAAAGAGAAGATAAACTTGTATGATTGGATTGAATTGTGGCTTAATACCTATGTAAAGCCTCTGAAAAAGGCATCTACTTATAAGCAATATGAAGATACCTATAAATGCTATATCAGGCCATATATCAAGAATGTGCCATTAAGAACAGTTAATACTACCGATATACAAAAAATAATATCAAGAATGAATGAAAAAGGCTTATCTGCCTATACAATGAAGCAAGTTAGGAAAGTTCTAAATCTGGCACTAGCAAGAGCTGTCAAGGATAAATACCTAGTTCAAAATCCTGTAACCGAAATTGAGATCCCCGCTGTCCAGCAAAAAGCAAAAAAGGTATTAAAGCCCGAAGAGATACAGAAGATGTTTACCTACCTTGAAAAATCAAGGTGGTACTGGCCAATAAGATTTATGCTTGTAACAGGGCTAAGACGTGGTGAATTATTGGCTTTAAAATGGTCTGACATTGACGAGGTGAATAAGGTCATTACCGTATCGGACAACCTCACAAATGAAGGGATAGGCACAACCAAGTCCAATAAAGTACATTATGTTCCGCTATCAAATGCAGCAGAGAATTGTTTAAAAGGATTTAAAAAGCAATTAGAAAAAGAGGGCAATCCGGCTATATGGATAAACGATCTGAATTTAATATTTGTCGGCAAAGAGGGCAAACCAATAAAGCCCCATAGCTTAAACAATGTATTCCGGAGAATCCAAAACATAGGTGTTGATGCAAGCCCTCATTCAATGCGTCATACCTTTGTTTACTATTCCAAGAATAAGCTATCACTTTCCGAATTAAAAGATACTCTAGGGCATGACGAATCTACCTCTACCTTAGATATATATGGAGATATGCTATTTGATGCCTCAAGTGTTGCCCATAAAATAGATGCTATATTTAACGATGTTAAGTTTAAAAATACACAAGTCAAAGCAAACAACATTGTTAGCTTTGAAGATTTAAAAAAGCGTGCAAAATGAATATTTGTCAGTAAATTGTCAGTATAACTTAAAAACAAAAGATGTTGAGGTCATGTAAAGGGCTTGGCTAGGGCGTTTGAAAGGTTGGAAAATAGAAAAGGCAACTAACCAACTGAGTTAATCGCCCGCACTTAGCTTTTATTTCCTTAATCAATATAACACACATTGAGTGTATGTTTCAAGTGTCGTTTCGCAAACGAACCGCCTATAATTTAGGAAAATAACGCTAAATATTTGTCAGTAAATTATCAGTATTATCAGTAAATTGTCAGTAAATTTCTATTAAGTTTTGCTGTCTGTGCCACAAAGAATCTATCTCCATATAGGTACTTATTGCCTCTGGTGCGATTCTAAAAAGTTGTTTCTCAAGATTAATAATCTCGTTGTCGATTTTTTTTAGCTCCTCTAAAAGTTTATTAGAATCAGACATGTTGGTACCTCCTATTATTTTTTTCGTTATAACAGGTGCCCTCTTATATTGTAAAACAAAATTATAACCAAACATATGTTCTTTTATTGTAAGATTATTTCCCATTTATTGCAATACTTTTTCTGTGGATTTTCTTAACTCCGCCAATGATTTTCTTTAAATTATTTGGAAGCAAAAAGACAAAAACAAAGGTTAAAACTCATGCCGTGTGTCAAGCCTGCGGTTATAACTACGTAATTAGATAATAAAAAATCCCCCGGTGTCAACCGGGAGTTCTGTTGTAACTTTGTGCCCATTGCATCAGCAGCGCATCCGGATATGGATGCGTTTCTATTGCTTCCCACACTCCTGTCGGATTTGAAAAGCCTACCTGGGCTTGAATTATTCTTTTGTTCTCTGCTCGCCTTAGCATCTGCCAGAACTTATCCCAGGGGAAGTATTTGCCGGGGCAATCCTTACCTTCTTTCTTAGCAGACGGGTATTCAAAATGGCCTTTAATTTTAGTTATCGGCCAGCGTGACATTAGGTCTTGGCAGGCCCAAACCAATAAATTCAATTGCTCTTCAGGAACTTCTTTTTCAGTCAAGACTTTGCCATTTGCAGTATAGTCTGTATAGCATCCTTCGAGGCATATCCCGATAGTATTATTGTTTTCACTACCCATCAGATGGCCGCCTTTATGGTATTCCTGCCTGCCTCTATAAGCCGAGGCTCCTTTTTTGGGTAAAAACAAATGATACAGGATGCCTTTATGCCCGTCCGCTAAGTGCCATCTGTGAACATCCTGTGCTGTGCAGTTAGGGCATAGTGCGTGATGTATAACTATAGTATCAGGTGTCTGTGGCTTAAAAGATGCGCCTGGTCTCCATGCGTAGGTTTCCTCGATAATTTTATACATTATTGCTCTCCCCTTTAGGATCCATAACATCTTCAGCTTTTTCGCTTAAAAAGTTGCTGAACTTAACAAGGAAATTTGGGACCGGCACACCTAAAACAATTAAATGTCTACAGCCGCTGAAGAACTCTAGTCCACAGAAATATATAGTTGTAACAATCGCAAATATAGGTTTATATGGTAGATTCCAGTTTAATTCACTAATTCCTTGACTTAATAGCAAGTCAATAAAAATAGCAAATAAAATTACTACCGCATAACCAATTTTTTTTACGATTCCCCAGAGTGCTATGCTTCTGTTGAATTTTTGTTCCTCTTTTATCGCCGCTGTGATGCCTAAAACATAATCAAGTAACATTAAGATCAACAGAATAATCATCGGAATACTTATACTGTTCGCTATGAAGCCAATCACAATGCTTACAAGTGCAAGAAATCCTTTCTGTTCCATAATCTCCACCTTAACCTTTCTTCAGTTCCTCAGTAATTTTGTCGTAAAGCTTAACCGCTACTACCGCTAGTTGTTCTCGTGTAAGATTGCCTTGCGGGTTAAAGTTTTTACCGTCACCGGCCATTAAACCAAGTTTTGTAGCTTCTTGCACATAAGGTCTTGCCCAAGGCGCAATTAAATCTGCATCTTCATATTTTTGCTGTAGCTTAACTAGGTTAGCATCAATCTTGTCCGACATAGCCCATACCTCCTTCCACGGATAATCTAGTGGGAAGTGAGCATGTCCTTTGTCGCCCCAATCTTCACCCCATGAATTTAGGGAGTTTGATTCGTCACCTTTATAACCAAACGTAAGGGTGAAGTGATACCCGTAACTTTTTTCTCCTTCTTTGGGAATAGGAACTTTACCATCTTTACCAATATTCCAGAAAGATTCTTTTACATCGAATACTGTTGCAACAAGCATACCATTGACAAGTGCCTTTTTGATATTATAAGCAACATCTTGACCGTCACCGTCTAATCGGTAAAAGGATGAGATTCTAAAAGGATAGGCTTTTACCCTGAGCTTGTCCAGATTTTCTCCACGATCTCCCCATAATATCGGTCTCAACTTGTCGTATGTATCTATGTGAGGGAAGTCATCGTATTCCACAACACCCCATTTTAACAAGGCGGTAAGAGCATCTCGGACTATCATCCCTTCACCCTGATAAAACCCAAATCTGTCGGCATAAATATAACCGGGGGAGAAAGGGATTACTTTACCTAGCTGTTCGTATTCAAAAATACATTTTCCTGCGGCCAGACCGTAAGCGACACAGGCGCCTATGTTCCCCTGATCCAAGATGGAGTAGGGGTATGTATGATTGAATTCGTGGGGTAGTTCTTCTTTGAAAGATTCTCCCATAGCCCTAGAAGCCATAGCAATTGTAAAATCTCGGTTATCTGGGGGAGAGGGGAGTACACCCGGTTTGAAATTTTCTCGATTCATTAGTTCACCACCTTCTTTTGTGATTAGACCGTACTCGTATCCTTATGCGACCAAACCACCGACAACCTCTCGCAGATTTGAGAGGTTCGGTGCGTCAGCTTTGCGTTAATCACTCCATATAGTAGCAAGTTACGCTACATGATGTGACTCCTTGGCAACCATAGTCTGTTGGATCAACGGTTCGTGTAGTTGTATAGTTAATGCCCCCTCCTGCTGTAACAAATGCGCCCTGCCCCCAACCATAGCCATCTTCAACCCCATTCATTTCACGCTCTGAACTCCCATATTTGTATGTTAATAGCTTATCGAATAAGTTGAGACCCGATGATGAAAAGTAATCACTGACTCGAATTTGGGAAATAAATAGATTGGACCAGCTGCTAGAACTCTCTTGAAAAGAAAGGGTAACTTTCCCAATAACCAGAACGGGAGTAAAGCCTGGGCTAGCAGAAAGTGTAATACTCTTGGAACCCTTAGGCTGTGAGAAGGACTGCGAAAATGTTTTACATTCGCTAAGTGTACCAATTACACCAAATATATTCTTATCTTTTTTAATGTTCTCCGCAAGTAAGTTAGCGTCACCTTTCACATACCCTAACCCATCGTGCATACCTTTAGGAATTGCTTGATTAACCGTACTGGGTGTAATAATAAGTCCTTTTATTGATTTGCCCCCTTTAGGGGCATAAGTAAAATTTACAGCGTTCTCAACGACCTCCACGAAACCCTTATCAAGTTCGGTTACAGCTACGCCATCGATATCAACAAGTGGCTTTGATGTTGCGCCTGCATCAAGGCTGATGGTAATAGCTCCACCGCTTAAATCGGCGTCAAGTTTGAAAAATAAGCGTGCCGTATCTGATTGTTTTATAAGCTGTATTTGTGTTCCTACAATGGTAGGTGTCTGGTACGTATTATCTGCCTTATGCGCATCAAATTCAGTGTCAAGTACGTACTGATTATGTGGATCAGCTGCACCAATATGGGTAGTTAAATTTGTCTGGACGGCATCCACAGCATCTTTTAAAACCTTACCCTGTGCCTCTGAAAGTGCCTTAGTTGTGCTTGTGCCTGTGAGTATGTTGCTTATCGGCAGATCGCTCCATGATGCTTCATAATCTGCACTGGAACTTTTTCTTAAGAATTGACCTGTCGTGCCACCTTGAGGAACTCCGGGTCCGGCAGGCCCCTCAAAACCTATTGGGTCTGACCAGTCGCCAGGAGTATTGCTATTCTTAAAATAAATCTTACCGGTATCTGTCGCTAAGAATGAGAATCCTGTCGGTTCATAATCGTATAAACTCATGTTTGCCAACATGTCGCTTGCATCAACAGTAAAAGGATCTCCTTTATCGCCTTTAGGAATAGAAAAGTTAAATACCGCATTAGATGGTGTGCCTACATTATTTACAGTCGCAGAAGTTCCAGCCGCCCCTGTTGTTACAGTTCCAATTGTTATTGTTGCATCAATTCCGTCTGCTCCATCTTTACCGTCAGCTCCATCCTCACCCCTGCTTGCAATCTTAAGCCATTTGCTGGCATCAGTCGGCAAAACACCTTGACATGCTACAAAGTTAATGTAACAGCTCCCGTTATAAACAACCTTGTTTAATGGGATATATGGCTTTGTAGGGTTATAATTTTCCCAAAGAGATAAAGCATCTACATCATTTATAGCGGCTTGAGCCTCTACAATCAGGCTGTGCAAAATGCCGTACTCGCTAGAGCTTTGTACCGTCCACGGCGTAACAGGGTCAGCCTGAACCGTAAAACTAAACCCTCCAATTGTCAAGCGTTCCCCAGAAGAACCGATAAGCTGAATCTGTGCTTTTACATCACCCTTTACGGCTATCTCGTTTGTACCCATCTTGTAATAGAGATCATCTTCTCGAACCTCCATATTGCCCTGAACAACATGATAGTCGGGCTTGGTAAAGATAATCAAAGCGGAGGTTATTGTAGCATAATCAATTTCCACATCACTCTGGTCGAACACCCGAACAATAACTTCGTTAGTATCAATATCATTCTGTGTAACCTTCATATCCGCTCTGACAACCTCAGGGAATACAGAGACACGGATATTATTTGTGTTCGTTTGCATCAGTTCCACCCCCTTTTAAAGAAGCTATTTTGGCGACATTCAAGGCGTTTACGATTTCCATAAAAGCTAATGTTTCAGCACCTTTTAGATCAGTCCGGTTAAGAAAAACAAGAGTATTATTAATCATCTCCAATGTCATAGGAACATTTATTAATTCCTTGTTGTTTGGCATAAGTTATCACCCAATTTAATGATAAAGTGAGAGAAGATAAGGAAAGGTCAAAAACACTTTGTTAGCATAAAAAACAGGGCATCCGGTTTGGAATACCCTGCGCTATTCAAATTTGATTATTTATTTTTGAAGGTAGTTTTGTAAATTTTTATTCGGAGTTAAGTCCATTACAAGGGGGTCGTAAGGTCGAAATGTGCCATCCTCATATAATGTTAATAACTCTAGTTCAAGTGCTGCACCTATCATTTTAAGAGTATCATCATCATATTTATCCGCATCTTTAACGATTTCTTTTGTTGCAGGTTGGAAGTCATCAATATTTAGTTTAAGCACCCTATATAGCATAGTAAATAAATATTGATTTCTCGTAATCCGATATTGTGGTTCAAAATATCCCTTTGTATTTGGAAATATATATTCGTGTTGCATAGCTATGCAAATATCAATATAATACTCGTTATCCTTTTCAACATCAGGTAAATCATACCTTGTTCCATTGTCAGACAATTCAAATGATTGCACTAGAAACCTTGATAATTTGGCTTTTGTTATATATTTCGATTCATTGCTCACAACTTTTCCCTCCTTTTCGGGGAATTCCTCTTTGGGATCATAGGTTACAACTGGGTCATTCAAATGAACGGTATCTGTTTCTGAATCTAACACAATGTCTTTGCCCATCAATTCAGCTAATTTTCTCAACGGAAGGTATGTTGTCCCTTTGTAGACTATGCTAAAAGGCACTTCATTGCCGTTTGTTAAGGTATAATTCTCACCTTTATTAGCCGCATTTACTCCGTTTATTACTATATTAAGAGGGTTAAATATTACATCTATAGATGCTGCTAATACAGGTACGTTCATAATTAATACAACTGCCGCTAAAAAGCCGCAAATAAAACCTTTAAAACCTTGATTTTTTTTCATGACACACCTCCAATATCCTTATATTTACAGTATACCACAATATCAATTTATTAACCCATTAATCATAGAAAATACTACCTAATGTCACACCGTTTACTCTAACCACTATACCTGTTTCTGTTGCTACTAAACTAAGATTTTGTCCAGTATATGATTTAACATAATCATTGCCATGATTATGGTTTACAGAAGCATAATTCAATCCTGTGACGTGTGCAAGTCCAAAATCAACATCGCCATTAAAAGAAACGTCAGAATTAGACCGGAACTCAACAGCATTTTCAAAGGCAGTTGCTGCTTCAAATATTAGCACTGCTCCACCTTGACTAGAAAACATAACTCCAGGGAAACCCCCATCACCATACTGGTCATATTGTATTTTAAAAACTTGGCCTTTCCAAGAAGAGCCCTGATATCCTCCAATAGTCAATCCGCTTTCAAGATACGGGTCACCTGTAGGGTTAATATTAAACATACCTCCATTGAATGAACCGCTGTAAACACCATTAGCATCGATATAAGTTGCGTAACCACTATTTTCCCATGCAGCCAAAGCCATAGCATTAGTATACTGTGAAGGTATGCTCGGCTGATTCGTAACATTACTCCACGAAATTGTTGCGTTTGGTCCCATAGCAACATTCCCACCAACAACTAAATCCTCTATTAAAGCCGTGCTTATCTTAGCTTCACCAGCAATAAGCTGGTCTGTCGTAACCGTCCCGGCATAAACCCAATCAGCAACAACAGACTGAGCCTCAAGTACATTATCCGAATCAAGGTTGCCTAAAAGGTATGAGAGTTCTTTCCGGAGCTTTACATAAGCGTCATAAAGATATTGATATTTAAGCTCCGGATTGTCCGTATCTCGTATGCTCGGTAAAATTACTTGCGGCATGGTATCACCTCTGTTAATAGTGTACGGCAGGATAGACATGGGGACGGTCAAAAATTAATATAATTCTTCATAAAAGCGGTTGAGCAATATTCCGTCTGTAGCAAAATGGTTTATATTATAGTCGGAAGTAATGTCACTATTTAAAAAAGCACACATTAATGTTATTAATCCATCGTAGTCAATGCCTGTATCTTTACAAAAAGCATCGAGGGAATCATATACTCTTTTATACTGTTCTGGTTTAAGATATGGGTGTTTTCTATGTTTTCTCTGTTTATATAAATTTGTCATATAGGCTTTGATAGCATTAACAATATCGGAATTAGGAAAGAGAAATGCGGTGTGTTCGCTGTCAAGCGAATCACCATTATCATTTTTATTAGTATTATTTAATTTAGTATTGTTTGGGTCAGTATTATTATATGCCCCCCCTTTACCACTACCTCCTTTATCCATACCCTCCTTTTTGGGGGTCTGGTTCGGAGCATCTAAAAGGTCGTAAATATAATAAAATGTGCCATCGGAATTCTGATGCTTTTCTTGCACAAGGTAGCCACAATCTTTTAATTCTTTCCACGTTGATTCAAAGGCTTTGTTGCCCTCGGAACAATACTTTCTAAGCGTATTTTTATAAAGAGTGAAATTTTCAATTGTGATAAATGATTGAATTAATGAATATAGACCTTTTGCTTTAAGGCTTAATTTCTTATCTCTTAATGCAATATTGCTGACCTGAGTAAAATTAATCTTCTTGCGTTTAAATGCGCCATTCTTGATATTTTCCATAAATAAAAACACCTCCGTAGTGCTTGTCCGATTAAAAAATTAGGGGAAGGCGGTTCGGAACACCGCTTTTTCGTGTAGCTATCACTATCCCCACTCAATCTTACAAAACTTTCACACCAAAAAAGGTCAAATTGTATTTCCATCATCCTTCAAGTTATAAATAGCACCGTCATTCATGTGCTTTTTAAAGAACTCGTAAAACTCCTTATAGGTTTTAACTCTGATGGTTCGCTCTCGCCACAACAGACAATGCTTGAAGAATTTGAATGTAATCATTAAATCACCTGCCTAACAGGTAGTTCCTAAGAAAATAATACATCGTCAAATAGATAAACTGTCCTGAAAGGTTTTTATCCTTCATAAAAGTAATTGAGAAGTT
>LSQX01233114.1_pt1 | contig 13184 bp, 13 predicted proteins | sample 654561 | NCBI WGS metagenome assembly LSQX01 (sample SAMN04489861, study PRJNA283612) | anaerobic digester metagenome | isolation source: 4 biogas reactors fed with cattle manure at either 37C or 55C with and... | place: Denmark: Kongens Lyngby | collected 2014 | reverse complement strand
CGTCCTGGGGAGAGGGGGATAGGATTGTATCTGGCCAGGGACAGGCGAGACGCCTGTCCCACCGGGGAAAGCGCGGGCGGCAACCGCAGACCGGGAGTAGTGCGAGGGGTGAGATCGTCCCTACCCGGAAAGTGCGCCGGCCCGCAGGGCGGCGATGGCGATGACATTGGTGATCTCATCCGCGGAGGAGCCGCGGGAGAGGTCCATACCCGCCTTGGCCAAGCCCTGCACGAGCGGCCCATAGGCGTCGCCGCCGGTCAGGCGCTGCACCAGCTTGTAGGCGATGTTGCCGGCGTCCAGGTCAGGGAAGACGAGTACGTTGGCCCGGCCCTGGAGCTTGTCGCCGGGCGCCTTGCTGGCGGCCACTTCAGGGACGAGCGCGGCGTCGCCCTGCAACTCCCCCTCAATGAGCAGTTCGGGAGCCTTCTCCTGGGCTAGCCGGGTGGCCTCCACGACCTTGTCCACATCGGGATGGGAAGCGCTGCCCTTGGTGGAGAAGGAAAGCATGGCCACGCGGGGCTCGCAGTCGAGGTACAAGGCGGCGCTGTGCGCGGTCACAATGGCGATATCGGCCAGTTGCTCGGCGGTGGGCTGGGGGACAACGCCGGCGTCAGCGAAGATGAAGACTCCCTGCTCCCCCATGCTGATCGCGGGGGTGGTCATGATGAAGCAACTGGAGACGACCGAGATGCCCGGCTCCAGGCCGACCAGACGCAGCAGCGGACGCAGCGTCTCGGCGGTGGAGTGGCAGGCGCCGGCCACTGAGCCGTCGGCCAGATTCTCCCGCAGCATGATCGCGGCTGCGACCATGGGGTCCGCACACTGCTCCCAGGCCTCTTCCTCGGTGGCGCCTTTGGCCTGGCGGGCTTCCAGGTAGGTGGCCGCGAAGCCTTCGCGGGTGGCCTGGTCCTCCGGATTGACGATTTCCAGCACCGAAAGGTTGAGCTTGAGCTGCTGCGCCTGTTCGCAGATACGCTCAGGGGAGCCGACCAGGATAACAGTGGCCAAGTGGTCGCGGGTGGCCCGGGCAGCAGCCTGCAGGGTGCGGGGGTCGTCGGTCTCAGGGAGGGCGATACGCTTGTTCAGGTCGGCGGCGCGGTCACGAATATTCTGTATGATCTCGTGCATCTTGGACCTCGGGGTGGGAGTATGCGTCCGGCGGGCGACCACTCGCAAGTTGCGCTGATGGTAGCGGAGCCGGGCCGCTGCAGGCGGCGAACGCGGAGCATACTATACCAGCATTTGTCGCGTTTGCCAAGGTGTCGACGTAACTTGACAGCCCGCCAGGGGAGGCCTATAATGGCCTGCAGGCTGGGGCGGTGGCGCATCGGAAATTGGAGTGAAGGAGGGCACTAGCATGGCCGATAGCGAGTCCCCGGAAGCAAGTGAGGATCTTGACCTGGACCTGGGTTCGGCCCCCCGCAAGGGCGGCTGGGGTAGCTTCATCGCGGTCGTACTGATCATCCTGGCTGCCGTCGTTTTGTACGTTGGGATCGCCCGTTACATCGAGAAGAGTCGCCAGAAGGAAGAGCGCGAGGCCCAACGCACAGTTCAGCTCAACACCCTGGGCACGGAAATCATGAACGAGATTGCCAAGGTGGAGCAGGGCGATATCTCAGGCGGATTGAAGGCGCTGAAGAAGGCCTCCTCCACGCTGGCCTACCTGATCACCGAGGCTCAGGAAGCCGAGGACACGGAGGCAGCGGAGCTGCTCCAGCAGCGCAAACAGCTAATAGACAAGGCCGTGAGTGAGATCGGCAAGCAGCAGGACCTGTTGACCAAGATGCTGAAGGAGAACTTGCAGCAGGTCGGCTCGGCGTTGGGCGGCAAACCCAAGACCTCCAAGGCGGCTGAGCCGAAGGCAGTTGAGGGTGCTGAGGCGGGCACGCCAGCAGAGCCGGCTCCGCCCGCGCCTGCCGCGCCGGAGGCAGCTCCCCCGGCGTCCCCGACTCCCGAAGCTGCACCGACTGCGCCACCAGCGGCACCAGGGCCCACGGCACCAGCGTCCGCCGGGCCGTGAGGGCAGAAGAAAATGTGAACTGGTCGGGAGCAGTCGCCGGAGCCGCGGGCTGGGCTCGCAAGAGCACGGGCGCTTCTGACGGCCATTCATACATGCCATACTTGGGTCGGTTTCCAGATGCAGCCCGGATACGGGTAGGAGTAGGGTAGCTTCATGGCGCTCTCCAAGCGCGAAGTAGCCGAACTTTCAGTTCGCCTCGAAGAATCCGGTCCCAGCGCTCGCCAAGAGATTCTCCAGCAGATGGTGGAGGCGGGGGAGGCTGCGGTCCCCTATCTGATCCAGCACCTGGAAAGCTCCGACTACCGGCTGCGGGGTGCGGCGGCGGAGGCCCTGGGCGAGATTGCCCGCGAGGAAGCCATCCCCAGTCTGATCGAGCTCCTGGCCGACTCCAGCGTGAATGCCCAGCGTTCTGCCGCCGAGGCGCTTACCAAGGTGGGGGAGGCTGCGGTGGAAGATCTCCTGGACGCGCTGGCGGCTAAGGACCAGGGGGCGCGACGTTGGGCGGCGGAGGCCCTGGGGGGCATTGGCGACGCCTCGGTGGACGTTAACCTGGTCCGGCGGCTGGGCGACCCCAACTTCGAGGTGCAACGCGCGGCCATCACCGCGCTGGGCGAGCTGGGCAGCAAGCGTGCTACTGAGCCTCTGATTGAGATGCTGGCCTCTGACAACGCGGAGTTGGCCCGGGCGGCCGCAGAGGCTTTGGGAAAGATTCGGGATCCCGCCGCGATTCGCCCCTTGATTGATGCCCTGCGCTCCGTGAGCGACGAGGTCCGGAGTGCCGCCTCGGAGGCGCTGAGCCAGATCGGTAAGCGTGCGCTCAAGCCCCTGTTGGCTCGTGTCCAGGATCCGGATTACCGCGTTCGGGTGCAGGTGGCGACCATCCTGGGAGAGATCGGTGACGAGCGGGTGGTGGAGGGTCTGGTCTCAGTGCTGGACGATGAGAATGAGAACGTGATCTGCCGGGCCTCGATGTCGCTGGGCCAGGTGGCGGGGGATGCGGCAGTGTCCCACCTGGCAGGACTGGTCAAGAGCGAGCGGGCCACGGTCCGCTGCGCCGTTGCCAGCGGGCTGTCGTGTGCCAGATGCGAGGAGGCAGTGAAGCCTCTGGCGGGATTGCTCAAGGATGCCGACTGGGCGACACGCATGACCGCGGCCAAGGGTCTGGGACTGGTGGGGCAGGCAGCGGCGGTCCGTTCGCTGGTGCGGGCCCTGGAGGACCCCGAGTGGAGCGTGCGCATGCATGCCGCGCTCTCGCTGGGGCGGATTGGGCAGCGTCAGTATGCCCTGCCGGCCCTGCAGCGTCTGCTGGACGACCGCAAAGACATGGTGCGCAAGGCAGCCGTAGAGGCGCTGGTCGCGCTGGAAGCAGTGGAGGCGGCCCCGGGTATTCGGACGTTGCTCGACGATGAGAACCCGATTGTGGCGGAGGCGGCCGCCGAGGCGCTCAGAGCCCTGGGACAGATGCGCAAAGCAGCGACAAAGAAGTAGCCGGTACCCGTTGCGCGAGGCGGGAGAAGCCACGGGTGGTGAATAGGCGAAGGGTTGTTGGTGAGCGGCCTTCTGCGAGCACGTGAGAGAGGCCCTCGCCGGCGGCCCTCGATTTGTGTTGACTGGGTCCCCATGCTGAAGCACACTTTCATTCACTTGTCCGGGGTAGGGCCTGTGACCGAGAAACGGCTCTGGGAGGCCGGTCTGGAGGACTGGGACCTGGCGCTCGACTGCCGAGAGGCGCCTCGGGGCTTTTCCGGGGCGCGCTGGGCGGAGGCCCAGAGGAGCCTGGAGGAGTCGCGGCAGAATCTGGAACGGCGGGAGCATCGGTTCTTCGCGCGGACCCTGGCATCTGCCGAACACTGGCGCGCGCTGCCCGAATTCTCCAACCGCCGGGCCTTCCTGGACATTGAGACCACGGGTATGGGCTCGTGGGCTCAGGTTACGGTCGTCGGCCTGTACGATGGCCAGCGTACCCGCAGCTACATCGCCGGTGAGAATCTGGACGAGTTCTGTGAGGACGTGGAGCAGTACGCGCTGCTGGCGACGTTCAACGGCGCCACCTTTGACCTGCCCTTCCTGTGCCGGCGCTTTCCGAGGATGCCGCGGGACTTCCTGCACGTGGATCTGCGCTATGTGCTGAGGCGTCTGGGATACAGCGGGGGGCTGAAGGCCATTGAGCGCCGTCTGGGTATGACGCGGGAGCCGGACCTGGCCGAGCTCTCGGGAGAGGACGCGGTCCGCCTGTGGCAGGAGCACCTGGCCGGGGACGCGGAGGCGCTGGAGCGCCTGGTGCGCTACAATGCGGCGGACGTGGAGAACCTGGAACTACTGATAGACTGGGCATATCCACGGCTGTGGCGAAGTGCCCGAGGAGCTTGAGGTCCCCTTGTCCGTCACCTGCTCGCAACCTAAGCTGACGCCGCGCAGCTGGCGCCTTCCCATTCTGCTGCTGATGGCCGTGGGAGTCAGTGGTGACCTGACGGTCAATTGTCGCAACCTGGCCGCCGCCTTCCGGGCCGTAGTGTGGGAGGCGACGCCCCTGTGGCTGGGGATCATCGCGGCGGCGCCGGCGGGGGGCTATATCCTGGGGCTGATGATCTTTGGGCGCAGTTCGGACCGCATCGGGCGGCGCTGGGCAGTAACCATCGGGGAGGCCATAGCCATCGCCTCTGTGGCGGGCCTGTACTTCTCCACTCGCGTCTGGCACCTGGCGCTGTTCTCGGCCATCTTCGGTTTCAGCGGAGGGTTCCTGTGGCCGACTCTTTCGGCATGGTTCTCCGACCTGTCCGGTGATGATCCGCGCCGTCTCAATCGCATGCTGGGCAATTTCAATCTGGCCTGGTCCAGCGGCATGGTGGCGGGAGCGCTGCTGGGCGGGATTCTCTATCAGCTTCTGGGAGGCGGGACCTTCCTGGTGCTGATGGTGGTGCTGGGGGCCGTTCTGACGGGGGTTCAATTTGTGCCCGAGCGCACGGCGAGTTCTGTGAGGCCGGAGAACGGGGAGATCGGGCGTGCGGATAGCCCGCGCTTTCTGCTGGTAGCGCGTCTGGGCAACGGGCTGGGGTGGTTCGCGGGGGGTACGCTATTGACCATTCTGCCCAAGCTCACCCAGGTTCTGGGCATCTCGGAGAGCGCCACCGGCCTGGCCCTGGCGGGCTTCTACGCCGCGGTGCTGATGCTCATCTGGCTGGCGCGCTGCTCACACCGCTGGCAATACCGGCGGTGGCCGCTGGTTCTGCCGGTGCCCATGGCGATTCTGGGCATGGGATTGATGCTGGTGGCGCGGACCACTGCGGTCTTCACCCTGGCCTGCTATCTCACTGGCATCGCCATGGCTCTGTCGGTGGTGGCTGCGCTGTACTATGCGCTCCATGGGCGGCAGGAGAAGCGTGCGGCGGCGACCAGCATCCACGAGATCGTGGTCGGGCTGGGCGGGGTGTCCGGGTCGGTGATCAGTGGTCTGGTGGCGCAGCGCCTGACCGCGACCTATCCAGCGGAGCTGGCGCTGCGCGGAGCTTTCGTCGTGGTCATCGGAGTGGCGGTCCTGATTGGCGTGGCGCAGATCGTGGCGTGGAGGAGCATGAGTAGCAGGCTGCAAGCGCCCGGCAAGTTTGCTCCCGCGCCCGGCCAATCGCCGGGGTGATAGCCTCTGCTGCCTCGGGCCAGGTTCGAGGAGCCAGGGGAGCCGGCAGCGGCTTGGGCGGCGAGATACTGGTCCTGGCCGCCGCCAGGCGAGGGCGCCCAGATGGGGCACGCAGGGCTAGGTCCTCAGGGCCGGTTCTCTGAGTGCGTGTGCGATGACCGCGAAGGCACAGTTGCCCTCCTCCTCAGTACCTATCCAGAGAGCGCACTTAGGGCCGCGGCAGCGCCGCGCTTCGGAATGCGCGGCCATGTGAGTACCGCTCACGCTAGTCCCGGCTTCCGGTGTGTAGAAGGGGCAGACGAGGAGCGAGAAACGAGGTTCCTCTTCCATCTGTCTCACCTCCTTCCGAGGCGGACCAAGCCTGCTTGCTGACAATCTACTTCGCTGAGGAGCTGCTGGTTCCTGCCTTGTGCCCTGCCCTCTAATCCTCCAGCTTTATGCGGAATACCTGGAACTTCTTGAGATGGCCTTCCCTCTTCGACCAGCGCTCAAGCTCTGCCAGGTCTACCTGTGCGGCCTGCGCTCGGGCGATCATCACTGCCTGCTCGAGAGACTGCGGGTCGCTCCAATGGTAGTATGCCGCAAGCCGGTCCTTAATGCAGTCCGTGGGGGTGAGCAAGGGGAGGGCTCCCCACTCGGTGTGAACCACTTGCGCGGTTTCCACGGCCTCGCCGCCCACCGCCACCGGGGGGTGAAGGAAGTCCAGGTAGAAGCCGCAATCCTGTCTTCTGAACTCTCGCCCGCGGCCGATTCTGTCGAAACCAAGCTCCGCGAGCGCGGATGCGAGTTGTTTCAGGCTAGCCGCGGTTACCAGGTCCAGATCGGAGGACTGGTACCGATTGTGACTGTAGATGGATACACAGGCGCCTCCCACCAGCGTAGCCTCGATGCCATGTGATCTCAGGTGCTGGATCACGGTGGCCACCACCTCGAGCGCGCTTGCCTGTTCCCAATCTGTGTTCATAGCGCCTTGCCCGGCTTGCGGGGACGGGTTCTACCCATGTAGTACCTATCGAGCTCCTCCGGGGGTAAGAACTGGAACGCCTTTTCGAGCAGAGCCCTGAGTTCGTCGAGGAAAGGGTAGACGGGGTTGAACTGATACAGTCGCACCCGGCCGAAGAGTCGGCTCACGACCACACCGCCTTCCTCCAGGCGCCGGAGTTGTTGCTGGACGCCGTTGACCGGAACACCAAAGGTGGCCGCCATGCCGCTCGCATAACCGCTCTCGTAGCGCGTCAAGAAGAGGAGGATCTTCTCTACGGTGGCATTCCCGAAGATAGGCTCTAGCATATGGCTCACCGCTACCATTAATTATGGCTATAATACCATGATTTATGGTTAAGTCAAGGTGAGCTAGGCATCTCCGTGCTGAGCGCCGTGTCAAACAGGGCCACGATGTTCTCGGGAGGCGTCCCGGCCTGGATGGCGTGCGAGGGCCCCAGCACATAGCCGCCGTCTTTGGCCAGGACGCGAATGCGCTCCTGTACCTCGGCGATGACCTCCGCTACCGTTCCGAAGGGCAACGTCTGCTGTACGCTGATCCCCCCCTCGAAGCACAGCCGGTCGCCGTAGGTCTGCTTGAGAAAGACCGGGTCCATGTTCTCCGCGTCAAACTGGCAGGCCTGCAGGCAGTCAATCCCCATGTCTATGAGACCGGGGACCGCCTCCGTGACCGAACCGTCAGAGTGATACATCACCTTGGCCCCAAACTCGTGAATCACCGCATTCAGTTCAGTATGATACGGCTTGAGGAACTCCTCCCACATGGGCAGGGACATCAGGAGGCCCTGCTGCCCGCCTACGTCGTCGGCGGTGAAGACGAGGTCAATCTCCCCGGCCCCGGCTGACAGGACGAGCCGGAAGTACTCCTTGAAGAAGTCGGTGACGCGCCGGAAGAGGGCGTGGGCCAGCTCGGGGTTGAGCATCAGGTCCATGAACATGCGCTCGAAGCCGCGCATGTACCAGGAGCTTTCGAAGATGTTGCCGTTGGCGGCCATCAGCGCGCGGTTGCGTCCCTGCCGCTCAGCCTGGACGCGTTCGGGGATGACGCTGTAGTCATACCAGTCGGGCGAGGGCCAGGCGTGCGCGTCCAGGTCGGCAGGGGTCTGCGCCTCGGCGAGGGGGTAGAAGCTGATCTCGTCGTAGTGGTCCGCGCCATAGGAGACCGGCTGCCGTTTGACCCCCCAGACGTCGGTGTCCGGACCAAACGCAGGGCCAATATACGCGGGACCGACACCGGCGATATCCACCAGGGGAGTCAGGTACTCCTCCACGGAGATTCCCCGCTGCTCCTGGAGATAGGTTTCCAGCGCCTGACGGGCGGGAGCGTTGATTCCGGAGCAGACCAGGGCGATTGGGACGCGGTCGGTGGTCTGGTGGTTAAGTGCGAGCATGACCCGCTCGCGAGGGGCGAGTTCGAGGGACATGAGTGCCTCCATGAAACGAGTTTGCGCCCGTACGTTCTGACAGGCGAGACGCCTGTCGTACCGGTTGCGCTGACAGGCGACACGCCTGTCCTACTGGTCTTCCTCCCCTAACCCTAACTGCCCTTCCGGCTTGGCCTTCTCTTGCCGGGGCGCGCGGTCGAAGGTCGTTACCACTGGCGACCAGTCCGGCTTCTCCAGTCGTTCATGCCCCGCGAGCAGCCCCCCGATGGTCAGAATCTGCAAACGGGGTACCTGCGGGGCGAGCGTCGGTGGCTTGTAGAATCCAGCGGCAGTTGCCTCTTCCCGCATGGGGCGGGTGGGCTCCTCCAGCGTCAGGAGCACACCCATCTCCGCGCCCTCGCGCTCCAGGACCCCCTTGAGGTCACGAATGCAGGAGGAGTTGACGTGGCCGGACTTGACCTGAATTACCGCCCGCTTGTGCGCGCCGGAGTTGTCGTCGCGGAAGTACAGGTTGCCGTCAATGCCCCGGTCGGCGCCCTTCTTGACCTCGCCGGCGGGGCGGGCCTCCACCAGTTGCAGGGCCCAGTGCTGAAACTGGTGCCGATCCTGCTGGGCGAGGGCGCGGGCGCTTTCCAGGTCAGTGGGCTCGCCGACGACCTCGTAGGGGGCCAGGTCCGGCCCGAAGGCGTCGCGCAGGCGGCTCTTCATCAGGGTAATGGCGATATGGGTAATGTCAATGCCGATCCAGCGCCGCCGCAGGCGCTCGGCGACGGCGATGGTGGTCCCGCACCCGCAGAACGGATCGAGCACCAGGTCGCCCTCATTCGACGAGGCTTTGATGATGCGCTCCAGGAGGGCTTCGGGCTTCTGGGTGGGGTAGCCAAGCGTCTCGCGCATTGTACCGTGCAGGTGCTCGATGTCAGTCCAGATATCGGTGACCGGTGTTCCCTCTTGCTCGTCGAGGTAACGCTTGAACCTGGCTACGCCGCCCTCACGGGGAATAACGACTAGGCCTTCTTCCCAGGCTTTCATCATTCGCTCGCGGGTCCACCGCCAGACTCTGACCGTGCCACTACCTGGCGGGAACTCGTAGGTGAGATTGGGCCGGTTGCGATTGGGGTTCGTTAGATCCCACAGACCGTATCGTCGTCCGTCTGCGTCCTGGTATTTGTAGAACTTGTCAACGTAGGCGGGATCGTGTGCCGCGTACTGCGGGTAGAAAACTGCCTGGTCCGAACACGCATAGCAAAGGAGGATGTCATGCGCGCTTGAGAAGCGGTTGTACGCGTGCCCTTTCGGTTGCGATCGTTTCCAGACAATCTCATTCCTGAAGTTGACCGGTTCGAAGACCGCATCCATGACGATCTTGAGGTAGTGGCTGGCGGTGGGGTCGCAGTGGAGGTAGATGCTGCCGGTGGGCTTGAGGACGCGGCGCAGCTCCACCAGCCGGATCGCCATCATGGTCAGGTAAGCCATCATGTCGTTCGTGCCCAGGAAGCGGCGCAGCGCTTGCAGCAGGTCCGAGACCTTGTTCTCCCCCGATTCGACAATCTCGTTGTAGGCGGCCTCGGCCAGCCCCCAGTGCCAGAAGTCGTCGAAGGCCTTGATCTGCGCCGCCGACTCCGCCCCGCTGCGTTCCTTGAAGAGCACGTTATAGGAGGCCTTGGAGTTGAAAGGCGGGTCGAGGTAGATGAGGTCTACGGACTCATCCGGCACATAGCGGCGGAGGATGTCGAGATTGTCGCCGAAATAGAGCGTATTCTTCCAGTCCGGCATGGGCGGACCTCCCCGCATCACAGAAGGTTTCGGTGGACGTCAGTATAGCACATTGCGGAGGGAACTGAGGGGGGTCCGCCCCTCCCCCCGCTTGCGGGGGGATTGAGGGGGGTAAACAAGCTGTTTCCAGACCCCACCCTACCCTCCCCGCAAGCGGGGAGGGGCAAGACTGCCCCCCGAGCCTCAGCCTGGAAGCCTGTGCCACCGGCCCTACAGCTTGCGGTAGCTCACCAGCTCCGCGTAGTCTACCAGGTCGGTCATGGCCTTATTCTCAGTCTCGATGCCGGCCTCCTCCACGGCGGCGCCGGGGTTGAGGCCCGCATAGAGAATAACCCCTACCCGGTCCATAGGCACCGGCATCTCCAGGAGCGGCTGCCCCGGGCGGCCGACGGCGGCCAGGCCCCGGATGCCCGCCGCCGCCATCTCCTCTGTGAGGGTCAAGAACTGCTCCCGCGCCGCCGCCGGAATGACCCGGAAGCCTGCGCCCACCTTTCCCGGCTCGCCCTGGGCGGCGGGTGTGACGGAGGTCATGTGCCCCTTGATGAAGATCTCCAGGGGGTCGAGGGAGGTGCCGCCGTAGTGGATGATGTCGGTGAAGCGCACGGGCTGGTAGGCCTCCAGCTCCAGTAGGCCGCCAAACTCGGAATGCATGGGGATGCCCTGGTGCAGGAGGATGCCGTTGACCGTCACCGCGCAGACCGTGCCTAGGCCCACCTTGCCGGGGGGAATCTCGCTCTCACCCACGACCTCCCCCGGGGGGTAAACGCGGACCAGGTCGCTGGTGCACAGGCGGCTGGCGAAGACGGGACGCATGGCCTGGAGCGCCGCGGGCAGAGTCGCCTCGGCGAGGAGGCAGATATTGACCACCACCCGGCCCTCATGGGTGGTCAGATCGAAATCGGTCTGGTAGGCCAGCCGCTCCAGCTTGGCGTTGACCAGAGCGACCTTGTCGGAGACCCCAGCGTCGGCAAGCTCCTGCCGGCCCTGGGGGGTGATGCGGCGGCCGTCGCGCCCGCAAGCCTCGGTGAGACCTTCCTCATCCAAGCGGCGCAAATGGTAGCGAATGGCTCGCTCGGTGAGGTCAATGCCCTGATCCGACAGCTCCTCGGCCAACCGGGTGCTGCCCAGGGGCTCTCCGGCCAGCTCCAGGGTACGTAGAATCGCCAACGCCTTCCGATCCTTTACCGGCATAAAATGCCTCCCTGCTCCGGGATTTGGGGCATTCAAGTGCGGAATGCTCGCTCAACAGGGGGAAAAGTACCGGAAATCAGGGGCGGTGTCAAGGGTCTTTGAGCCAGATATTTCCGACCGTATTCCGTTGACACTCTGATTTACTGGGGCTAAGCTGACAGGAAAGTGCTTCCGGAAAGGGTAGAGCGGAATGAGCGTTATGGCAACGTATGAAGAATCAACCTCGCGGGAACCCCTGGGGCCCCGGGAGGCCAACCCTTATGCCACTGCGCAGGAGCAGTTCGACCGCGCGGCGGAGATACTGGACCTGGAACCGGCGATGCGTGAGTTCCTCCGTCAGCCACAGCGCGAGGTGCGGGTGATGCTGCCGGTGCACATGGACAATGGCTCGGTGACCGTGTTCTCTGGTTTCCGGGTGCAGCACTCCGATGCTCGCGGCCCCGGCAAGGGGGGCATCCGCTTCCACCCGCAGGAGACAGTTGATACGGTGCGCGCGCTGGCGATGTGGATGACCTGGAAGACGGCGGTGGTGGACATCCCGCTAGGCGGGAGCAAGGGAGGCGTGATCTGCAACCCCAAGATCATGTCCCAAAGGGAGTTAGAGAGCCTTAGCCGCGCCTATATTCGCGAAGTCGCGCGCTTGCTGGGGCCGGACCAGGACGTGCCGGCGCCGGATGTCTACACCACGCCGCAGATGATGGCCTGGATGATGGACGAGTACTGCAAGCTCACGGGACGGCTGGACTTTGGGGTGATCACCGGCAAGCCGCTGGCGGTGGGCGGCAGCCAGGGGCGGGGCGACGCCACGGCCCGGGGAGCCTGGTACACAGTGCGCGAGGCGGCCCGGGAGTGGGGAATGGATCTGTCCTCGGCCACCATGGCGGTGCAGGGGTATGGCAACGCGGGGTCTTACGCGGCACTGCTGGGGCAGGAGCTGTTTGGCTGCAAGACGGTCGCCGTGAGCGACACCGGCGGCGGCATCTATTGCGAGAAGGGCCTGGACCCGGCGGCTGTCCTGCGCCACAAGCAGGAGACGGGCTCGGTAGTCGGCTTCCCCGGAGCGGAGGCTCTCACCAGCCAGGAGGTCCTGGAGCTGCCGGTGGACCTGCTCTGGCCCGCGGCGCTGGAGAACGTCATCACGGGCGAGAATGCGGAGCGCATACAGGCCAAGATCGTCGCCGAGGCCGCCAACGGTCCGACCAGTCCGGAGGCGGATCCGGTGCTGTACGAACGGGGAATCCACGTGATTCCTGACTTTCTGTGCAACGCCGGCGGGGTGACGGTCTCCTACTACGAGATGGTGCAGAACTACTCGCGCGATCAGTGGACGGCGAACGAGGTCAACCGGCGGCTGGACGGGAAGATGACCGAGGCCTATCACGCCGTTCTGGATCGGTCGCGGGCGCACGACGTGGACATGCGCTGCGCGGCGTACCTGGTGGCGGTGGAGCGCGTGGCCACCGCGGTGCGCCTGCGCGGCTGGATCTAGCCCTCGATAGCGGGGAGGCCTGACCCCTCCGGTGGCGGTAACCAGTGCCCCTTCCCGACACGCGGTATCCTGTCATCCAGCAGACAGGATCTTCCCAGTCTGCAGGTGCCCCAGCAGGCGAGACGCTGCTCACCCATCTGGCCCCAGAAGGGGCGGAGTGCGGACGAGTTGTCGCCGGTCCTCAGGCTTTCCAGACTTCTCATGGGGATGTAGTTATCCCCGGAGTCAGGACGCTCAATCGCGGTGGCATTGGATTCTTTCTCGGCGTACTTGAAGCCGATGACAGCCAGTCCAATGGCCAGGGTGAACGGAAACAGCAGGAGGCCGAGGCCGGCCAGGACCAGACCGGTCACTGCGAGGCCTGCTCCTGCCCGCCGTTTGGTGAGCGACACGATGCCCAGGATGATCGCCACCGGGGAGAGCAGGATGGCGATAGGGGAGAGGATCAGGGCCAGGATCCCCATGATCAGCGCTCCGACGGCCAGGCCGGAGCCGCCGGTGGGCGGTTTGGGGGGTTGGGGGGCCGAGGGGGGCGCGTACCCACTGGCGGGGGTCACGGGGCTAGGTGTTGCCGGCGGGGCCTGGGGTGGTGGCGGTAGATTGACCGGCGGAGGCTGCGGACTGGCCGGAGGCGGCGGGATGGAGGTGCCACCGGTGGGCGGGCCGGGAGGTGGAGCTGCTGTGGGG
>LSQX01371233.1_pt1 | contig 13186 bp, 12 predicted proteins | sample 654561 | NCBI WGS metagenome assembly LSQX01 (sample SAMN04489861, study PRJNA283612) | anaerobic digester metagenome | isolation source: 4 biogas reactors fed with cattle manure at either 37C or 55C with and... | place: Denmark: Kongens Lyngby | collected 2014 | reverse complement strand
TTACGTCATTTTGCAAATGCCTATTGTATTTCTACATACTTTGTATTTATTTTTAAAGGCTTGAAGGCTTTGCCCCCTGCCTCATAAAACTTGCCAAAAAATTCTACATATTGTAGCCTACTTGAATGTACGTAAGCACCAAGTGCATTTATAAGTATATTAAATAAATGACCTGCTACAAACGCAATGATTAAAATAATTATCCCAAATAGATTAAACCCAAACAATGTCCCCATTGTATTTATAACACTTGCTATAACTCCGGTTGCCAATCCTAATGCTAAAAGTCTGGAATATGACAAAACATCACTTAAATATCCTGTAACATTATATAGACCTCCAATTCCTCCTATTATCTTCCCTATAAAACCCTTTTTGTGTCTTCCTTGAGTAAGTATTAATAAAACAACTCCGGCTATCACCATATACTTGCCTATCTGTGCAAAACCTTCTCCACCAAATAATAGTGCAATACCGGTGAGCAAGATATACCAAAATCCTATGTCAAAAAGTGCATCCCAAAAATTTCCTTGTCTGATAAGATTATAGGCGTTAATACCCATGCCCACATATAAATGAATTCCACCCAAGACAAAAGACCATATTAAAAGTCTCATAGGGTCATCAAGAGGATTAAACACCAAAGGTTCTATCTTATATGCGCCAAGTGTTACAAGTTCAACTATGTCGCCGAACCAACCACCAAATATTGCACCCCATATAAGGGTAGATAAGCCTCCAAAGAATACAAGTTTAAATAACTTCTCAGCTAATCCCTTGGGTTTTAGTTTTTTTATCGCTATCCCTGCTACTATGGACATTAATAAACCATAACCTGCATCACTAACCATCATTCCAAAAAATAAAACGAAAAATATGGACATAAGTGGAGTTGGGTCAATCTCACTTGATTTTGGTAAACTATATAATTCTGTAACCATCTCAAAGGGTTGAACGAACTTATTATTCTTAAGAAGGATGGGAAAATCTTCGTCCTCTTCAGGCTGAGTTATCTCAAGTACTACATCCCATTTAGATAAAATATTATTTTTTACTCTTTCTGTCTGGTCGTGAGGTACCCAACCTTCTATAATAAAAACTCTATTTGATTTTAGTAGCTTCCCAACGGCTTCTTTTCTATCCTTTTCTACAGTCAGATAATCGTACAACACTTCGATTTCATGCTTATTAGCAGCTATTTCTACAATGCTTTCTTTAATCCTTTTTCTCTCTTTTACTATTTGGCTTATATCGTGGTCAGCTTGAATAATGTTTTTATTGGCTGTCCCACTAATGTCATTAAAACTTATCTTATTAAAATTATAGGTCTTAAGCACATCCATAACCTTGTCTTCAGAAGAATAATGATAAATAACAAATAAATAATACTGATCCTTATCACTGTTTATTATTTCTATATAATTTTCCGAAGCAGCCTCATCCATCGCAGACTTAAGTTTTTCCTCATCTGCCATTATAGGAATAACACCGAATAGCACTGTTGTATTATTAGTAGAAGTTATATCCAAAGGAACATTAAAAGATTTCCATGGATTAAGGGTCTCAATTAAATCCTTTAGTTTGTTTTCCTGTGCCTGTAATTCAGACAGTCTATTATTATACTCAAATACTTTATCTATAATCTTTAATATTTCTTCTTGTTGGCCAACAATGCGAGCATAATCAACAGCGTCTACTGTTCTTTTCGGTTCGAAAAGCCTTTTTTTTGTAGGGTTATAAGCAGACAATTCTTCTATAACAGCATCAATTCTTGAAAGTTTTTCGCCAATTTCAAATACTTGTGCATTTTCACTGTCTTTTATGAGTAGACCTGCTAATTGACTATCTTCTTCAATATCAATATCCGATATATCTATAACTCCCAATTTCATTATTTCGTTTAATACCTGTTCTTTGTTATTATCCAAACCTATAACAGATATTTTTTTCATATTAACTATTGCCATAAGGTTCTATAATCCTCCTCATAATTATGTCCACAGCGCAATCAACTTTTTTAAGAGCTTCATTTTTTATATTTTTACACTCTTCATTTATTTGTTTTTCCTTTTGCTCTATTTCAAGTCGTGCATTCTTTTCTGCTTTCATAATCAAAGTTCTCATTTTTATTTCGGCTTTTTCAATCGTTTCTTCGTATAATCTTCCACTGTCTTCTTTTGCCTGGACAACAATTTGCCTCGAGTCGTTAAGTGCCTTTTTCTTGATTTGCTCGGCTTCTTCTTCTGCTTTTTTTATATTCTTTATTATTTCTATTGTCATAAACTCACCTCCACTTAATGTAGAGGGTCCAATTTATTGAACCCATAGTTTCAATGGTTACGCATCGTTTCGCGGTGTAGCAGTTCTTCAGACCCCCAAGGTCTTCGATATCCCTCCGTTATGGACACAAGGCGGTCGTGCTAAACCTATTGAATATTGTATATTATATAATATATCAATTATTTGTCAACATTTTAGCATGTCTAAAATCTTCTGCTTTTTTATTTGTTAATCCAAACTCATATAATAATCCTTGAACAATTCTGCATGAGGCATTACCGTCGCCATAAGGATTTATAGCTTTTGCCATCTTACTATACTCTGATTTATTCTCTATTATATCCATAGCTAAAGAAACAATGTTTTCTTCTCCTATACCTGCCAGTTTAACTGTACCTGCACTTATTGCTTCCGGTCGTTCCGTCTCATTTCTTAATACGAGGACAGGTTTTCCAAGGGATGGAGCCTCTTCCTGAAGCCCTCCGGAATCTGTCAATACCATATAACACTTATTCATCAGATTGTGTAACTCTTCCACATCAATAGGCTCAATCAAATGCACACGAGATATATCACCTAATACTTTTGATACCGTATCCTGAACAACAGGATTAAGATGTACAGGATACACTACTTCTATATCAGGATAATTATTAATCAACCGCTTTATTGCCATACAAATGTTTTCCAAGGGTTCCCCCAAATTTTCACGCCTATGGGCAGTAAGTAAAATCACCTTATTCCCGGCAAAATCAATATTGTTTAATTTCGGGGTCTTAAACCTATAGTTATTCTTTACAGTTATTTTAAGCGCATCAATAACCGTATTACCCGTCACATATATTGAATTTTCATTAATATTTTCCTTTAAAAGATTATTTTTATTCGCTGTTGTAGGTGCAAAATGTAAATCTGCAATAGTCCCGGTAAGTTTCCTATTCATTTCCTCGGGATATGGGAAATATTTATCATAAGTTCTCAAGCCGGCTTCAACGTGACCAACCTTCACCTTATTATAAAATGCTGCCAGACTTCCTGCAAAAGTTGTACTGGTGTCCCCGTGTACCAAAACTATGTCAGGTCTTACTTCTTTAATAACATCATCAATCCCTTTTAGTACATTATTAGTAATCTCTATTAATGATTGCCTTTGCTTCATTATGTCAAGGTCATAATCCGGTGTTATTTTAAATATTTCAAGTACTTGATCCAGCATTTCCCTGTGCTGAGCCGTTACACAAACAACAGAATTAATTAATTTGTTTTTCTCCAGTTCTCTTACAAGAGGTGCCATTTTAATTGCTTCAGGTCTTGTACCAAATATAGTCATAACCGTTATTTTGTTCATGCTTATTTTTCCCTTCCGTATTTATATTGAAAAACACACAAAGTTTTCCCCTTGTGTGCTTTTTTAATATTATTCCTGTTTATCTTTTTCTTTAGATTGCTCAATTTTTTCTACTGTTTCAACAGCAGGCATATTAATATATTTTGCTCCTACAAAAACAAATACCAATACAGATAAAATTAATACCATTGCTCGTAATACACCACTTCCTGTCAATACTATTGCACTTATACCTAAAATACTACTCATGGTATATAATATTAAAACGGTTTGCTTCTGTGAAAATCCTGCATCTATTAGCCTATGATGGAGATGTCCTCTATCCGCTTCCATAATGGATTTACCGTTTAATACCCTTCTAATTATTGCAAACAATGTGTCAAATATAGGTAACCCCAATATTAACAAAGGAACAGTTAACGAGATAATGGCATACCCTTTAAATAAACCTTGTATTGCTATTGCTGAAAGAACAAAACCTAAAAATGTTGACCCCGTATCCCCCATAAATATCTTTGCGGGGTTAAAATTATACGGTAAAAATCCAAGGCATGCACCCGCTATTGCTGTGGTTAATAGTGCTACTCCCATATCACCCAACAATAACGATATAAATAATAATGATATCGATGCGATAGATGATACTCCTGCCGCTAAACCATCTAAACCGTCAATTAAATTAAAGGCGTTTGTAATTCCAACTATCCAAATAATAGTCACCGGTATAGCCATAACCCCCAATGAAATTGTATCCTGTGCATTGAATATATTTGGGTTGGATATAAAATCAATCCTTACCCCATGCAATACAACTATAATAGCCGCTACTATTTGCACTGCAAGTTTTATTACTGCATTGAGATCTTTAATATCATCAATAACGCCCAGTATTACGATAATGACAGAACCTATAAGAATCCCTCTTGTAGTGGTATCTATTTGACTAAAAGATAAAACACTTACAATAAATCCATAAAAAATCGCAAGACCACCTAATCTTGCTATCGGTTCTTTATGTACTCTCCTCTCATCAGATGGTATGTCAACCGCACCTACTCTATGTGCTATCATTTTAACTAATGGTGTACTTGCAAAAGCAATTATAAATGATACTGCAAATGAGAACACAAATATTAAATTCTGATAATTCATATTTGTTCACCTCTTTAAGATTTTCCTACTACGATAATAATATATCTATATTTTGTCTTTGTCAAACATTAACCATTTGTTCTAAAACATTTCCAAGTATTTTAATTCCGGTGATTATTTTTTCATCAGACATTGTCGAATAATTTAGTCTAAATGAACTTGAAGGCTTATCTTGTTCTGATGCAAATGTATTCCCCGGCACAAAAGCAACCTTATTCTCAACACACTGTTTCATAATATCAAGACTATCGTATTTTTCCGGCAATGTGCACCAAATGAATAAGCCACCCTCCGGTCTTGTATACTTGCACATATCGGGAATATATTTATCCATACTTTCGAGCATCCGAGAACATCTTTTACCATACAAAGCCTTTGCTTCTTCTATATGTTCATCTATGGAATATCTATTCATATACTCAACCGCAAGCATTTGAGCAAAAATATTAGTATGTACATCCTGCACTTGTTTAAAAATGACCATTTTTTCGAGTATTGACTTATGTGCAACCGTCCAGCCTATTCTCAATCCGGGGGATAAAATTTTCGAAAACGAACCGACATAAATTACGCGCCCATTTCTATCCGTTGATTTTATAGTCTGAATATCCTCACCTTTGAAGCGCAGCTCCCCATACGGATTATCTTCTATTATAAAAACATTGTATTTATTCGCAAGTTCTAATAATCTCTTTCTTTTATCTACACTCATTGTTACTCCTGACGGATTTTGAAAAGTTGGTATTGTGTAAATAAGCTTGATATTACTATTGCTTTTCAAGATATTCTCCACTTGTTCTATGTTCATTCCATCTTCATGAATATCAGCAGTAAAAATACGCGCATTATATGATCTGAATGTATTTAGCCCGCCAATAAAAGTCGGTTGCTCACATATAACCCCATCTCCTTCATTGATAAATGCTTTCGCTGCCAAGTCAATCCCTTGTTGTGCACCACTGACGATTATTATATCATCAAAATCTTGCCCTATGTTTATTTTACTCATTCTCTTTCCCACGATATCTCTTAACGGTCCATAGCCCTCGGTTATATTATATTGTAACGCAGCATCTCCATTATTTTCTAATATATCCTTTGAAATTTCGGACAATTCTTTTGAAGGAAACATTTCAGGTGCCGGAAGTCCACCCGCAAAAGAAATTATATCAGGTTGCTGTAAAAGTTTAAATATTTCTCTTATTGCAGAACCTTTAATACCTTGTGTGCGTTTTGCAAGTAAAGAATTGATTTCCATATATACACACTCCAATCTATTTTTTTGATTATTGTTTACTTGATTATATCGCACGATTGCAGATATTGCAATAAAAAGATGAGCAAAAATACCCTTATTTATCGTTTACTTTTATATAATAAAACGCTATAATGTAAACAGGATTCTTTTGCTCGGATGGAATTTTAATTCCGGGTGAACATTAGGAACCGTTATCTAGGGATGTAGCGCCATTTATTTCGCTGCTTGCAGAAGCGGGGTATTTGCTTGATGAAGCAGGGGTTAGTGGCGGTAAGTCATCGGACAAATATAATAATAATCTACTCAATTGGAGGAAATAAAATGATAGCAATAGGAAGCGACCATGGTGGATATGAATTAAAAGAATTTGTTAAAAAGTATCTACTCCAAAACAGATACGAGATTAAAGATTTCGGAGTCCATAGCTCAACATCTGTTGATTATCCTGATATAGCTCATCCTCTTTGTATGTCTATAATTAATGGTGAAACTGAAAAAGGTATTCTTTTATGTGGAACGGGAATAGGAATTTCTATCGCTGCAAATAAAATTAAAGGTATAAGGGCAGCATTGTGTGGTGATTGTTATTCAGCCAGGATGTCACGAGCACATAATAATGCTAATGTCTTGACATTAGGCGGGAGGGTTATAGGTTCAGAACTTGCTATTGAAATAGTGAGAATATGGTTAAATACTGATTTTATCGGGCAAAGACATAAAATCAGAGTAGATAAAATTCATATGCTTGAAAGTGAATAAAAAAGCGGAAGGAGATAGATTCATGAAAAATATTTTTATTGCAGACCATCCATTGATTCAACATAAAGTTTCATTATTAAGAGATGTGAATACCGGGGTTAAGGAGTTCAGGGAGCTGGTTGAAGAAATTACAATGCTTATGGGATATGAAGCTACAAGGGATTTACCACTGACTGAAGTAGAAATTGAAACACCTATATCTATTTCAAAAACTAATGTCATTTCAGGAAAAAAGCTTGCTATTATTCCTATATTACGAGCAGGTCTTGGTATGGTTGATGGTATGTTAAGATTAATACCAGCAGCAAAGGTCGGTCATATAGGATTATATAGGGATCCTGAAACCTTTGAGCCTGTTGAATATTATTGCAAATTACCAAGTGATGTAATCGAAAGAGAGTTAATCATAGTTGATCCTATGTTGGCTACAGGGGGGTCTGCTTCCCAAGCAATAAAATATCTAAAAGAAAAAGGTGCTTCTAATATTAAGCTTATGTGCATTATTGCAGCACCGGAAGGAATAAATAAGGTGTCAAGTGATCATCCTGACTTAAAAATATATTGTGCAGCAGTGGATGAGAAGCTAAATGATCATGCATATATAGTACCGGGTCTTGGGGATGCAGGCGATAGATTGTTCGGAACAAAATAATCTAAACGGGATTCTCAGATTTTTTGCCCAGATGGGATTTTAAATGGTTACTTATTGCTTTCCTCCTTTTAAGTGGAAATATTGTATTATTCAACTATATTATACACTATTTAGAGGAGGAAAGCAATAAAATTAACGTGTTAAAACGCTGTAATAATAAGGGTTACAGCATTTTACAAATAACTAGGTTACTTAACTAAAAAGGAGGTCTTTTTGTGGAAAGAAGGGACAAGCATAACTATTACTTGGATATTGCTCAAACAGTTCTTCAAAGAGGAACTTGCCTCAGACGCAATTATGGTGCCATAATAGTAAAAAATGATGAAATATTATCGACCGGATACTCAGGGGCACCCAGAGGCAGAAAAAATTGTTGTGATTTAGGTTATTGCCGAAGGGAAAAACTAAATGTTCCTCGCGGAGAACGATATGAACTCTGCCGTTCAGTTCATTCAGAGGCTAATTGTATAGTAAGTGCATCAAGAAAAAATATGTTCGGTTCGACACTATACCTTGTGGGAATGGATATGCAAACAGGTAAGCTTGTCAAAAATGCTACCTCATGTGCAATGTGTAAAAGACTAATAATAAATGCAGGTATAGAAAAAGTAATTGTAAGGGATACTGATACAGTGTTTAGATTCATTGATGTTCAAGAATGGATTGATAATGATGAATCTTTATCAAATGAAATGGGGTATTAAGAGGGTATGACCCCCTGCCCTTCGAGCAGCCCCCCATTAGGGGGCGCAAGGTGTACGGGGTTTTAATAGATATGATAAAAAAGGGTGAAAGCAGAAAAACTAAGAAGCCTGTTTATCATAAAAGTTCTATACCTTTTTTAATACGTCTTATGGTTTCATCCTTACCCAATAATTCTGCCAATTCAATACCACCACCGGGTGTTGACTGTTTACCTGATACGGCAACTCTAAGGGGCCAAAGTATTTGGCCATTTTTTACACCCAACCTTTCTATTAAGGCAAATAAGGCATCGTGTATTCTTTCTTCGTTCCATTCATCTACGTCTTCAAGAATAGGTAATATTTCTTTTAGATTTACTGCTGCCATCTCCGGCGTAGTTTTCATCTTCTTGTGGCTGTATAAATCCATCTCGTATTCCGGTAATTCATCAATAAAATCTAAGATTTCAGGTATTTCAGTAAGTTTCTCTATCCTTGTCTGTATTAACTTTGAAACCTTAAATAAATCAATATCTTTTCGTGTAATAGCTTTCTCATAGTAAGGTAATGCCTTTTTATGCAAATCTTCAATTGATAAATTTCTTATATATTCACCGTTTAACCAGCTTAATTTTTGCATATCAAATATTGCAGGAGACTTGCTTATTCCTTTTAAGCTAAACTCCTCTATCAATTCGTCCAAAGAAAAAATCTCTCTTTCTCCCCCCGGGCTCCATCCTAACAGTGTAATATAATTTATCACCGCTTCTTTAAGATATCCCATATTAATTAAATCCTCATAAGAAGCATCACCTTCACGCTTGCTAAGTTTTTTCCCACTTTCTTTCATTATGGGAGATACATGTATATATGTCGGAAGCTCCCAACCGAAAGCTTTATATAAAAGATTATATTTGGGGGTTGAGGAAAGATATTCACTACCCCTGATTATATGGGTTATTCTCATCAAATAATCATCAATTACATTGGCAAAATTATATGTAGGCAACCCGTCAGATTTTAATAGAACACCTTCATCCAAAGTACTGTTTTCAACAGTTATAGTGCCATATACCTCATCGTGAAAAGATGTTTCACCTTCACTCGGTATTTTCTGCCTTATAACATACGAAATGCCGCTTTCCAGCTTGGATTTTATTTCTTCATCTGAAAGTCGTCTGCAATAGCCGTCATACTTATTGGTTTCTCCTGTTTCTTCATTCTTTTTTCTGATTTCTTCGAGGCGCTCTTTATTACAAAAACAATAATAAGCTTCTCCCTTACTAACTAGTTCCTCAGCATACCTTTTATAAATATCCTTTCTTTCGCTTTGAATATATGGTCCATAATCACCACCGATATCAGGTCCCTCATCATGTTTGATTCCAGCTTCCGCAAGAGTTCTGTATATTATTTCAATTGCGCCTTCCACATATCTTCCTTGGTCTGTATCCTCTATACGTAGAATAAATTTCCCGTTATTGTTCTTTGCCAATAGGTATGCATACAATGCGGTTCTAAGATTTCCTACATGCATATATCCTGTAGGGCTTGGTGCAAAACGTGTTCTTACTTGATTATTACTCATATTTTATACCTCCGGTTTAATTGTTTGGGGCAAACCACAGGGGACAGTTCCATCGCCTGCTCAGCTTGTGATTTCCTAAGGTAAAAGGGAACGAATGTTGAATAATCCTGTATTTCCCCTTTTTCCGCTTTCCTTAATGCTATTTCAGCTATTGAAGATGCTCTGTTAATTCTCTGATTATATGGTGCTAATATACATAAATTCCCCAGCTCAGAGAGCAATGTTTCTTTATAAACATCAACTCCATCACCGGTAAATATCACTTGCCTTTTATTATTTATAATTTCTTTCATCAACTCACCTAAGGCTAATGCTCTGGGGGCTTCTATTTCTTCTAATTCATTATTATTCCATTTATATATTGCATTATATACTTGATTTCTCCGTGCATCCATTATTGGAGACAATATGTATTGATTTATACCCGTATTATATGCAAGTCCCTCTAAGGTTGAAACACCAACTACCGGTCTATCAATAGCTTGTGCAAAACCTTTAATAGCAGCAATTCCGATTCTTAATCCCGTAAATGAACCGGGACCCACAGCGGCTGCAAATATATCAATATCCTTAATATCTATCTCAGAACTGTTTAATATTTCTTCTATCATTGGCATTATCTTTTCGGAGTGAGTCTTTTTATGATTTAAAACATGCTCACATATAAGTTTATCTTTATCTATTACTGCTGCGGTTGCAACAACAGATGCCGTATCTACAGCAAGGACGCGCATTAATATCCCCCACCCTTCACAACAATTTCTCTATAGTTTTCACCTTTAGAGATATCTTTTCTGATAAAAATATTTATCCGTTCTTGGGGAAGTATCTCCATTATTTTTTCAGACCATTCAATTATTGATACACCATCACCGAAAATATATTCTTCAAACCCTATTTCATACATATCCTCGGGGTCACCAATTCTATATACATCAAAATGATACATTGGTAGTTTACCTATATATTCATTTACTATTGTAAATGTGGGACTCGTGATATAATCTTTTACATCAAGTGCTTTTGCCAATCCTTTGGTAAAAGCAGTCTTGCCTGCTCCCAACTCTCCATCAAGGCAAACGATATCCCCTGCTTTTAAAGTTTTGCCTACCTGAAATGCTATTTTTTCTGTTTCTTCCGGTGAGTTACTTGTTTTTTCCATATATACCGCCTTAAATTCCTGCATCTTTATACTATAAATCAGAGGAATAGTTCCATCGCTTTTTGTTTGTGGGCGAGCATGGAAACCCGCCCCTACAAAGCTATTAAAACCTATGCTTTTCCTGACCAACTGAATCCTATTTACACACTTTGGAAAACTTCTTCAAATTCGTCTGCATCCAGTTTTTCCTTTTCAAGCAATACTTCTGCAATCTTATGGAGCTTATTAATATTCTCCTCTATCAACTTTTGACATTTCTTATATGCATCTTCTATAATGCTTTTTATTTCACTATCTATTTGTGCAGCAACACTCTCGCTAAAATTTCTGGATTGTGCAAAATCCTTACCTATAAATACCTCGTCATGCTCTGAACCAAACATGATAGGCCCCAATTTTTCACTCATCCCAAACTTAGTAACCATCTTTCTGGCTATGGAAGTAGCTCTTTCTATATCATTTTGTGCACCCGTGCTTATATCATCTAAAGCCATTTTTTCTGCAACACGTCCCCCGAGGAGTCCAACAATGTCTTCAGTCATCTCGGTCTTGGACATATAATATTTATCTTCTTTTGGAAGTGACAAAGTATACCCTCCGGCTCTCCCTCTAGGAATAATCGATACTTGATGGACAGGATCTTGAGTTGGCAAAAACTTTGCAACTAATGCGTGACCTGCTTCATGGTAAGCTACCAATTTCTTTTCTTTTTCACTGATTACCCTACTCTTCTTCTCAGGTCCTGCAATAACCTTTATAACCGCTTCTTCTAATTCTTCCATAGCAATTGTCTTCTGTGACTTTCTGGCAGCCAACAATGCAGCTTCATTTAATAAATTCTCTAAATCTGCACCTGTAAATCCTGAAGTTGTTTTTGCCAATACCGATAATTCTACCTTTTCATCCAGAGGCTTGCCTCTTGCATGAACCTTAAGTATTGCTTCCCTTCCTTTTATATCAGGAATTCCTACGAATATCTGCCTATCAAAACGCCCGGGCCTTAACAATGCAGGGTCAAGAATGTCCGGTCTATTGGTTGCGGCAATTACAATTACCCCTTCATTGACTCCAAATCCATCCATTTCAACCAATAGTTGGTTAAGGGTTTGCTCTCTTTCATCATGCCCTCCCCCTAAACCTGCTCCTCTGTGTCTTCCAACAGCGTCAATTTCATCTATAAAAACAATACAAGGAGAATGTTTTTTAGCCTGTTCAAATAAATCACGCACTCTTGATGCTCCCACCCCTACAAACATTTCAACAAAATCGGAACCACTAATACTAAAAAACGGAACTCCTGCTTCTCCTGAAACTGCTTTTGCAAGGAGGGTCTTACCTGTTCCCGGTGGTCCCACCAATAAAACTCCTTTTGGTATCCTGGCACCAAGTTCAATAAACTTTTTGGGGGATTTCAAGAACTCTACAACTTCCGCTAACTCTTCCTTTTCTTCATCTGCCCCGGCAACATCATTAAAAGTTGTTTTCTTTTTATTTTCATCGGTCGTTAACTTTGCTCTGCTTCTGCCAAAGCTCATAACTCTTCCCCCACCGCCACCTTGCGATTGCTGGAGGAAAAATACCCAAAACAAAATAAAAAATACAACTAAACCCAATGTAGGCAGTATTGTAATCCACCAAGGTGGTGTGGGCGGGGGCGGCGTATTAACCCTTAATGTTCCTTCTGCCATCTGGCTCTTGATTTGATCCCCTACATCAATATATAATATACCCATCGATGGGATATTAACCTCTATCCTGGAATCATCCAGCAAAGTCGCTATAGCTTTTAAATCAATAATTTCAAGCTCCTTTACCTGTCCTTGTTCTATTAATGATATTAAATCAGAATAAACCTTTTGCCCTGCTTTATCAGGCAAATTATATAAGGTAAAAATCATTAATATAACAACAAAAAGTAATATATAAAAGCTTATACCTCTAAAGTATTTTTTCAACAAACTCCCTCCTATACAATCAATTAGCATATCTTATTGCAAAGATAGCTCCATACGCTATACGTTAAATATATTAACATAAACAATGCAAAAAAACAACCGGTTTTGCATCTACTATTTTCACTACGCTATAATCATTACTGTTCAGAGGTAGTTGTTAATTAATTTGCTATGCCACAGAGTGCAAACCACGGGGACAGTTTCATCGGATTCCCTTCGGTTGTTCGCTTTGCTCACACGTAGGGGCGATTCGTGAATCGCCCCTACGAAAGCGCTCGAACCGCCCCCATGGATACGCTATAATCTCTGAACAGTAACCTATAATCTCTGAACAGTAACCTATAGTCTC
>LSQX01138113.1_pt3 | contig 13187 bp, 5 predicted proteins | sample 654561 | NCBI WGS metagenome assembly LSQX01 (sample SAMN04489861, study PRJNA283612) | anaerobic digester metagenome | isolation source: 4 biogas reactors fed with cattle manure at either 37C or 55C with and... | place: Denmark: Kongens Lyngby | collected 2014 | reverse complement strand
TCGCTACGGCCGAACTTGAAGGCGAAGCTAAAGGTGTAGCGCTCCGTGGCCGGCGGCGTGGTGATGGGAAAAGGCGTCTTGCGCGCGTCGCCGCGCACATCCGAGAGCCAGAGCGACTTCAGCGAGGCGGGCCACTCGGCGATGGTGGCGCCCTGGTTGAAGACCTCGACCGCATCGCCGTAGCCGTCGAACTCCTCCTGATAGACGGTCCTGACGGTGGCGGCAAAGGCCGGCGACGTTGCGAGAGCTAATGACATGGCGGTGATGAGCGGGCGGGTGAGGTGTCTGATGGTCATAAGGTATCCTTGCCGGCGGTTGCGACTCCGGTCCGAAGCGGGGCCATGTGGCATGCACGCACCCGTCACGGAGCGATTACAGCTCAATAGATGCAAGCCTACCCCAGCCGCCCTTGCGGTGCAAGCGGTTTCGCACATTTCGTAATCGGCTGTTGACAGAGGGGACGCGGGGAGAGCATGGAGAGCGGGTGGTGGCGACCCCCACTTTGTCGCGAGCNNGGTGGATTAAGCGTGCCGATTAAGTTTAAGAGTGGGTTTAAGTGGGTGCTGTGCGCTACTCTTGCACTTACTTCCCACACTCGCACACTTACTCCCTTTTTCACGTCTCTTCCTGTCTTTCGTGGTTCCTCTTGGCGCTCTTGGCGTCTTGGCGGTTCAATCGCTATCGAGGACGAGGACGAGGACGCTCCATCCGCATTCAGTCCACTCCTCTTGCGCATCCCTGTCGCTAGCCGATTACCACATTTCGCCTTTCCCTTATGGCCCGGGCATGGGAAAATGACTGCACTATCACTCTTGTGTCTGCCTTTTAAGGACATCCATCATGCCTTCCACCTCCAAACCGCTAACCTGGCTCCTTGTAGGGCCGGGCGACATCGCCACGCGGCGCGTCGCGCCGGCGCTGCTTGCGATTCCGGATTCGCGGCTGGTTGCCATCTGCGGCCGTGCGGGCAGCCCCAAGGCTGCCGCCCTTGCCACGCGTACCGGCCATCCGGCGGTCTTCGACGACTACGACCGCGCGCTGGCCGAATCGGGTGCCGATGCCGTCTATGTCGCCACCCAGCCCCGGTTGCACGCCACGATGGTCTGCCGCGCCCTGGCCGCCGGCAAGCACGTCTTCTGCGAAAAGCCCCTCGGACGCGACACCGGCGAATGCCTCGCGATGATCCGCGCCCGGCGTGCGTCGGGTCTTGTGGCCGGCTGCTCGAACTACCGCCTCTTCACATCACAGTTCCGCACTACCCGGCGGCTCATTGAGGAGGGGCGCATCGGCCGCCTTGTGGGTGGCGCGGCGGTCGATTACGAGCCCTTCTACAACCCATCCGGTCAGACGCTGCGGCTTAGTGACGGTCTCTCGCCCATCCTGACGCTCGGCTTCTACCTCATCAACATCGCCCAGCACCTCTTCGGCATGCCCGAGGCCGTCTTCGCTATGCTCTCCGCGTTCAATCCCGACCAGGAGCCGGGGCGCGACGTTGATGACCTCGACAACCTCCTGCTGCGCTTCCTCGGCGGGCGGCAGTTCGCAATCCGCCTCAACCTCACCTCGCATGCCCGCATCCGGCACTCCTACGAGTTCTTCGGCACGGACGGCAGGATCGTCTGGCCCGGAGCGCCGCCGCATTTCGACCTGCCCATCGAGGTCGTGACCAACATCGCGCGTTCCGTCGCGGATTCGACCACCGGCGCATCAGGCGCCGAACCGCCCAACTGGCATCTGCCGATGATCGCCGATTTCATCGCCGCCGTGCGGGAAGGGCGTCCGCCCCTCTGCACGTTCGAGAGCGCCACCGAGACAGCCCTCATAACCGACGCGCTCTTCCGCTCCGCCGCCTCCGGGCGCCTCGAGCGCGTGACGCCGCTCGCCGAAGCGCTCGCGGATTGACTACGCAGGATCTTGCCCCCCCCTCGTGGCCGCGTGCGCATGCAAGGTTTTTGCAAGAGCCTCTATGCGCTCCGCATCGACGAGCGTAGCGAAGTCAGCTCTGCACGGGACGGCGTGGGCAGGCAGGAATGCCTGCCCCACACTACCCCGATTGCAGTTCTGGAATGACACGATTACAGTTCTGGAATGACAGCCACACTGGTTCCGGCTATAATGGCGGACAATAGCAGGCGTGTATTCAAACGCCGCAACCGGAGACGCATGATGAGGAATTATACCAGCTTCGCAACCGCCGCGCTGGCGGTGTTCATCGGTTTGGCCGCGGACACGCCTCTGCGGGCCGCCGGAACCGCGCGCGTCGAGCTCGGATCGATTGTCTCGGCAGCGAACAGCCCCTGGATCGACACGCAGTATCACGCCACGCCGACGACGCGCTTTGTTCTCGACATGCAGAAGCTTACAACGGGCAATCAGGAGCGTTTCTTTGGAACGCACCTTACATCGGCGAACTGGGGTTTCAGCATGTGCCAGAACGGCAACGGCAACTGGGCATACACCTACTGTAGCGGTTCCATGGGGTGGAACCAAGTCGCTCCCGGCATCCCTGTTGATACCGAAAGGCACCTGATCGACTTCAACTACAAGACCGCCACGGGCCGGGCGCTCAAGATCGACAACGGCGCCACGGCTCCCGAAACGGCACTTTCGCCCGGCATGAGCATCACCACCCCCTATCCCATTGCCATCGGTGCGTCACGAGTCGGGCCAAACCTTGACAACATCTCTAATATTTCCACGCATCGGATTTACTCCGTGAAGGTTTACGAGGAAGACGATCTCGTCCGCGACTTCGTGCCTTGCGCCGTCGGCTCTGTGACGGGACTGTGGGATCGGGTGTCCGAGACCTTCTACGCGCCGCCCCGAGGCGCCTACAGGGGTGAGAATCCCGCTACAAACCGTCTCTACATTGTCTCGGACTACGATATCGTGTCGGCGTCGCCCGCCTGCAGCATGTATGACGACGTGGCCGTCGGATCCAACGTTGTCGCCTCGGTCGCCTCCAGCATTGTCAGCGACACGATGATTGCCAACTGCACGGGCTGGAGGCTCTCCACCAACGGTGTCGCCTGCGACTCCGGCACCGGCAATTCCGTCTCGTACACCCATCAGGCTGGCTTTGACGTGCTGGAGTGGCTGTTCGCGACCGCCTCCAACAAGGTCACCTTCGCGGCCGGGGCGGGCGGCACGGTCTCCACCACCGGCGGCTGGTATGCCGCCGGTTCCAATGTCACCGTCACGGCCACGCCCGATGCCGGTTTCACTTTCGCCTCCTGGACGGGCAACGTGCCCGAGGCGCAGCGCTACCAGGCTACGCTCTCCTTCCCGGCCGCGGAGCCGGTCGCCGCCTCCGCGGCCTTCTACGCGCGGGGCAGCCGCTTCATAGACATCACCACCCGCGGCTATGCCGGCAGCGTGCCGCTGACCAACTTCCCCGTGCTCGTGCGCCTCTCGGAGGGGATCACGGGCTTTGACTACACGATGTGCCGGCCCGACGGCGCCGACCTCCTCTTCCTCGGCGCCGACGGGAGAGTCCTGAAGCACGAGATCGACACCTGGAACACCAACGGCACCTCGTTCGTCTGGGTCTGCGTGCCGGAACTGACCGCCACGACCACGCTCCGCCTCTACTTCAGCGCCCCGGATGCCAGCGCGCCCGGATTCACCACCGACGGCTCGACCTGGGCACCGGCCAACTTCCGCGGGGTCTGGCACTTCGCCGCCATCTCCCCCGCCGGCGTCACGCCCGACTCGACTGCCAGCGGGCTCGACAGCACGGCCTACAAGCCCACCGTCTCCACCGGCCGCGTCGACGGCATCGTCGGCAACTGCGTCCTGAACAGCGACGACGCCACTACTCAGGTGGACAAGACCGGCTTTCTAACCGCCAACTACAACGCGCTGGCCATCGGCAGCACCTTCACCCTCTCCGGCTGGTGCCGCCACCGCAAGAACGCGGCCAATGGCTGGGAGCGTCTCTTCTCCCGTAAAAAAGGGTGGCAAGACTCGGACGGCTTCGAAATCGAGCTCACAAACGGATCGAAAGTCGAAATGGGAGTTCGCGGTGCCGCACAAAATCCTCAGGTCAAAGTCCCCACGCCGGATATCAGCCTGGGCGACTGGTATCACGTCTCCTTCGTTTACAAGAACGATAAACTCGACGCCTACGTCAACGGCGTCAGGAAAGTCAGTAACGCCGGCATCGTCCCCGCGACGGACAACGGCCTGGGACTCGCCTTCGGTAGCAATCCCGATAACAGCGTGACCACCTACAAGGGCTGCTTCGACGAGTTCCGGCTGCTCGACGCCGTCGCCTCCGCCGACTGGGTGCGCGCAGAGCACGACACGGTGGCCGACCCCGCGTTCAACGACTACAGCGCAGTCGGCACTTTAAGCACCTCGCTGCAGGTCGTCGGCCGCCCCGCCGACTACGGGATCGCCGATCCTGCCTACGGACTCCACGAGGACCGGGTTGAGGACGGGGAGTACACCTGCTCGGTCTCGCCCTGGGTCGCCGCCGGCGAGGGCGTCCGGTATCTCTGCACGGGATGGCGGCGCTACGGCATCGACCGCGGGACGCTCGCGGAGACGCTGCTGGACTCCGGCTCCTCCAACGGGCTGACCTACACCCACACGGACATTGAGCGGCTGGAGTGGTACTTCACGAACCAGTACTTCGTCGCGGTCACGGCGGGTTCCGGCGGCACGGTCTCCACCACGGGGAACTGGTACACCGCAGGCTCCGGCGTCACCGTGACGGCGATACCCGATGCCGGCGCCGCCTTTGCCTACTGGACGGGCAACGTGCCCGAGGCGCAGCGCTACCAGGCTACGCTCTCCTTCCCGACCGCGGAACCGGTCACGGCCGCCGCCGTCTTCGGGCAGACCTACCACGTGCGCACCGACGGCGACGACAGCGCCGATGGCCTGAGCTGGGCCACGGCCAAGCAGACGATCGAGGCCGCCGTCGCGGCGGCCGGGGGGGCGGGTACGATCATCCTCTCCAACGGCGTCCATAACGTCACCTCCTTCTGGGTCGAGGTGACGCAGCCGCTGACGATCACCAGCCTCAACGGCCCCGCCGTGACATCGCTGAAAGCCGCATGTGCAGCCTTCAACCCGACACAGCGCCGCGTGATGCGCGTCAATCATGCGGGTGCCCTTATTTCCGGTCTGGGCATGGTCAGTGCCTACACCCACGATAGCGCGTATGCGCAGCCGGACGCCGTGAATGCGTGCGCGCTGCGGATTGACGCAGGCACCGTCACCAACTGCTGGATTCTCGGAAGCAAGGGGCTCGACAACAGCGGCGGCGTGGACATGCGCGGCGGCTTGCTGACGCACTGCGTAGTTGCCAACAATACGGCGCACCGCACCAGCAATAACCCCAGTGAAGGCAAGGCGGGTGGTATCCGGCTACAGGCCGGCACAGTCCAATCCTGCGTCATCACCAACAATAGCGCATGCGATCTGGGAGCCGGCCTGCGCATCACCGGTGGTATCGTCCGTGACAGCCTGATAGCCGCCAACCGCTTCCGTGACAACACCTCAGGCTACATGCAGGGGGCCGGGGTGTACATGAGCGGCGGCACGCTGGAGCGCTGCACGGTGGTGTCCAACCATTGGGCGAAAAATGGCGGCGGGCTCTACCTCGCGGGCTCGTCGGCCACGGTGCGCAACTGTCAGTTCGCCGGCAACCGTTCCTTCTACGACGGCGCGGGCGTCTATCTAAGCTCGGGCAACCTGCGGAATGTCACCGTGACCGGCAACCGCGTCGTTTACGAGGGTGCCAATGGACTCTACCAGTCGGGCGGTGCGGTCAGCGGCGCCATCGTGTATGGCAACGGGGAGAGAGTCTATCAGATCGAGGCGCGCAACATCGTCAAGACCGATGGCACCTTTGACTACAGTTGTACCTGGCCGGCCGTCGAGGGCACCGGCAACGTGGCTGCGGATCCGCTCTTTGCCGATGCGGCCGCGGGGGACTACCGCCTGCTGCCGGGCTCGCCGGCGCTGGATGCCGCCGCCGTCCTGGACGACGTCACGGACGATCTCAACGGCACCGCGCGTCCGCAGAACGGCGCGCCCGACATGGGGGCATTCGAGAGGATTCCCGGGACGGGCCCGCTGACATGCGGCTTCACGGCCACACCGGAGGAGGGGCTCGCCCCCGTCACGGCCACCCTCGCGGCGTTTGCCGATGGCGCTGATGCCGATCTGACATGGTTTGGCTGGGATTTCGACAACGACGGTATAATTGACGCGGCCGGCTCCGACAAGCAAGCGGTCTCGCACACCTTCGGGCCGGGGTTCCACAGTGTGGCGCTTACCGTCAGCAACGCCAGCGGCCAGGCGGCAACCTTTGTCGGGGTCAATGTGATCCGCGCCGGCAGCGCCACGAGCTACGTCAGCCTCGACGGCAGCCATACGCCGCCCTTCGACACGTGGGCCAAGGCCGCCACGAACCTCCAGGATGCCGTGGACGCCGTCTGGGCATGGGATGGCGCGGTGCCGGCGTCGGTCTGGATCACCAACGGCAACTACTACATCCCCATCTTCTGGGTGCAGGTGGAGAAGCCCATCGCCCTGCGCAGTGTCAACGGGCCGGCGGAGACCGTGCTGCGTGCGGCCTGCCCAGGATGGCGCTTCCGGCGCGTGCTGCGGGTCAACCACAGTGGTGCCTTCATCTCCGGACTGACCCTGAGGGACGGGGATGTCTACGGAAATTATGCCGCCGACAGCGACAACGCCGGCCCCGGAGCGCTGCGACTGGTCGCCGGCGTGGTGTCGAACTGCGTCATCCGCAACAACAACGGTGCCGACAACAGCGGTGCCGTGGAACTTAGGGCGGGGGGGCTGCTGACGCATTGCAAGATCTTCAACAACCAGGCCACGCGCAACGGCAACACAGGCGTCGGCTTGGGCGGTGGCGTCTGGGTGCGCGGGGGCGTGATGCGCGACTGCATCGTCACCAACAACCAGGCCAATCTCTACGGCGGCGGCGTGTGGATGTCGGATGGCAGCGTCGAGCGGTGCCGGATCGAGGGCAACACCTCCGGCTATTCCGGTGTTACGGGACGCCATGGCGGCGGCATTTATCTGGCGGGCGGAAGTGCCACGGCCTGCGAGATTGTGAACAACCGCGCCTATGGCTACGGCGGGGGTGCCTACTTCTGCAAGCGCACAGCAGCGCCCTGGTCCAGCGGCGCCGGTGCGCTGCGCAACAGTCTGGTGACCGGCAACCGGTCCTTTGAAACAAAACCCCAGAACGGCCACGGACTCTTTTTGACCGATTCCATCTCCCGTCTGGAGAATGTTACGGTGGTCGACAACAGCCACGGGGTTGACGGCTCCGGCATCTATCTGGCGAACGGCAACATGACCAACTCGATCGCTTGGTTCAACGGCACCAACGACTTGCACAAGACGGGCGGCACGGTGGGTCACTCCTGCTGGAGCGGCGCAACGGCCGCCGACGGCAACACCGGCGCCAATCCGCGCTTCAAGGATCGCGCACGCGGCAACTACCGCCTCACCACGGGCTCGCCCTGCGTCAACACGGGTGTGAACTATCTCTGGACCAGGGACGACCTCGACCTCGAAGGCAACCCGCGCATCCTCTTCAATGTGTGCGACATGGGCGCCTACGAGAACACTACCCTCTCCAGAACGCTGCTGATTGTGCGGTAGGCTGGCGGTTGCGCGCCCCGCCGCCGTCTGTAACGGGCGGCGGGGGATAAGCCCGGTACTGCCGGGACTGCCGGTACTACCGGTACTGCCGTGGTGTGCTAAATTATCGGAAACCGAATGAGGGGCTTGCAAAACCCCTCGTGGCATGGGCGTTCCGCCCATGAAACACGGGCAAGATGCCCGTGCCACGTGTGCGTGCAAGGGGTTTTGCAAGAGCCTTGAATGAACCGGGCGAATCGATTCCGTCGAATCACTCGATTCATTCGATTCTATCGCGGCGTCGGCTTGGCGTCCTTGGCGTCTTGGCGGTTCACCCATCAACCACCAACCACCAACCACCAACCATCAACCACCCACCAACTACGACGCCGGCTCGAAGGCGAACTGGTACGGCAGCTTGTACTGGTTGCGGATTTCCACCATCACGCGCTGCAGGGCGGGGGGGATCGGGCAGCCCTTTTCAAGCCGCTCGCGGCGCGCATCCCACTCCTTCTCGCCGGCGGTGTAGATGCGCTCCCAGCCCGGCATGCGGTTCGAGGCGCGCAGCTCGCGGCAGATGGTGCCGGCTATGCGCTTGAAGGTCTCCAGTCCCATGAAGAACTCGGGGTTGATCGCCATGAAGAAGTGGCCGAGCGGGTAGGGGATGCGCTTGCCGTCGGCGTCGGTGCCGTTGAGCGCCTTCATCCAGGAGCCGTCCTGCAGGGCGGCGCTGAGGATCTCGACGATCGTGGCGTAGCCGTAGCCCTTGTAGCCGGCGGTCTCCTCGCCGATGCCGCCAAGGGGCGTGAGGGCGGCCTGGCCGGTGGTCAGATCCTTGAGCACCTGCGCGGTGTCGGTGCGCATGCGGCCGTCGGCGCCGATGACCCAGCCGGGCGGCAGCTCCTTGCCGGCGCGCTCATACACCTCGATCTTGCCGCGCTGGGAGACGCTGGTGGCGCAGTCGAGGACGAAGGGGAAGGGCTCGTCGGTCGGCAGTCCCCACGTGAGCGGGTTGGTGCCGAGCATGTTCTCGACGCCGCCGGTGGGGGCGATCGAGGGGCGGGCATTGGTGCCGGAGACGCCGATCATGCCGGCGTCGGTGGCCATGGTCACATAGTAGCCGGCGATGCCGTAGTGGGTGGAGTTGCGCACGGCCACCATGCCCATGCCGTAGGTGCGGGCCTTCTCGATGGCCATCTCCATGGCGCGCACGCCGACCACGTGGCCCATGCCGTTATGGCCGTCGAGCACGGCGGCGGTGAGCTGGTCCCTGACGACCTCGATTCTGGTGACGGGGTTGAGGATGCCGGCCTTGATGCGGTCGAGGTAGATCGGCTTGAGGCGGCCGATGCCGTGCGATTCGATGCCGCGCTTGTCGGATTCGATCAGCACGTCCGCGATGATGGCGGCGTCCGGCTCCGGTACGCCGGCGGCGACAAGGGCGTCGCACATGAAGCGCTCGAGCAGGTCGCAGTCGAGACGCGGTTCGCTTGTGATGGTTGCGGGCTGTTGAGTCATCCTATTGCTTCCTTTCATGCAGCATCATCGGTGGCAATGATTGCGCGCTCCATGCGCCTACCGCCGATGGCATAATCATGGCAAAGCCCCTGCCCGGTGTCAACACCAGCCGCGGCGGGAAATTTTAGATTTGGGATTTGGGGATTTCAGATTTGTGATTGGTGGAACTCCGCGCGTGATCATGCGCGAGGATGACGCTGCGACTGGTTTTTGAATCAGGAAAGCAGGAAAGCAGGAATTTGTGGCGGGCGGGGAATGCTGGGGAGATTTTAGATTTGGGATTTTGGTTTTGTGATTGGTGTTGCGCGTTCTCATCCGCAATGCTGATGCTGCGACGGTCATTTAATCAGGAACTCATGCCCCCAGGCTTTTTCTCTGCGTCTCTGCGACTCTGCGTTAAATTTTCGAGGACGAGGACGAGGACGAGGACGATTCGTCAGCGTTCCGTCTGCCTTTCATGCACCACCCGCGCGCTTCCCCGCAGGCTACCGCTTGTGCCCGAGCACATCCGCATAAACCGCCTCGGTGGCGGTGGCGGTGTGTTCCCAGGTGTAGCCTTCAGCCTGGTGGCGTCCGGCGGCGATCACCGCCCGGCGCAGGGCCGGATCGTCGAGCAGGGGGCGCAGGGCGTCGGCGATGGTGGCGGGCTCGCTGGGATTGCAGTAGCGCACGGCGTCGCCGGCGAACTCGCGCGCGGCGCCGTCGGAGCAGACCACCGGGCAGCCGGCGGCCATGGCTTCGAGGACGGGGAGTCCGAAGCCTTCGTCGAACGAGGGAAAGAGCAGCGCCTCGGCGAGGCCGTAGAGGACCGGCAGGTCTTCCTCGTCAACGTAGCCGGTAACGTGTATGCCTTCCGGCCGGGCGGGGGCGGCGCGGCCGGGGGCGCCGGCCAGCACCAGGTGCAGGCTGGGGTGGGCGGCGCGCAGCGCGGCCCAGGCCTGCCGGATGCCGCCGCGGTTCTTGCGCGGGGTGGGGTCGCCAACGGCGAGGAGGAAGCGGGCAGGGAGGCTGTAGCGCTGTCGGACGCGGCTCTGGCTTGCGTGGGTGGCGGGGGCGAGGTAGGCCGGCGACACGCCGAGCGGGATGACGCGGGTTTTGGCGGCGGCGGCGGGAAAGCGCGCCACGAGGATGTCGCGCGTGGCGCGCGAGGGTACGATGATGGCGGCGGCGCGGCGGATGGAGCCGGGCAGACGGGCGCGGTAGTGCAGGCGGTTGGCCGGTGTGCAGAAGTGCGGGTGGGTATAGACGTGGAGGTCGTAGATGGAGAGGACGAGGGGGCAGGGGAGGCGCGGCGGCGCGACGTAGGCGGGGGCGTGGAAGAGGGCGATGCCGGCACGGCGCACCTGGCGCGGCAGAAGCGTGAGCTCGTGGAGGATGCGTCCGGCACGTCCGCGGCACCAGCCCGGCATGGGCCAGACCGCCTCGCCGGCCTCCGGCAGGAGGGCGGCGCTGCCGCTGCCGCCCGGCAGCAGCAGGCGGTAGTTGAAGCTCCGGCGCGCGAGGAGGGCGCGCGCCAGTTCCGCCACGCTCTTCTCGACGCCGGAGAAGGGCGGGCGGAGCACGAGGGCGCTATAGGCTATCGTCGGCATCGTCGGCGGACGCCGGGGCGAGGGAGTCGAGCTGGCCTTCGTAGATGTGGCGGCGGATCTTCTGGATGGAGGTGCGCTCGAGCGGTTCGCGGCGCACCTCGATCTTGCGGGGATGCTTGTAGTCGGCCAGTTTCTGGCACTGCTTGCGGACAATGGCCTGCGTGCGCTTCTCGATCTCCTCCCAGTCGGGATTGTCGGCATCCACGGACTTGAAGTTCTCGAGGTTGGGCACCACGATCGCGCCGACCTTCTCGCCCACCTCGCCCTTCTCGTGGTAGCCTATGACGAGGATATCGAGTATGCGCCGGTCGCGGGCGATGCAGACCTCGACCTCCTCGGGATAGATGTTCTTGCCCTCGCGGTTGACGATCAGGGCCTTCTTGCGGCCGCGGATCGTAAGGTGGCCGTCGGCATCCTGCGAGGCCAGATCGCCGGTGCGCAGCCAGTCGCCGTCGAAGGCCTCGGCCGTGGCCTCCGGCTTGTTCAGGTAGCCCTGGGTGACGGTCGGCCCGCGGATCTGCAGCTCGCCGACGCCGTTGGCGTCGGCATCGGCGATGCGCACCTCGATGTTGGGCAGCGGCACGCCGATCGTGCCGGGGCGCACGTTGTCTATTTTGGTGATCGAGACGATGGGCGCTGCCTCGGTGAGTCCGTAGCCCTCGATGATCGGCAGGCCGAACTTGCGCATGCCGATAAGGACCTTCTTCGAGCAGGGGGCGCCGCCGACGACGATCAGGCGCAGGGCGCCGCCGAGGTTGCGGCGGACGCCGCGGGCGACGAGCGAGCGCAGGCCGATGAAGATCAGGAACTGCGCCAGGGGGCTGCGCCGGATGTTCTTGATGATCTTGGCGTACACCTTCTCGACCAGCAGCGGCACGCCCATGAGCACGGTGGGGCTGTAGCGCTTAAGATCCTCGCCGACGCTGCGCAGGTTGGTGACGAACTGCATGCGCGCCCCGATGCAGAGCGGGGCCACGAAGTTGGCCGTGAAGGAGAAGGAGTGGAAGAGGGGCAGGACGATCATGAAGCGGTCCTCGCCCGTGATGTGGGTGATCAGTTGCAGGGCGCCCTCGGCATCGGCGCAGAAGTTGGCGTGCGTGAGCATGGCACCCTTGGGGACGCCCGTGGTGCCCGAGGTGTAGATGATCGAGGCGATGTCGGCGGGGCGCGCCACCTGCTGCCGGTAGAAGCCATCGGGCTTCTCCGCCTGTCCGCCGAGCGCCTCCACTCGCGGCACGAAGGCATGGCAGGGACGGTCGGCGCATGTCTCGGCCTTGTCGGCGGTACCGTCGAGCAGCACGATCTGCCGCAGGGCCGGCAGTTCCGGCAGGATCTCCTGCAGCAGGGGGATGTGGCGGCGGTCGGTATAGACGGCGGCCGCGCCCGAGTCCTTCAGGATGTAGGCCACCTCCGAGGGTCGCAGCTTGGGGTCGATCGGGACGACGGTGATGCCGCATCCGGCGTGGGCCAGATAGATCTCCATCCATTCCGGGCTGTTTTCCAGGATGACGGCCACCGGTGCCGTCCGTGGCGCAAGCCCCAGTTCGTGCGCCAGTTCGGCCACCGCGCGCACGCGCCGGGCCATTTCGGCGTAGGTGCGGCTGATGATCTGGTCCTGCTGCCGGTACTGGATGGCGATCCGTTGCGGATGCCCCTCGACCGTCCGGTCAAAATATGTGCGTATGGTCATGTCTGCTGAAGTTCCCATAACCGGTGTCACGAGAATGTTAGGTTTCGGCAAGAGAAGACTTTAACTCAAATGGCGCCGCTTGGCAATAGCAACGCCGGATTTCCGGTGGGGTGCTAAGGATGGCGCTGATGACAGCCTGAAGGGGCGCGTATACCGCCAGTCCCGGCTGTGAGGGAGTGTTGACTTATTGCAAATCCCTGCTGATTTTTTATCAGGAACTCATGAAATCAGGAATTAATTTGTGGAAACCGCGCATTACTGCCATTCTTCTTGAGTTCTTGAGTTCCTGATTAATCCGCGCGGGGAATAAATCACCAGTCCCTGTGATGGGGCAGTCGGCTGGTAGGTAGATGCGGCGTCCCCGCCGTGTGAGGGGGGCGGGAGAGGTGTTCGCGGCGGGGCGGTTGGTTGATCATACGACCCAGTCGTATGATCGAAGAGTGTAAAAAGGGGGGGGGAAGGGGACGGGAGGGGGTGGTAGGTAGGGGCAGTATGATAGGCGCGGCGACCGCGCCGCGTGATGGGATGCCGGGACTGTAATATGGCAAGGTGGGGCAGGCATAGCTGCCTGCCCGCGCTGACCCGCGCAGACAGGAATGTCCGCGCCACACTGGGACACCATTTGCGATGGTCGGCGATCCTGTCGCCACCTGTCGATACCCGTCGCCAGCCACCGGCAGGAGCGGCAGTACCGGGGCTCGAGGACGAGGACGAAAATCTCCCCGCCGCCTCCCCACCCAGCGCATTATCGTTGCACCGGA
>LSQX01394027.1_pt2 | contig 13188 bp, 16 predicted proteins | sample 654561 | NCBI WGS metagenome assembly LSQX01 (sample SAMN04489861, study PRJNA283612) | anaerobic digester metagenome | isolation source: 4 biogas reactors fed with cattle manure at either 37C or 55C with and... | place: Denmark: Kongens Lyngby | collected 2014 | reverse complement strand
GGTTGTGCTGAACCATAGCCATCAGATGCGATACGGGCACCGGAAACACCTTTGGCAAGAAGATAGTTGTATACCGATTCGGCACGACGTTGTGACAGTGGATTGTTGATGGCATCACTACCTGTGCTGTCGGTATGTCCGTAGATTCTTACATCTGTATCAGGATTATTCTGTAGTGAAGTGGCAAATTTATCGAGAGAAGCACGTGAAGCGGTGTTCAATGTGCTTGAGTTTGTTGCGAACAGGATACCCGATTCAAAAGTAACCTTGATGGCTTCTCCTGCGTTTACTTTTTCTACCTGAGCACCTTCAATCTGTTCCAGCTCAGCTGCCTGTTTGTCCATCTTGTTACCGATGATGGCACCTGCTGTACCACCCAATACTGCACCAATCCCGGCACCTATGGCTGCACCTTTACCGCCACCGGCAATAGCACCTACACCGGCACCTACAGCAGCACCCGCACCGGCACCTATACCACCGCCTTTAACGGTTCTGTTTAAACCGCAACTGGAAAATACCAATGCACTACCTAATAATGCGATGGTGAATAATTTTGAAAATTGTTTCATAGCTAGTCTCATTTTTTTATAAATAATTTTTTTCTATTTTGGTTGATTTGTGAATTGTCTTATCAATCAAATAGATTCAGTGTATCGCAATAGGCCAGCTCACCGGCAACAATCGCTTCTATCTGTTCATCAGAAAACTCTCTGATTGCATCTTTACGGGCATTTTTGATGATGAATTCCAACAATTCGTCTTCATCAATTTCAATCTCAGTATCATCATTTTCATCCAAAAAACCTTTTTCTTCATAGAATTCATAGATCAAATCAACAATGTAATTGATTTCATCGTCAGAAAACTTATGATGCATCTCTTCCGGTAAATGCTCCTGGATAAATTTCAGAGAATCATCTTCGTCGTACTCAAGTACTTTTTTTTCATCACTCATAACAAAACATTTTAACTATTTAACGCACAAATGAAAATAAACAAAAGGTCTCTCTTTGTCCTTGCAGACCTCTTTACCGGTAAAACCAATAAGAATACCATCTGCAGTAGGTTAAACAAATATCGAAAAAATATGTTCACCCTTCTTGTAAACTCTTTTTAATTTCTGTTACCTGTAGTTATTCTCTACATTCCTGTCAGACTGCTAATTTTTTTCATTCAACTGATCATTATCCTCATAGAACAACTTTAATTGTATTATCATCTTTATAAACATTTATTTTATGTCTTTCACACAAATTGATGCAAGCAGATTATCCAAGGGTTTATCAGCCACCACCTCACATTTCATAGAGATACTGGCAGCCCGGCACTCCGGCAAACAACCGGATGCCATAGAGGCTTGACAGAAGTCTGTGATGAATTGAAAGAACTGTTGATCTGCATCATAAAAAGGCCCGGGAGCGTGAAAGCTTCCGGGCCTTTTACATAACTCATTCAAAAGGATGGTTTATTTACGGTAATTGCGTTTGGCATTCTCTTTTGCCTTCTCACGTGCCTGCTTCTCCTGCAGTTTCTGTGCTTCTGCCAGACGAGACATGAACCCTGATTTCTTTTTCGGTTTCTTCTTGTTCTTTTCCAGTTGAAGCAGTATCTTATCTTCGTTGATCACCTGTTTCATGATCATCGTAAGTACGATCGTATACAACGTGGAAAGGAAATAGTAGTAGTTCAGTCCGGCAGGATAGGAATTCAGGAAGAAGAACATGAAGATCGACATAAAGATAGGCATATGTTTCATACCCGGCATCGTCTGTTGACCTGTATCCATCGTTGTCATGTTGTACTTCGTGTAGATCACGTTTACACCAGTCATCAGCAGACAGAAGAGACTGATGTGGTTCCCCAGATACTTTGTGATGATGGGTATGTTACCGCTCCAGGAGATGAGCGAGTCATAGGTTGATAAGTCATCTGCCCAGAGGAAACCCTGCTGACGCAACTCGATGGCCGACGGGAAAAAGAAGAAGAGTGCCAGCAATACAGGCATCTGTATCACCATCGGCAGGCAGCCGCTCATTGGGCTCACACCCACCTTGTTATACAATTCCATCGTTGCCTGCTGGCGCTTCATCATCATATCCTTCTCCTTACCCGGATATTTCTTCTCCAGCTCCTGAATCTGCGGACGGAGGACTCTCATCTTGGCCGATGAGATATAAGATTTGTAGGTAAGCGGAGAGATAACGATCTTTACCATCAGCGTGAGGATGAGAATAATCAATCCCATACCCCAGTTGAGAGAGAGGAAGAAATTGAAGACCGGGATAGCGAACCATTTGTTCACCCAGCTCAACCATCTGTAACCCAGATAAACGATCTCCTGCAGCTGCAGCTTCTGCGAGCTGTCGCTCACCTCCTTATCGTAGGCTTTCAGTGTGTTGTAGTGCACGGGACCGAAATAGTAATTGAAGCCGGCAGTGATCAGATCACTTTCGGCACTCACCACTCCCGGTACCCATACCTCCGCCTTATAATCTTTTGTATAATTACTCTCATCAAGTACCTCGGAAGAGAGAATGGTGTTGCTGAAAGGCTGCTTCCCAATAACAACAGCTGAGAAATACTGGTCCTTGAAAGCGAACCATTTCAATGGGTCAGAAAGCTCTTTCCGGTCGTTTTTCGATTCACTCAATTTCTGTACATCCTGACGGTCATACTTGTAGTGAATACGTGAATAGCGATTCTCAAACGTCCTTCCTTTTTCCTGTTGCCTCACTTTCTGCTCCCAGTTCATTTTGAAGTTCGTCAGGCTCTCGGGATGGAGGCCATTGCGCATACCAACCAGACGGATATCAAAATCCATCATATATTCATCGGCAGGGAGTGAATAGACAAAGTCGATATATTGCTCAGAGGAGCTCTGCAGACGCATGATGACTGATCTGCCATCGGCACCCGGTATAGGTGTGAAGATCTCCCCCTCGGTGGACAGACGGACACTGTTGCGGTTGAAAAGATCCAGGTTGAACCGCGCTTCGTCACCTTCGAAAAGATAGAGACTGTCGCCGGTGTATCGCAGGTATTCTTTCAGCTGTACACTTTTGATATTTCCTCCGAGTGTACTCAACTCAAGGCGCACCTTCTCATTTTCCAGTATAACCGTCTCTTCAGAAGCGGTGGCAGGCAATGGTGCACCCGGTGAATCAGAAACCACTGTTTCAACAAACGTTGTTGTGTCACCGGCTGATGCCTGTAATGGCTGACCGGCACCGAAGAAATCGGACACATTGCTACCCTGTTCAAATTCAGTCGTACCGGTATCAACAGCATTACGCTCCTCTGCAAGTATAGCTCTCTGTTGTTCAACCAGCTGGATTGAATCACGTGTACGTCTCTGTGCCTCCAGCTGTTCCGGTGAAGGTCTGTTTAATATCGAAAAACCAATGATAATCGCTGTTATCAGTAGTAATCCTATGATTGTATTCTTATCCATTTTCTATAGACTGCGGCCATCGGCTTGCAGTGTTAAACGCTTTTAAATATTTATTTTCTATTCTCTTCTCTCATGTTCGCAGCCGCATTCATAAAACTCATGAACAACGGGTTGGGCGAGATGACGGTGCTGTTGTATTCAGGATGAAACTGCGTACCCAGGTACCACCTGAGGTGTGGCACCTCAACCACCTCCACCAGATCTGAATCGGGATTAATTCCCGTACATTTCATCCCGGCTGCCTCAAATTGTTCTTTGTATTGATTGTTGAACTCAAACCGATGACGGTGACGTTCCTCTATTTTTGTTTTGCCGTATGCCTTAAAAGCCAGGGATCCTTTTTTCAGTACACAATCATACGCCCCCAGACGCATAGATGCACCCATATTGGTGATGTGCTTTTGTTCTTCCATCAGATCGATCACTTTGTCAGGAGTCATCGCATCCATCTCCGTTGAGTTGGCATCAGCCAGCTTCAATTCAGAACGGGCATACTCGATTACCATACATTGCATTCCGAGACAGATGCCGAAAGTGGGGATATCATTCTCCCTGGCATACTTCAACGAGATAAACTTCCCTTCAATACCCCGTTGTCCGAAACCCGGGGCAATCACGATACCATCGGCATTACCCAGTGCCTCCTTCACATTCTCCTCCGTTATTTTTTCGGAATGACACACCTCAAGCACCAGCTTCCTATCGTTGTAGATAGCTGCCTGAGAGAGTGATTCGTTGATCGATTTATATGCGTCCGGCAGCTCAGCGTATTTGCCTACAAGCTTAATACGCACCTCCTTCTTCGCATCTCTGCGCTTCTGAAGAAATGCTTTCCATCTTTCCAAATCGGGGCTTCCACCCAGCGGCATGTTCATCTTACGCAGCACAATCTCATCCATCCCCTGCTTCTCCATCATCACCGGCACCTCATAGATGGTGGAGACATCAATGGATTGCATCACGGCCCCCTGTTCCACGTTGCAAAAGAGGGCTACCTTATCCAGTATATCCTTGTTCAGCTTCCGCTCTGTACGCAGCACAAGCATGTCAGGCTGTATACCCAGCGACTGCAACTCCTTCACGGAATGCTGCGTAGGTTTGGTCTTCATCTCACCCGCAGCGGCAATGTATGGTACATAGGTGAGATGCAGGCAGAAGCAGTTTTTCCCTAATTCCCAGCGAAGCTGGCGGACAGCCTCCAGAAAGGGAGTCGATTCAATATCCCCGACCGTACCTCCTATTTCCGTGATAACGAAATCGAACTTTTTCTTCACACCGAGCGACTTCACATTCCGTTTGATCTCATCGGTAATATGGGGAATCACCTGTACGGTTTTTCCCAGATAATCACCCCGTCGTTCCTTCTGAATCACATTCTGATAGACACGACCTGTTGTGATGTTATTATCCTTGGTAGTCTGTATGTTGAGGAAGCGCTCATAGTGCCCTAAATCCAGATCGGCCTCGTGACCGTCCACGGTCACATAACATTCTCCATGTTCGTAAGGATTGAGTGTGCCGGGATCCACGTTGATGTATGGATCGAACTTCTGTATAGTCACCTTATATCCCCTTGCCTGCAGCAATTTACCGAGTGACGACGCAATGATACCCTTTCCCAATGAGGAAACGACACCGCCCGTAACAAAAATATACTTTGTATCAGCCACGATCATGAACAGTTTATATAGTTGAATTTTTAAAGGTGCAAAGGTACAAAAAAAAAGATAGAAGTGGAGGGTAGCGTGAAAAAATAGAGCACTGCAGCAATCGTTCGGAACCAAATACCTTAGTTGTGCATCTCCTCCAATTCCATATTGTCACAACGCATGATCTTGCCAGGGAATGCCTGCACGATGGAATAGTTGTGCGTCGACATGATGACTGCGGTGCCATTTTCCGAGATCTGCTGCAACAGTGACACGATCTGACTCCCGGTCTCAGGATCGAGATTACCTGTAGGCTCATCAGCCAGGATGAGTGCAGGTGAATTAAGCAGGGCGCGTGCGATCACCACACGCTGCTGCTCTCCGCCCGATAGCTCGTGTGGCATCTTGTAGGTTTTGTTCTGCATGCCCACCTGCACCAGCACCTCGTTGATACGATCCCTGATCTCTCTCTTGTTTTTCCAGCCGGTGGCCCTGAGCACAAACTCAAGGTTTTTCTCCACCGTACGATCAATCAACAGTTGAAAATCCTGAAAAACAATCCCTATCTTCCTGCGCAGGAAAGGTACCAGTCTGTGCTTTATCGTGCCCAGCTCATAATCAAACACACGTGCACTTCCTCCCTCAATGGGGAGTTCAGCATACATGCTTTTCATCAGTGTACTTTTCCCCGACCCCACCTTTCCGATGATATAGAGGAAATCACCACGGTTTACTGTCAGGTTAACGTTTCGCAGAATGATATTCTCATCGCGATTCAACTGTACGTTCGAATAATTAACTAACTGTTCCTGAATCATTATTTAAGAAATTGTATCGATAGCGGATATTTCCAGAACTCACCATTGCTGGCTTTAATAGAAGCCAAAACAACAAATACAAGATAGAGTATACCTAAGACGATTGCCACAGGTATTCCGATGATGGTAATGCATAAAACAGCTCCATAAATTGCATAGCTGATCATGAAATTGATGATATTTTTACCGTGCAGGTCTACGCTGGCACTGTTATCTTTGTTTGTAACCCACATAATAATGGGTGCCACGAAACCGGCAATTGGGAGTATGAAACCGGCGAACTGAGAGAGATGCATCAGCATCAGGAAAGAACTTTCAGTCAACCCGAACAACGGTTTACTGCTGCCGTAGGCAGAGGAGTTTTCCGCTTCATTCAGAATCTTTTCTTTTTCACGCTGGTATTCCTCTTCGGTAATACTTCCTTTCTCTTTTAATTCATCAAGAATTTTTAAGTCTTCGTACTTCATAAGGCATTATTTTTATTTAATTAAGGAGTAACAGATCAATTATCTCCACCATGCTGTTAAACTCTTCCTCTTCAAACAGACGGGTGAGCATCACAATCTTACCTTCTCTGTCAATGATTACATTACGTGTAATCCCCGCTGTTTTCTCGGCATATAACCCGAAGATACCGGCATCGGGATCCAGTCCTATCGGGTAGCTAACGCCCGTTGCCTTTCTCAGTTCTTCAATTTTTTCTGCCGGCTCTTCTCTGTCTATTCCGTATAGAGCGAACTCCGGATCATCTTTATGACGCTGCCATATACGTGACTCAATGAAAGGCATCTCCTTACGGCAAACACCGCACCAGCTGGCAGTAAACTGAAGCATCACCACCTTGCCGCGAAGAGATGAGAGGGACATACTTCCTCCTTCGGGTAGCTGCATCTCAAAATCAGGTGCTATATCCCCCACTTTCACCAGAAACTGGTAATTGCTGCTGTCTGGTGTTGCCTTTGCTACCCGGAGGCTATCCATTTCACCTGTGCCGGTGCTGTCCTTATTTTTTCCGGAAGAACTGTTGCATCCAACCACAAAGCCGAGAGCGATAAAACAGAAGAAGATATATTTAAACATACTGTATCTATCTATTACAAAGATATATTTTTTCTTTATTTATTCCCTTTTTGCAGATAAATAATTGCAATGGTGAGCGCTGCAAGAGATCCCAGGATATCAGCTATCCAGTCACCCCACTCTGCACTGCGCGATGTGAAGATATACTTTTGCAGCAGCTCAATGCCCCCGCCGTAGATCACGGGAATCATAAATCCCCATAACACCCACCGAAAAATGGAGGGATGGCCATCGTGCATTTTGTAGTAATCGAACAGCGATACCGAGGAGAGGAGGAAAAACATGCCGAAATGAACCACCTTGTCCCATGGTATACCACGCGGCATATCCGGCACGCTTTCAGGTTCTATCAGACAGGTTCCGGCAAAAATAACAAACCCTACCACCAGGGGGAGGAACATATAACGGAAAAGGGTACGCATCACCTTACAATCTTTTTTTTGAATGCAAAGTTAAAAATATATTCGGCTTTGCCCATGATATTTATGAACATATAACGAAAAGAAAGAGACATTTTCGCAAAAAATTTGTTTCTTTGTCTGAAATAAGTATGGAAGCGGTTCCTGCTGCTACAAATGAGAAAAAACACTGGCATTACAAGCAAATATGAGAAAAAGTATACTCCTGCTACTGGTCGCGATCACTGCGATTCACACTGTGGCACAAACGCCTGCTGAAGACAAGAATCAGCGCTATTATGACATCAACAAAAATATCGATATCTTCAATTCCCTGCTTCGTGAGCTGGACATGTTTTACGTAGACAGTGTAGAGGTGAACAACCTTGTGCAGGGAACCATTAACAATATGTTAACCCGGCTCGATCCCTACACCGAATATTACGCGGAAGAGAACATGGGTGATCTGCAATTTCTCACAACGGGTGAATATGCCGGCATCGGCGCAATCATCTCTTACAAGGATGAGCAGGTAATCATCAATGAACCATATGAAGGTCTGCCTGCTGACAAAGCAGGGCTGAAAGCAGGTGATGCGATCCTTGAGATCGATGGGGAGGATATGCGTGAAGCCACCGTCAAACAGGTGAGCGACAAGCTGAAAGGGATACCAGGAACGGTAATCAGGCTGACCATTCAACGACCCGGTGAAAAGAAAGTACGTCAGTTATCCTTCGAACGTGAGAAGATTGAGATGGACCCAATCACCTATGCCGACGTGATCGAAGGCAACATCGGCTATTTTCATTTCGGCAGCTTCACCTCCAACAGCTCCGACAAGGTGAAAGAGACCATTATTGATCTCAGGAAAAGAGGAGCCACATCGCTCATCATGGATCTGCGCGGCAACGGCGGCGGTATCCTCGACGAAGCGGTCAACGTGGTGAACCTGTTCGTCCCCAGGGGAGAAGAGATTGTTGCCACCAAAGGAAAGGTAAAACAATGGGACAGAACCTATCACACAAAGAATCAGCCACTGGATGAGATCATACCCATCGTGGTACTCATTGACACCGGCTCTGCCTCTGCTTCTGAGATTGTAGCAGGGGGCCTGCAGGATCTCGATCGTGCCGTGATCGTCGGTAACCGCTCCTTCGGTAAGGGACTGGTACAGACACCCCGTGATCTTCCCTACGGAGGCAACATCAAAATCACCACATCCAAATACTACATCCCCAGCGGACGCTGTATCCAGGCGCTCGACTACTCGCACCGCAACCCTGACGGCAGTGTCGCACGTGTACCCGATTCACTCACCAATCTGTTCAAAACAAGAAACGGACGTGAAGTACGTGATGGTGGCGGTATCACACCCGACATCACCCTGCCGCAAAAGACCGGCGGCACCATCGCTTACTACCTGATGGCAGACAACATCATTTTCGATTATGTGACATCATGGGTACAGCAACACCGCTCCATCAGCTCACCTGATAAGTTTCGTCTGTCCGATGCAGATTATGATGCTTTCAAAGCGTTCGTGAAATCGAAAGATTTCAAGTATGATCAGTTCAGCGAACGCTCTCTTGCACAGTTGAAAAACATGATGGTGTTTGAAGGATACATGGAGGTGGCAGCTGAAGAGTACAAGGCACTGGAAGAGAAATTATACCCCGACCTGGATCGTGATCTTGATCTGTTCAGTGAAGATATCAGGAGCATGATTGAATCTGAAATAGTACAACGTTATTATTACAAGAAGGGTGTACTTATTCATCAGCTTTCCGGTGATAAGGTATTCGATAAAGCAGTGGAAGTGCTCAGAGACCCTGACCTATATCATTCTGTTCTTCAACCCAAGCCGGCAAATGTACCTCCGGCAAGTGAAATAAAAGAGAAGGTGAAAAATCAATTCTCATAGATGAGCAGTGATTGAATACTCACGTTGAAGTATTGAGGTTTGTGGTTGAGGGCTTGTCGTGGATATATGATGTGAAGCATCCTGTATTGCGACCGTTCGACCCTTTAAACAAAGACCATCATGCGTACGTTCGTTTTACTCTTTTGGCTCTTACTGATCATCAACCCTGCTGCATCCCAGGAAAAACGCGTCTCCCTGCTTTTTGCCGGTGATGCGATGCAGCACATGCCACAGGTACGCGGTGCCAGAACTGAAGATGGCAGTTATCGGTACGACTCCTGCTTCTCCCTGGTGAGGGATAAGATTGCAGCAGCCGATATTGCCGGGGTGAATTTTGAGACGACACTCGGCAGGAAGCCATACAGCGGCTACCCGACCTTCAGCTCTCCCGATGAATTCGCCCTGGCATTGAAGGATGCCGGTTTTGACATCTTCTTCCAGGCGAACAACCATGCAGTAGACCGTGGCAGTATGGGGTTGCAGCGCACGATAGACATACTCGATTCCATCGGCATCAGGCATACAGGCACCTTCAAATCGGATGAGACACGTAGTCTCTATTACCCGCTGATGATCATCAAAAACGGTATGCGTATTGCTTTTCTCAATTATGTGTACGACACCAACGGATTGGCCGTGAAACCGCCCAACATTGTGAATCTTATCGACAGCAATCGCATCAAAAGAGACCTCCGCCACACGCAACTGTACAAGCCCGATATCATCATTGCACAGATGCACTGGGGTGAAGAGTATCATACCACCCCCTCCCCTCAGCAGAAAATAATGGCAGCACTGCTATTGAAAAACGGTGTCAGGATCGTGATTGGTCATCATCCCCATGTGATTCAACCGCTGGTGGTGGAAAAAGCGAACAGCGATATCCGGAGCGTCGTCTACTATTCACTGGGTAACTTCATCTCCAATCAGCAAAGAACCCATACCGACGGAGGGATGCTGGCAGAGATAGTGATCAGCAGGAGAGATGACAACGCTCCCGTAGTCATCGAATCGTGCGATTATTCATTTGTATGGGTACGAAAAAAGCAGCTGAAAGGGAGGATCAACTATCAGCTGATACCATCATGGAAAGCTGAAAATGTGGTGATGGGTATCGAAGAAAAACGAAAAATGGATATCTTTGTGCGTAACGCACAAAGAATTGTTCATAAAAGTTTGTAAACTATTTTACGATGGAGCCATTAGAATTTATTTTGCGATTGCTTGCTGCTACAGCAGCCGGGGGTGCAGTGGGCCTGGAACGACAGATAAACAACAAGAGCGCCGGATTACGCACCAACACGCTTGTAGCTATTGGTGCATCCATCTATCTGCTCATCGCCATACAGTTGCTGGATGGCACCTCGGCCGACCCTACGCGGGTATTGGGTCAGATTGTCACGGGGATTGGGTTCCTGGGGGCAGGTGTCATTTTACACCGGGGGGCCAATGTGCAGGGATTAACCACTGCTGCCACTATCTGGTGCAGTGCTGCACTTGGTTGTATGGCAGCTTTGGGATTCTATTGGCAGCTTGGGGTTGCCACACTGTTGGTTATTCTCGTGAACACTGCATTTAAAAAAGCAGATGTCTGGTTTAACAATGATCAGAAAAAGAAAAACGGCTCCGGTAAAAAAGAGCACTTCGAGTAAACGGTCCCGGATCGGAATGAAGAGAGATGTAATCAGAAAAATAGCTGAAAACGTTTTTATATTATCTCAGCAACCAATACACCACTGCAGCTTTTTTGTCCCGCACAGTAGTCGCCGGGACTTTTTTCGTCAATAACCACCCTGTTCTTCGCACTCGAAGCATGGATAAAGGTGAGCCGGTCATCCTGCCGGAAGGCGAACCCCATATGAGTGACATCCAGTCCTTTGATACTCGTTGTAAAAGCAATCATCGCCATATGAGGTATCCGGTCTGCTTTGACTGCGATCGCTGCTTTGGGCAGATAATAAAAACCTTCTCTCCGGTTGATCTCATTCTCCATGGTGATAATCTCATTCAGTACTTGATCATCACTTCTTAACTGTTTGTATGCATCCCGGTGTGACGAGATAAAATGAAGCTGCTTAACCTCTTTCACGCCACCCATCGCGCGTGATATATTCTTCACCAGACCTTTTCGTTCATTCTCATAGACCCAGTCGGAGGTATAATGCAACCGCGAGGCATATCCCTCTATCACGCCTGAACGGTATCTGATCTTCTGTAATTCATTCATAAAGAGACTGAACGACGGTTTCTCCTGCCTTGTCGTGTTGGTCAGAGCAATCACTGTCTCCACGAAGGTGGTGCAATCGAACGCACGCAGGTTCACCACCACTCTCTCTTCCTCTGTCACTTCAAGCGTGTGCGCTTCATAGGGTTTACCAAGGAAGAATGTGGCTGTTTTCTCCAGGAGACGCTCCACTGGATGTTCCTTATAGGGTTCGATATAGGAGAGATAATCGTTGAACAACGCCTGATCCCCGGGGGTAAAAAGCGCTTTTGGCTGCGCAGATAGCACTCCGGCAGCCAAAAACATTAATATCGTAATATAGATTGACTTCATCTGATCATGGTTCGATTCTTACCATTTACCGTTCTTCTTCATCTGTTTTCCCTGCTCCTTGCGTATCTTTTCTGTCTGTTTACGAATTTTCCTATCCTCTTTCTCCCACTCTTTCATCATCTTCTTCTCGCTTTTGTAGATCTTCTTGTTTCTCTTTTCAATCTCTTTGTTGATCTGTTTCATCTCTTTTGACGACATGGGATCGAGTCTGATCAGTCCTTTATTGACAGGAAGGCGGTTGCGTTGTGCCACAGACGGGTTTCGGGTTTTTCCGTAATCATCAAAGATGTCATTCCAGTTACGGTTTCTTTTACCCATCATCGCTTTCATCCGGTGAAACTCGGGAGATCCGGGTTTAATCCCGTAACGCTGTGCCATCACACCCCACCCGTTTCCTTCAGGATTTTCACGGTAGATACCGAGTATATCACTCACCGGCACACCGAGGTAATTGCTCAGCTCCAATCCCAGGGAGACATTACCCCAGTCAAGGCCGAAGCCGTTGAAAAGCTGCACAAGCGTATTGCGCGGCACATCATAGTGATGTTCATACAATCCCATCACCTGATCATCGGAATAGTTATCGGAGTAACTTCTGATATCTCTGGTAAAATGTGAATAGTCTGCCTGTGCAAACATCACAATCGACATCATTATCAACGAGAAGGAAGCAATTACCTTTTTCATCATCTTGCGTTTTAATTATGTTGGTTATTGCTTGGATGCTTATCTGGAGAAATAGTTTAATATGGCCTGATGGCCCGTATGTTCAGAAGAGCTGTTTTTTCTGCTGTTATTGTTTGGTCTTCGCCAGTAAGAAGTGATCCATGATGGTCATGGCAGCCATCGCCTCCACGATGGGTACTGCACGCGGCAACACACAGGGATCATGTCGTCCCCTTGCTTTGATGGTTGTGTCGTTTCCTTCGATATCTACCGTCTCCTGTTCCGTCAGGATTGTAGAGACAGGTTTGAATGCCACACGGAAGTAAATATCCTGACCGTTGGAGATCCCTGCCTGTATACCACCTGAGCGGTTGGTGCGGGTGTTGATGATACCATTGTCGTTGTAAAAGACATCGTTCACCTCAGAACCGCGCTGACTGACGTTGAATCCCGTTCCGTACTCAAACCCTTTCACCGCATTGATGCCAAGCATCGCCGATCCCAGGGCAGCGTGCAACTTGCCGAACACCGGTTCGCCCAATCCCACGGGCACCCCTTTGATCACGCAGGTGATGATTCCCCCGATGGTATCGCCCTTATAACGTACTTCATTGATCAGCCTGATCATCTCTTCCGCTTTCGCCG
>LSQX01352830.1_pt1 | contig 13188 bp, 13 predicted proteins | sample 654561 | NCBI WGS metagenome assembly LSQX01 (sample SAMN04489861, study PRJNA283612) | anaerobic digester metagenome | isolation source: 4 biogas reactors fed with cattle manure at either 37C or 55C with and... | place: Denmark: Kongens Lyngby | collected 2014 | reverse complement strand
CTGCAGCTGGCCGGGGTGATCCGGGGCGCGATGGATGAAACGGATCCGGCACTGCCCGGCAGCTTCTGCACCTGCTATGGCGATGTCCGCCATGCCGGCCCAATCGCGGGCAGATTGGCCGGCCAAGGCCAGCCGCGCGTGGTCCGGATCAACAACGCCCGCTACCTGAGCCCGGAGATGCGCTCGTTCCCGATCCGGATGTACCACGGTGCGGCCCAGATTGCCAGCCTTGACGGCGACATCCGGGCGCTCGCGGAGACGGATACGTGCCCGCAAAACCGCTACAGCACGGCCGCCGCCCTGCTCCATGCCCACTACACCGGCTCGATTCTCGAGGGCTGCCACGGCGCCAAACACTGGATCACCCGGACGCGCGCCTACCAGCCGGCCAGCGGAGCGGCCTATCGCGCCATCCTTGGCCGGTACCAGGCCTTCTACGAGACCCTTTACCAGGCTGTCCAGATAAGCCAACCGGACGGGTACGCCGCGGCGGCCCTGCCGTCGGCTTCGTTTTTCAACGCGGCGCCGCGCCACGGCGACCGGTGCGGCTCCGAAAAGACCTGGGGTGCCCTGCTCGGGGTGCTGGGCTTGCCCTGCAACTTTATCCGGATGCCAAAGCTTCCAGTCATGATGACAGGAGAAGATGTCGACCTGTTCTCTGATCAGGATCTGGGCGAGCTTGTTGAAACCGGCCTGGTCCTGGAAGGGTCGGCGGCCGAAAAGCTCTGCCGGCGCGGATTTTCTGCCGGGATCGGTGTGGTCGCCAAGCCGTACCAGGGGCCGCGCGTCTCCGCCGAGCGGTGGGGTCAGCGGATGCTGGGGCCTGACACGACCTATACGCGCTTACTGCCGCTGAGCCAGGCAACGCGCGTGCACGCGACCTTGCTGCACCGCAAGTCGGGCGTGCATGAGTCGTTTTCCGAGATCGGGCCGGCCGCCACGTCGTTCACAAACGACGCGGGCGGACGGGTGGCTGTGCTTGCGGCCAGCTTCGGCACCAGCAACAAGCTGTCATCGTTCGGCTTTTTCGACGCGGACAGGAAGCTGGAACTGCTGGAATTGCTATCGTTCGTCTGCGGCCGCCCTGTCGCGTTTCATTATCCGGGCGACGCGGAAATATACCTCAAGCTGCGCCGCTTTCCGGATGGCCGTTACCTGCTCGCCCTGTTCAACCTTGGCCACGATCCGCTGGACACCGTGCCGCTGGCTTCCCCGCTTCAGATCAGCCGCGTCGAGCAGATCACGCCGGATGGGCAATGGCAACCGGTCGCACTGGAGAGCGGGGTTTTGCTGACTTCGCTCGCGCCAGCCGAACCCAAGGTGTTTTGCATCACGGCTGCAGACCGGTAAGGTTTCTTTCGATCTCTTGGTAACGCGCTCTGGCCCGGGCGCTCGGCTGGCCTTTGGTGCAAAAATCAAAGCGCGCCAGCTGGCGGTTGACGCGTTCGACCACCAGCTGCCCGTCGGTCAGCTTGGCTTTCAGGATCGCCAGGGCCTCCAGGAAACGGTTGTCCTGACGGGCCAGGCGATAGAACGACAACACATAGACATAGTAAAACAGGTTGTAGGTCATGAACGGGTATTCGGCTTGCATGAACAAGGTGCCGATCCCGTAGTGGCAGGGGCCGATCGGCTTGCGGATACGCCAGTGCTCGAGCAGGAACGCAACCGTTTGGTCGAGTTCTTGCTTGCGATCGGGATAACCGGTCAGGCGAAACGCGTTCAGAGCAGTCAAAGTCGGGCCCGGGTTTGAACTGGCGGTCTCCGGGCCCCGGCCATACTTAAACGAATTGCAGCGCCAGCCGCCGTCGTCGTGGCGGCTGTCCAGCAGGTGCCGGAAGGTCTTTTCCAGGCGCATATCGGCGGCAAATCCAAGTTGGCAGAGGACGTTCAGCGCCCCGATGGTGTGGCAGGGATAGATCGCCCCTTTCGGTGCGACCCGGAACCGGCCGTCGTCGCGCTGGCAGGAAAAGATCAAGTCGGCCACCGCCTGCAGAATGGGGTCAGCGGGACTGACCCCGACCTCCAGAAGCAGCAGGGCGCAGTCCAATGTTGTAAACGGACTGCCTTTGATCAGGTTCTTGTCCGGGGTCATCCAAAGGTCGGCGCCGTTATCGTGGCGTCTGGCCAGGATCGCCTCCAGGTCGCGGGGGTAAGTGGTTGGACCGGTCATGGGTTCGTCACCTCGATTGCTGGCAGAGCAAGCCAAAGCAGGCTGTTTCACGCTTATTCTAACCGATTTGGCGGGAAAAATCCGGGTTGTCCAAAAACGGATCCGTCAAACGCTATCCTTATATGCAGGTGCTGGCGTGCAGATGTTGCCGCTGTCTCGAACCCGGAGACAGGCGTACAATAGTCGCAGATGAGCAGCCAAACGATTGGACAGCAGAGGAGACAAACAACGTGCATCAGGCGGCAAGCAGGCCAGACAGTACCGATCCGGCCTGCAACCAGGCCATCATCGAGCTGGCACAGGGCGACCGGGAGGCTTTGTCCGTCATCTATGACCGCATGGCCAGGCTGGTCTTCTCCGTGGCCTATGCCACGACCGGCAATCCGGCCGATGCCGAGGATGTGCTGCAGGACACGATGATCGCCATCGTCCGCTACGCCTCGTCCTATCGGGACGGCAGCAACGCGCGCGCCTGGATACTGACGATGGCACGCCACCTGGCGATCGATGTCGTGCGAAAACGCAAGGCGACGGTTCCGCTTGACGAGATCGCTCCGGCGGATCAGCCGGTCTGCGAGACGGATTGGTCATGCTGCGACGTGCGGGACCTGCTGGCCGTACTGACTGAAGACGAACGGCAGCTGGTGGTCTTGCGCCTCTATGCCGGTCTAGGCTACCGTGAAATCAGCCGCGTCATGGTAATCAGCGTGGTTGCGGCTCAGAAGCGCTACCAGCGAGCGCTCAAAAAACTCAAACGCCTGCTGTAAGGAGATCCAGACCATGAACAAAAAAGAAATCAAAACCGTGCTCAAGCAGCTTGATCGCATGCCGCTGCCGGATAAAGAGCCTATCCTGGCTCGTTGTGCGATCCAGGACCTGTCCTGCAGCCAGGCCGAGCCAAAGCCCAACCGCCGCCTGCGGCTTAAGCCCGTTCTGGCATCGCTCGTTGCCCTGGGGATCCTCCTTTCCGGCGCGACGGTGTACGCAACCGTCGCGGAAGCTCGTGACTACGCGGCGGCAATCACCTTTTTCAATGCCCATAACTTGCCCCTGGACGGGCTTTCGCGCAGCGAAGTCAAACACGTCTACCGCGACATCAGCACCGGCACTTTTACATTCGGCAAGACCGCGGCGGTGATCACGAGCAGTGTCAGCGGTTACGATCTCTTCCAGGCGGAACCGACACCCGAGGATCTGGCCGCGCTGTGGCAGGTTAAAAACGGCAACCACACCGGGCCCGCCTTTTTACCGGGTCAAGATGACGGCGTGACCTACCGGATTTCCTATACGGAACGCCTCGATGAGAAACTCGGCTTTAACGTGACCGACCAAAGCATGATCCAGAAAATGGTCGACGGCCAGCCGGTTTGGGAGGCATCGTTCAAGCATCGCTGGCTTGACAGCTATGCCGTTCTGGGCGATGCGGTGGTCGTGTACGGGCAGACCCCGACCTGGTCGTCCGAGCAGACCGCGTATGCCTGGCTGGCCCTGGTGGATAACGACGGACGTATCTGCTGGCAGCACGTGATGGACAATGGCTTCAAGCAAGAATACATCGGCGCGGTCCTGCCGGATGAGGACGGCCTGGCCGTGTTCAGCCGCGGTAACCTGGAGGTTTTCTGCCTGTCCCGCTTCGACCTGGCAGGCAGCCGCACCCACTTCAGCCAGACCAAAATCGGCAATTACGGCATCCGCAACGCAGCGCGGCTCGGCGACGGCTACCTCGTGCAACTGCTCGATTACGCCCAGGGCGACCGCCTGATCCAGGTGGCACGCGACGGGACCCTGGCGGATGCCTATACCTACGGTTCAGAGGATGAGAACTACTTTATCGCCGACATGGTTGCGTTCGCCGGACAGGTCTGCTTGAGCGCGTATGCGGTCCCCCGCATGGCCGAGGACCTGCCCCGCACCAGCCACTACGAGGTAGGGCCGGTGCTCGAGAAGATTTTTGCCAGCAAGAATTTTGAGATCAGCAATCAGGAACTGACGCGGCTTGTCCGCGACAACTACACGGCCCTGCTCCTGCTCTGCGACCCGGAATCGGGCGAGCCGCGGGTGTTCTATTCCGTCGCCGGGTCCCTGGGTGCGGCACTTTCGCTGAACGAAAATGGCGAGCTGGTCTGGGAAGTGGAGAGCATCACCGACACATTTTTGTCCATGGCAACGTCCTCGTTCACCATCGGCGGCGCCAGCACCGTCTACCGCTACACCTTTGATGCGGCCGGCACCCTCCTGAGCCAGGAGAAAACCGGGATCGCGGCGCCATTTCGCAAGTAGCATGCCGCATTGCAAGGCCAGGCACCGCTTGCTACAATCAACCCAGCGACCGGTCACGAAGTCCGTGACAAGAAAGAGGCAATCTGTGATCAAGGAACTCAACCACATCGGTATCCGGGCAGGCGATTTCGATTATGCGCTCGCGTTTTACCAGCAAACACTGGGCGGCACGATCATCCGCGACAGCCGCTCGCTGGACGGCAAAAGCAGTTTCGTCTACATCCAGCTTGGCGACGGCGTCATCGAGCTTTTAAGCAGCAAACCGGGCGAAACCAACCTGGGGCTGCAGCATGTCGCCTTTCTCGTCAACGAGGACCTGAATCGTGTTTACGAGGCGTTGCTGGCGCAAGGGCTTGTCTTCACCGTTCAACCTCGTCTGGCCGGTTCCGGCAATGGTTACCTGGCCTTTTTCCGCGAACCCGGCGGCGCCGTTTTCGAACTGATCCAGCGCGAGGAGAACATTCGCATCCCGGGTCTCAAAAACGATGTCCTGCTGGCTTTCGCTTCCAGCACCATCCAGGTCCCCCCCGAATCCTTTGATCGCTGCGCCGCCTTTTACCGCGACACCATGGAATTCAGCTCCGGGCCGGTCCTCGAGACGGCCCAGGGCCGGGTACAGCATTTTCGGCACGGCCGTGATGCGATCGAACTGGCTTTGGGGGCGGCCGACCAGCCGCTGAACCGGCTGACCTTCCAGGTTGCGAGCTGTTCGGCCCTGCGCGACCGTCTGCTGGAACGAGGTCTATCCTGCACATTGCGCCGGGATCCCGGCGCGGAAACGGTCCTCGACGCGGTCGGGCCGGACGGCGTCCGGCTCCGTTTCGTGGAAGCGCCGGTCTAGCGGTCAGTCTGGAAACAGCTCAGGCAGGCTGACCTGAAGACCCGGGAAACAGGCCGACTCAAGGACCGCTGAACCGACAAATGGCCGGCAATCGGCAATATCGCCGTCGGCAAACGTATACAGGAGGGCTGTTTTCCGCTCCGGGTCGATCAGCCAGTATTCCCGGACCCCGGTTTGCATGTACAAGTCCAGCTTTTTCAACATGTCCTTGCGCCGGGTCGAGGGCGAGCTCACTTCCACGACCAGGGCCGGCACGCCGTGGTATTTGCCTTGGGCATCGATTTTGTCGCGGTCGCAGATAACCAGAATGTCCGGCTGGACCACGTTGATGTTCGTTTCGCTTTTGAACAGCGTCACATCGAACGGCGCGAACAAAGGCCGGCAGTCTTTACCTTTAAACCAGTTGTAAAACAGGCCATACAGTTCGCTTAAGGCCGACTGGTGCGCATACATCGGTGACGCGAGCAGGTAAACCTCGCCGTCGATCAGCTCATAACGTTCTTCGCTGGTTTCGACCAGTTCGAGGTACGCTTCGTAGGACATTTTTTCCGGGACCCGCTCGATTTCAGCTGCGCTGTTCCTGAGCAGAAGCGGCTCGCTGAAGGGCACCAGCCGGGCCACGGCCTTTCCGTTCTTGGTGATCGTCACCGGATCGTTCTGCAACGCCTGCTTGAGGTATTTGCCGAAGCTGTTTTTAATTTCTGTCGCCGATACATACACGGTCAACACCTCCCGTTCTTTTGGCTATATTATATCATTGTTTAGCTGTTCTAAAAATAATTCAGCTGTTTATTTTTAAAATGGCTGTTTTGATGTCCTGTACGTCCGCGCCGTCAGCCGTTATAATGGGTTCAGGCGCATAGCCGCTTGGGGAGGTTTCTGATATGCAGGAGCAATTCGGACTGTTTGTCCACTGGGGTTTGTACGCCCTGACGGCGTACCAGGAACAGGTGCGTGCCCGGTTGCGTTTGCCGCGCGCCGACTACCACCGCCTGATGGCTGCATTCAACCCGGTCCGCTACGACCCGGACGCCTGGGTGGATCTGGCCTGGCAGGCGGGCATGCGCTATATCTGCTTCACCGCCAAGCACCACGACGGCTTCTGCCTCTGGGACACGCGCCAGACGGATTTCAACATCATGAACACGCCCTACAAGCGCGATGTGCTGCGCCTGCTGGCCGACGCCTGTGATCGCCGGGGCATGAAATTGTCCCTGTACTATTCGATCCCGGACTGGAACCACCCCAACGCCTACAATCCGGCCAGCTCGCACCAGTGCCCGCCCGAGGCCGGCGACCAGCCGGACACCGTCCGCTACCGCGCGTTCCTCAAGGAGCAGATCCGGGAACTGCTCACCGGGTACGGGCCGGTCTATACCTTGTTCTGGGATATTCCGCCGCACATCGCCGACCCGGAGATCAACGCCTTCGTACGCGCTTTGCAGCCCGGCATCTTGATCAACGACCGTGGCTACGACCCCGGCGACTTTTCGACGCCGGAACGCCAGGTGCCGGACGGAGCCTGGTTCACGCGGCCGACGGAAGCCTGCCAGTCGGTCGGCCGGCAAAGCTGGGGCTACCGCTTCCAGGAAGACTACTACACGACCCGCTACCTCGCAAGCAGCATCGACAAAGTGATGGCCATGGGCGGCAGCTACCTGCTGAACGTCGGCCCGATGGCGGACGGCCGCATCGACCCGGTCTCGCAGGAAAAAGTGCGTACGGTCGGCGACTGGTACACCCGCGTGGCCGAATCTCTGACCGGGATCGAACCGGTTGCGGGAAAGCTGGTCGACAGCTCCGGCAACCAGCCGTTTTTGGCCGTAGCCCGCGGCAGCACCTGGTATTTGCATTTTTACGATGGCCTGAGCGCCGGCGGTGTCACGCTCAAGCCGGTTCAGGAAAAACCCAAAGAAGTGATCCTGCTCAACAACGGCCAGCCTGTCGCATACGCCGTCACCACGCTGCCGACCTCCTGGCACTGGGACACGCAGGAACTCGATCAGCCCTGCCTGCACCTGTTCAACCTGCCGGCGGAATCGTTCTGCCACGAACCGGTCGTGATCAAGATGATCTGGTGACGCCGCTGTCCGGAGCCTGGTTCCAGTCCAGCACATGATACCGTTCCAGCAGCGCGCGAGATCGTTCGAGCCCCTGCCCGGTCAGGAACACGAGCTTGGACCGATGGCTGGTCTGTCCGATCAGCTTCTCGGTTTCCAGGTCGTTGAGGACGTTAAAATTGTAGCCTTTCCAGGCCAGATCCTGCTTCGGAAACCCCGGCCAGGGCCGTCCTTCTTCCTGGAAGCGGGTCAGGTACATGAGCATCAGGGTCAGGTCGTTGATCGCCTGTTTCGTATCGATCTTTTCCATGGTTTTCGGTTCCCCCTCACCGGCCTGTCGCTGACGGCCCGCCTACGTTTCCTTTTCGTCCCCTTCCTGATTGGCAAAAAACAAGAAGAAGTTGCGTTCCAAGTCGTCATCGCTTTTGATCAGCCCGGCGACTTCCCTGATGCGCCGCTTGATCCGGTAGCTGTACGGAACCTCGGCCAGCAGCTTTTCGAGCGGCGTGCAGATTTTGGCTTTCGGATAACGCTCCAGCTGGCTGAGAATCTCCGTGTACAGGCGCCGGGTTGTGTTGTTGGACGGCGTACGGGCCAGCTCACGCACGTAAGCCGCCACGGTGCGATCGTCGCGCGGCAGCCAGGACAGTATCTCGACAATCTCGATCCGAAAAGCCACATCCTCAAGCGAAACGGCCGGCCCAAATCCGTTGTAATAGTCGAAGAAGCGATCACTGGCCTCCTGGTTCCCGTCCCTGATTTGCATATAGATGGTCTGCAGCACATCCCTGCGTTCGACTGTCCGGGTTTCCAGAAGCTCCAGGAGCTGGCCGATATCACGGCTCTGCCTCATCTCAAACCGCAGCATGGCGCCCATGTTGATGTCGTCAGGCAGTTCTTCCATGTCGACTTGCTCGTAATGGTCGCACGCGTCCCGCTGGCTGTCATAGCGCCTGGCCAGGTAAAGCTCGCGGCAGACCGAAAAGTCCATGTTCTCGACCACGCCTTCGTCATCCCAGTAGGGATCGAAGGCCTTGTCCAGGGAACAGATCCCCATGTCGTTCTTATCCTGTTCATCCTGGAAATAGAAGGCGCAGTTCTGGCAGACGCGTTCCAGTTCGATGTTTTTTCCATCTTCGCTGTCGAAACCCTCGTATTCTTTTTTATCCATCTTGATCCCCACCCGTTTTAACGTTGCTGTTTGGTCTATGGTCTTTGCGGATAAACGGCGCCTGTACGCGGTCGGACACGAGCTGACCGTACAGGTTTGGGCGCCGGTAGGCGTTGCCGTGCACCTCCCGCTCCCGGTAGCGGCGCAGCTCGCCGAGCGGAAAATCAGCCAGGACAATGCCTTCCGCCTCACCGGCCTCGACGATCAGGATGTCCCTGGAGCCCGGTTCGCCTTCGCGGTAGGCGATCCCGTCGAAGGCAGAGGAGTGCCCGTTGCAGTCCGGCTGGCCCCGGGCATAGTTGGCGGTGGCGATGCCCAGCATGTTCTCGAAAGCCCTGGTGCGCAGCTGGGCCAGGCGGTTGATCTCCATCGGGCAGGCGTTGGGCACCAGGATGATCTCCGCACCCTGCAGCATCAGGATACGCGCGCTTTCCGGAAACTCGCGGTCGTAGCAGATCATGGCCCCGATACGGATCGTGCCAGGACCGATATCCAGGTCCGCGACAGCGAAACCGTCGCCGGGCGTCAGGTTGCGTTCGGCGTCAAAATCGCAGGTATGGACCTTGGCGTAGGTCAGGGCGCGGCGGCCCAGGCGGTCAAAGAGCACCAGGGCATTGCGCGGCGAGGGTTCGTACCGCTCCAGGAATGTGATCCCGATCGCCAGATCCAGCTCCCGGGCCAAGTTCCGGAATTCCAGGACGAACAGATCGTCGCTGGCGATCGCATCGCGTCGCAGTGCGTCGGGAACGGCGGATACGCAGTAGCCGTTGTGCCACATCTCCGGAAACAGGGCGATATCCGCGCCCATGACTTTGGCCTGCCGGCAGGCGTCGAGGCCTTTGGCCTGGTTGCCCGCCGGACTTCCGGCGGGGACCAGCTGCAGCAGCGCCACGCGCACCGTTTCCATGTTCTATACCTCTTCTTTCCCGAGTCGTTCCGGGGCAAAGTACCGGATGGCGCACAACGCCTGCAAGGTGATAAACCGGCTGGGAGCACCGACCGCTTCCATATCAAAGTGGACGGCGCCCTTGTGCCGGTTTTCGAGCTTCCACAGTCCGTCTGCACTTCGCTTGGCAAGCAGCCAGGCCACAGCCGGCTCCAGGCGGTTGTCTCGGGGCAGCCGGTCTTTTGCCAGACAGGCAAGTGCCCTTAGCAGATCGTAGCGGTAGCGGAACGGGTAGGACAGTTTCCGGAACCGGGTGTCGGCGTGGTCCAGGAAAAGCCGGTTGTCGAGCAGAAAGGCGACCGCCCGCGCCTGGGTTTCCCGAATGTGCTCGGATAGCGAACGCTCACACCAAGGGCGGTACTGCAGCAGGCCTTCGAGGACGCAGATCGTCGTGTGCGGATCGCCGGTATGGGCGTTCAGATCCCAGGTGAACCCGCCGTCAGGCTTTTGGGCGGCGAGCAGGTGTTGGGCCAGCATCGCCAGGCGGGGCTCGTCCGGGCAGAAATAGGCGGCGTAGTCCAGCACCATGCCATCGACGCAAATGTCGCCGGGATGCGGATAGCGGGCCAGATTCAAGCCGCCGGCCGCCAACTGGCAGTCGGCAAGCAGGCGCAAGACCATTGTCCGGCAGGGCTGGAGCGTGGCCGGAACCCCGAGGTTCTTGAGGTCTTGCAGCGTGTAGTGCGTCGATGTCCACTTGGGCTGGTAATAATAGCGGCCCCAGTGGCCGTCCGGGTTCTGGCAGGACAGGAAACGGGCGCCGAATCCTTCCCCGGCGATCCTGTTCTGCAGGGATGTCAGCTGGTGCTCGTCGGAACCCAGATAGTCCCGGCGGGTCAGGTACTGCAGCGATACATCGCCGGACAGGAGCCACTCGATAGGCTTTGCCATGATACCCTCTCCTCAGTGTAGTCTGGCGGTCATCTTTTTGCTGCCAGCAAGCGCGCCAGCTCGTCAAAATCCGCGAACGACCGGATCGGAACCCCGCGGACTGTCAGCAAGGCCACGAAGGCTGCCTGGTGCTGGTCGGCGACCGCCAGGAAACCGGGAACATCACCCGGATCGAAAGCGCCGACCAGGTCCGGCAAGGCTTGGGCCGACACGCCGGTTCCCCTGAGCACGTCCTCGATCTCGCGCGTGATCTCATGGGCGGCGAACAAGGCGGTCACCAGGTCGCCGGTCTCGCAGCCGTGGCGGATCTTGTTGTAGAAATTGATCAGCTCCTCGTAGAAACCGGCCAGCTGTTCGCGAAAGTCATGCGGCTTGATGCAGGTTTTTTCCTGCGCGGCCAGCAGCGCCTCCGTGTTGCAAACGAGCTGGTGCGCGGCGGCCTTGATCGCCTGGCTGTCGCAGCTGGACACCAGGACATCGTAAAGGACGGAAAAGTCGGTTGGCACCAGCGCCATGGCCAGCAGTTCACCCTTAAGCTTGCCCCGGCCGCGCTTGACTGTTTCCCGGTTGAGCAGGGCCAGGGCATGAGTCAGGGCAAACAGCAGGTCCATCCCGTACGCCCGGACCTGGGTCAGATCCTGCGCCTGGCTTTGCCAGAACTGCAGCCGGTAGACCCGGTCGAAGACGGTACGCGCCTTCCTGACAAACGCGTGTTTGTCGCTGACATCGAGCGCGTGCGCCTTGAGGGCTTCGAAGCGCTGGCGGTCCTGGTCGCTGCCGACGTAGATCACCTGGCCCTCGGTGAGAATCGAGGTGATGCGCTCCTCGTGGTTGGCGATCCGCGTCAGCCGTTCCCAGGAAATCGCCCAGTAGTCGTAGCCGATGCCGTCGATGATGAAGGTCATCGCCAGATCATGGCCGCGCGGCGTGTTGACCACGAAATACAAATCCAGGTCCGACTTGCTGTGGGTGTCCTGGTAGATGGTCGAGCCCATGATGACCACAACGGCCACGTCGTCCCGGTAGGCACGCTGGATCGTTTCGATCAGAAGGTCTGCCGCTATCAATCGATCCATATGAGTCTTTCACCGCTCAGCGGCGCTGTTTGAACGTGAAGCGGTACTGCAGCTTCAGCCGCTCCAGGATCTCATAGACCACCGGACAGACGCCGGAGGATTCGACCACACCCAACAGGCTGAACAACCGGCCCGGTTTGTCGGTATAGGGGTAATCGCGGCAACCGGCCGGCTGGCAGGTGCCGAGCCGGCAATGGCCGTCCGGCTCGAGAAAACAGCATGGTTTGCTTTTAAGCAGGTAATCACCCATGTCTTCTTCGATATGCGTTTGCCGGAAGGCCGTTTCCGTCATGCCCAGGCAAGCCGCAGCCGGCCCGATTTCCGTTTCCTCGAAAAACGCCTGGTATTCCTTGCAGCAGTTGCGGCAGGCGTTGCAGTCGTAGCCGGCAAACAATTCCCGATGCAGCGCCAGGAACTGCTTGTCCAGTTCCTCCTCGTCGGCATGTTTTTTCAGGTAAGTCCTGAAGGCGTAATTTGCGGCTTCCACGCGGGCAAACGCCTTTTTCACTTCAGAAGGTTTGAGCATCTTGATCTTATCTCCATTCGATATCGATCACATGAACGAGGTCATGACCTTGAACAGCCGATCGATCGGCTTCAGCTGCTTGAACACAGTCAGTTTAATATCGGCTTTTTGGCAGAAATCCGCCAGGATGGCCGGCATCCGCTCGCCGCGCACCTGGATTTCCCTGGGCCGGCCGTGCGCCTGAACGAAATCGATCAGTTTGCTCAGGACGACATCGGCGTCCCGCTCGATGTCTTGGTACATTTCAAAACCGACAGGCATGTCGGATTGCTTTTCCACGATCAGCATCAGCCTGGGAAAATAAGGTCGGTCTTCTTTATCATTCTGCACCGCTTCCGACATGTACTGGATATCCGTTAGCAGGATCATGTCGCAGGCCGGAGCGGTTTTGATGCTGTCAAGCAGCCGTTCGTCAGTTATTTGCACCGGGTGCAAGGTCCGGGTCGGGCGAATGCGCTCGATCTCCCGGCTCTCCCACTCCAGCTGGTCTCCCTCTTTCCGTGCCTGACGCAGGATGATCTTGTCCATGGTTGGGTCCAGATGCACGTTACCCTCGCGCAAGTCCGAAACAACGGCTGGAATTTGCCTTAAGGCATGGGTCAGAAACACACACTCGTCCGCGTTAATATGCCAGGGGTAAAAACCCGGTTCATAGCGGCGGAACAAAGGCCAGGCGTTGCGCCCGCGAAACTTCAGTCCCAGGGCTTTGATCTGCTCATAGTCCGCCTTGGTTAGCTGGTCCCGGTCTTCAAAAGAACACATGATGTTGTCCTGGTATTCCAGGAAGGCAAACTCGGACATCTCACTGGACCTCTCGAGCATTTGGTTGAATCCGAAAAGTCCCTTAGCCCCGAGATAAACACCGAGTCCATAATGAATGCCGCCATTCCCCATGCTCGAACAGTAGCCCCGTTCGCCGCTTTCCGGGTTGTCGATGGCGATGAGGTCAATGTCATACAGAATTGTCCAGGGCTCGGCCTGCTTGAAAGCGGCTGCCGCTGCGTACATGTCGCTCAACTGGTCGATGGTGGGTTTTAATTTGTTGCGCATGGGATCGTGTTCCTTTCTGCTTGCTGACAGTCTTGACCTGATCTTATGATACACGATTCACACTGCAGAGCAAAGTTCTGCCCGCCCACGGCAATTAAAAATGCCTGTTGACAGACTATCTAACGTTTGTTATTCTGAAACTAACAAACGTTAGTAAGGAGATTTTGCTATGGA
>LSQX01304409.1_pt2 | contig 13188 bp, 14 predicted proteins | sample 654561 | NCBI WGS metagenome assembly LSQX01 (sample SAMN04489861, study PRJNA283612) | anaerobic digester metagenome | isolation source: 4 biogas reactors fed with cattle manure at either 37C or 55C with and... | place: Denmark: Kongens Lyngby | collected 2014 | reverse complement strand
ATTAGTCTCAAAGCCGGATGTTGACGGCGTGTTTATAGGTCCTCACGACTTGTCAATAAACATGGGGATACCGGAGGAATATGACAGCGGTGAGTTTGAGGCTTATGTAGAGAAAATTATAAAAGTATGCAATAAACATAAAAAAGGCATAGGCAACCATTTTTCGGGAAATGTTGAAAAACAAATCCAATGGGCGAAAAAGGGCATGAATATTGTTATATGGAGTTCTGATATCAGCGTATTTGTAAAAACGATTACGGATGATTTTAACCGTGTTAAACAGGAATTAGGAGAATATACGGAAATTGAGTCTGTTGAAGTAACCTTATGATAAAATTGCAAGCTGCAATTTTTCCTGCTCCTATCAACCCCCGGTTGATAGGAGCTTTGTCTGTTAAACGAACACTATCTTTCAAAAGACAGCAACGCGTAATACAATATTTTTAGTATCCGGGTACACAAAAGAAAAAGGAGCGATTCAGTATGATTGATAAAGCACAGACAGGAAAGAAAATAGCGATTTTTCGTAAAAGGCAAGGTATGTCACAGTCCGATTTGGCGGAAAAGCTCGGTGTCTCAACACAGGCGGTCAGTAAATGGGAATGCGCTCAGAGTCTGCCCGACACGGAGCTTCTCACTGAGCTTTCAGACTGGTTAAAGCATTGTGAAAACTGCGGTTATATAAAAACAGAATGTGAAAAGCTCTATGACGAGCTTCCAGCACCAAATACAAACATATTCCCGTTTCCGAACGCAGTCATGCAGTGGATGTGTTCATATGTCTGCGTATCTACAAAATAACTGCTGCCCCGGTCCGCGCGCTTGCTGATAAAATCTACGACCTGTGAGCAGCAGCGTTTTTCATATCCGTCTTCCTAACAAAATCCCTCTTTATATTGCAGATAAAACGCCGTCTTCTATATTTATCCGCTTTTTACAGTATGACGCGATTCTTTCACTGTGTGTAACAATCAATACTGTTTTTCCGGTATCATTCACTTCTTTAAGACACTCTATTATATCTGTTCCCGTTTTTGAATCAAGCGCTCCCGTGGGTTCGTCAGCAAGAATAATATCCGGTTCATTTATAAGCGCCCTCGCTATCGCCACACGCTGCCTTTGTCCTCCGGAAAGCTCATTAACCATGCTCTTTCTTAATTTTGCAATACCTAACCGTTCAAGGGTTTCCTTAACACGGGAGGCAGTATCATACTTATACTTCTTACTGAACACCAAAGGTATTAAAACATTATCAAATACCGTTCTGTTGTTAATAAGCGCATACTCCTGGAATATATATCCAAACTTTGCATTTCTAAGTTTTGCAAGAGCTTTTGGCGACGCGCCGGAGATGTCCTCTCCCTCAAGATAATACTTCCCGTCGGTTGGGCTGTCTACACAGCCTATTATGTTGAGGAGCGTGCTTTTTCCTGCGCCTGAGGTTCCGCATATCGCAATCATATCTCCTTTTACCGCCTCAAAAGACAGGTCCTTTAACGCAAATACACTGTTTTCTTTGCCTTCATTATATATTTTATTTATATGCCGGAGTTTAATTATCGAGTTCATATGGCTCATACTCCCGTCTTAAAAAGCTTTGCAGGCTCTGTATATTTTAGTTTCCTATAAAGCGGCAAGCTCGTTGTTAACGAAACGGCAACGGAAAAGATAAATGCATATATACAGTATTTCATTGAGAAAACAACATCGCCGACAAAGTTCATCCTCACTACCGATATAACTATACACAAAGCCCCCGCCACAGGCAAGGCACAAAGTATAAAAGCGCGTACCGCAAGTATTTTTGTAAAACCCGTTAAAGTTAGTCCGGATAAATAGTATACCGCAAAATTCTTTTCATTCAGACGAAGGGTATAAAGGTTATTAATACTTATACCGAGCAGACTGATAGTCAGTATTATCAACGCAAACATACCATAGTACTTGATGATACCGTCTTTCTCTTCATATGAGTTTTTTACAATATCTTTGACCGCCATAAAAGTACCGAATGACTTGTATTTATCGTTAATATTTTCACAGCTATGCCCCCGCTCATTATAAATAAATCCTCCGGGATAATTAAAATACCTCGGTTCATTTCCGTTTTCGTCAGAAAGCCTGGAAGTAAAAAATGTATTATCGGGCACTTTGAACATACTCTCTAAACTGTTTCCGCTTCCTCCGGTAGCGGTTGACAGCATTTGCTCTTTTTCAGCCAAAACTCCTACGACCAAAAGCTTAATACTTTGACTCGGTTTGCCGTATTCAAGCTCAACAACATCTCCCACGCGATACAACGCGGCTAAATCAGCACTGATAACGGCTTCATTTACGGCACCGTCTTTTAAACGCCGGCCTTTACTCAAATCATATTTAATCAATTTCCAGTAGTTATTATCATAAACATTTAAGGTGTAGATATTATTCCCGTTATTGCTGAACGCTGCCAGTGTTTTTAACCCGATCGGCCTTAGATCTTCTGGAAACACGCTGTTGATATCCGGCTGTTCCAGCCTAAATGTCCAATTAGGGTAAAAATGCACCGCATTGTAAAGGCCCGCGTCTTTAATTCTCGCTTCTAACTTTAATGAACATTCAATTCTTCCCAATATCAGGCATATCACTATCGTAAACAAAAAAAACTGAATCATCAGCGTCGCGGATCTTACCGCCTCGCCTGAAACAAGTTTATAGCTTTCCTTAATCAGTTTCATAGTGAACTCCGTTTCATGAAAATGTCAAGATCATTTTTTGATGCTTCAGAAGAGGGTATATTATAACGAGTGAACAGGCAGTAAGTATAATCAATGTTACGAAAGATATAAACGGATTAATTATACATGTGAATCCAAATCTATTTAAAAATAAAGCGGCAATATAATACACAACAGTACCTAATATATAAGGAACCATTGATAGAAGCAGCGTAAAGCAAGCGATATCCAAAAATATGTACCGCGGAGAAGCGCCGCAAAGACCGTAAATGTAATATTCCCTTTGCCGTACTTTAAGGAAAAAGGATAAACCGGCATAAATATTTATAAACGAAAGCAACATTATCGCTATCGCCATATAAAGCTGCAATCTGTCAATTTTGTATACCGGCGACAGGTTCGGAGGGATGACCTGTGCGACTCCGGGCACACTCTCAATTATTGAAAGAATCGCATCTACGGTTTCAATCTCCGGCGGGGAAGCAAGAAACACAAATATCTTTTCCGTCTCGATAGTATGTTTTTCAAATGAACACAGCGGTACATATGCACTGATATCAACGAGATTTGAAGTTACCGGTAACTGTAATAACCCCGTTCCGGATACCTTAAGCGCGTTATTGCCAAGAAACACCGTGTCCCCCGCTTTTAATCCATAAAAATAGTCCACAAAAAAAATATCAGTATCATTTTGTAAAAGTTCTGTGCCGGTATCGATGTTAACGTTATATTTATCTTCAGCGCTGTAAAAAGCGGCAATTTTAATCCTATCCGAATTTTTTCTTTTGGTAATGTCATAATACCTGAAAGTCAACGCTTTCCCGTAAACACAGTAGCACTCCACCGCGGTAATTTCTTTGATTTTTTCAAGCAGCGCCTCAGACTCCGGTTTGCCGCCTGCCTCAAAGGTAATTTCAAAGCTTCTCGCTGCATTAACAACCTCAAACGAATTCATTGCCCAAATATAACCGATTCCTAATATATAATAGGTTGCCCCAACTGAAACAACAAGAAGCAGTATAAGCAATATCGCGTTGCTTTTATACTGCTTAAGGCTTTTACAGGCGCTGTTAAACATAAATCTGAGACGCATAAAAAACTCCTCCGAACAGCCGCACTATACATATAATTTGCAGAATAAAACCTTAGCCGCTGGATTCATAATCGGACATAATAGATTGAAGCTGCCTTTTATACTCGTCGATCTCATCCTCCATACCATCGTAATAAGGGCCCTCGTCTATAATTTTCTTTACCGTATCACGTGCCCATTTTTTATCTTCATCCGTGCCGCTATTTATAACACTCGTTAAAAACTGAATCGCAACCGTACTCCTGCCCGATTTCTCTATTTCTTCAATACACTTTGTCTTAGCCTTTTCGGTATCTCCTTTTATATAGAGAATCCATAGATAATGAGAGTATTCAGAGCTATAAGCGTCTAATCTTTTTTCAGGTATTTTCAGTTTCTCGACCTCTTTATGCGTAAGCCTCATTTCGGCATACCGTACATACTGTTCTTGTGTTTTTGCGTCGTTGTCGCTTCCGTCAATCGAATTCCCGAGATAACCGCAAAGATCTCCGAGGGTGTCAAAATCCCTGTCGAAAAAGTACGACAACCGCATTGTATACGCAGCAGCCGTGAATTTGCCGCGGTCGGCAAAAGCTTCGGCGATATAATCAAGTGGTTCAAAAAGCAAACAAAAAACCGCTGTAACCGCCAGAACAACAACAACGGCAACAATAAGCTTAAACTTTCTTTTTACGGCAGGTTTATCGCTTCCCATTTTATCAGCTCCATTGACAAATTTCAGATTACAGCTCCTATATTATCACATAAATTATTTATTGTCAATTATATCCATATGATTAATATATTTAATATTTAGATTAAACCGCTCAATTAGAGGAAACACCATGCAATTTAAAAACCCCTTAAGCCAACCGCTTCCATAAATGCCTTGACGAGCGTCGAGGCTGTTTTTCTGCCGAATGAAAAGATTTCGTGGTAGTGACTGCCGAAAAGTTTATAAGCAAACTTTGACGAGCCGAAAAAGACCATGAGAAAGTCATTGTCGGGGATTATGTATCCGATAGCGTCATTACAAAGCCCTATAACACAAAGCTTGTCTGTTCCCGCTATTTCCTCTAATGACGGAAGCGGGAAATCTTCTCCAGTAAAGACATTTTCACCTTTCATAACGAGTGTTCCGCTCGTTATTGACGGGTCCATTTCACCCGGTATCATAGCAAATTTTAAGTCTTTACCAAGCTCCATATACCCTACCTCTGTTACGCTGCTGTATGAGCCGTCAAAATTTTTTAGAACTCCGAAATTGCCTATTTCTAATTTGCCTATTAATATATAAATTGGGTTGTCAACTTTTAGTTCTGCTTTACTTATGCGAATGTTTATAAGCGGCTCTGCCTCTTTTTCAGGAATAACGGTGTCGCCCTTTTTCTCAAGCCAGAGTGCATATTTACTTTTTTCGCCGTCTTTGAAAATTCCCATGGATTTTTCATAAATATCCGGATTTAAGATTTCGCTGTTTTCGATTTCCTCTGTTGTTTTCGTCATAGCAAGCGTTATCATAGAAAGCTCTGTTCCGACGGCTTTTGCCTGCTCAATATTTCTTAGTCTGTCGCTGTAGAGCCTGCTCGGATAAACACCCTCTACCGCCCCGTTAAGGAACAAAAAGTTATATCCCGCTTTTTCCATAGTTTCGCCCATATAGTAAACAAAATCACCTGAAATAGTCCTCCCCGTATTTTTCCCTCTTATGGGAAGTGAGTTTATGTAAGGGTGCGCGGCACAGCTTGCTATTATAGTTTCGCTTTTGCTTTCATCGTCGGGAACGAAGCGAATACGCGTTAAAAGCGAGGAGTTGTCTTTCGGCGGACGCCTATCCCATAAATAATCAAAAAGACCTGCTTTCTCTATACTGTCATTCTCTCCCGTTTGCTCTTTGCTATTGCTGCCCATTTGGGCGGTGTAAAGCTTGCCTTTTGACATATCTAAGACAGCATTTTTAACAGACGCTGCTATAATATCAAGTAAAAACTCCATATATTCTTCGTTTACAGAGTTTAATAATTTCCCCTCTTTTTTGCCGTTTCTTACTGCTTTATTATTTTTATATACTGTAAAAATCGGCCCCCAAATACCCATAGTGTCTATTGCGCTATGCGTATGGGTTGAAGCTATATTTATATGAGATATGTTATTTTCTTTCGCAAAATCCTTTAACTTTTCACGCACAAGGCGCACATTCATATTAGAAAGTCCAATACAGTCCACAGCGGCAAAAACGACTTTTCCCCTCCCGCTGTTATCATCAATAGAAACAGTTCTGACGAATAAATCGTCCTCTACATCCTCTGCGACATTAAGCGGAAGCATAACGGTGCCGCCTATATAATAAGGTTTTTTCAAAATATCGTCAGGCAAAATACTTATTTTTGAATAGCCAAGGCTAAAATGCGCATTTTTAAGAGGTTCGCTTAAAAACTCTCCGTTTTCGTTTTGAAAAGCCTCCTTTTTTAGGCTCCCCTCTATATCGGGAATGTTTTTATGAAGTCTTGACAAAGTATTTACATACTTCTTTTCAAGAATTTTGTTTCTTTCCTTAGGCATTTTTTTAATAAACTTAACTACCGGCACAGCCGCTGCCGCTATCGGTAATAATAAAAGTAAGTTTTTCTTTTTCACAATAAAGCTCCTTGGCGTTAGATTTTAGATTTTAGATTGCAGAGGCAGATTGTAGACCATAATTTCTAAATTTTCAATTTTTAATTCGACTGATTGCGGACTTTGTTCACAATCAGTCGCCCGTCTCAAGCGGGTTTACCGTTTGAATTGAATAAACCTTAAATGCTCCGCCCGACTTTCTTAATGTTATTTTCATATATTTATCAGGCTCGGACTGTGAAACGGTACCGTCTGAATTTATCTGCAATTTATCAACGCCTATATACCCCACGGTAACCTCGACAGTTTCCCTTGACTTTTTAACCTTTATTACTCTTGGAGTAAACGGTGGGCTAACGCCTGTTATTGGGATATAGTACATATTGTCACGACTGTCATAAGTAAATGTGTAGCCAAATCCCGTTACGGTTTTATGCAAAATAGGAAGCTCAGAGGAAAAGATTTTATTATAGTAGCTTTCAACATCGCCTGCAGGTACGGCAAGCCCCTCTTCTGTCAGCTCATAATCAGATGTGTTAAGCTCGTCATATAAAAGCGAAAGGATTGAAATATCAAGAAGCTGTGTTTCATTAGCCTTTGAAATATCGTCAAAAGAGTCGGGGTCGTTTGCAATTATCCATGTTAAATATTCGTTGTAATACGCTATATCCTTCGAATTATCCGTTTTAGACTTTACAAATCCGACTACTGAAGATGTTATCGTAAACAGTCCTATTGCGGCTAAAATAAGCATAAGCGCACCGAGAGGGAATGCCCACGGCCGTCTTTTTTTGCGCCTTTCACGCATATCGTCAAAGTCCTCGTCAAAAACTTCTTCTGCCTTTTTTATATTATCGTCTGATTGTAGGAACTCTTCGAAAATTCTGTCATCCATATATATTCCCCCGCTTTATTAATCTATAACGGCGTTGTTTTTCTTTAGTATCTCTCTGATTTTATCTGTATCTGCGGCATATGCCGCCTTATTAGTTTTCACAGAAACAGAGGCGCCTATACCTGCCGCTTCACCCAATGTACAGCATATCGGCATAATCCTTATTGATGCTTGCGCCTCATGCGTAGCAGAAATGCACCTGCCCGCGACAAGAAGATTTTCCGTCCTTTTCGGTATCAATGAACGAAACGGTATAGTATAGTATTGCCCGTCCCTAAAATAGTAGTGGCTCGTTCCCTCACCCTCAGGGTTGTGTATGTCAATATCATAATTTCCTGCCGCAATAGCATCCGGAAAAATGGTGCAATCCTTTAATTCCTCTTGTGTTAAAATATGCAGTCCCTCAATCTTCCTGCTTTCTCTAACGCCGATTTTAACGGCGCTTGTAAGTAAAACGCTGTCCCGAAAACAGTCAAAATTACTTTTGAGGAATAAATATATTTCCGCCATTTGTTCCCGTGCGATTGTTTCCGCTCTTGAAAGCTCGAATGGGTCTGTCGGGTTGTGCTTTACTACCCTTGTGGAGTTAAAATGCACAATCCCATCGCCAAGTCCGGAAAATGCAAGGATATCTTCACGGGTATTTTTTATTTTACCCTCTTTTTTATATTGCTTATAAAGCTCTTGAATAGCGGGTTTTTGCTCTATAAACCCTTCTGTATCTACATTTACCACCCTAAAACAAAGTGTCATAGGCTGGCAAAGAGAGTCCCCGCTTCTTCCAAGCACTACTGGGCAACCGCACAAAAAGGCAAGGTCAGCGTCCCCCGTGCAATCAATAAAAAACTTTGCAGAAAGTGACATAACTCCCGATTTATTCGCTACGCTAATAGACTGTATCGTTCCACTGTCCATATTAACGCCTGAAAGCGTAGAGTGAAATAAAACCTCTGCTCCCGATTTTTCAACTATTTTATCAAGAGCTATTTTCATAAATTCAGTGTTAAAGCGGACAAAATCCTTAAACGGCGAAATCTGTCTGTATATTTCCCCTATTTCTTCAAATACACCTCTTGAAAGAAAGCGTTTTGTCTTTTTCCCGTTTTCGTTATCAACTGTCCAATACCCCATAAACGGATACACTAAATTATTTGAAGCCGCGCCTGAAAGACAGCCGGAGCTTTCGACAAGCAAAGTTTTCATACCCTGCCGCGCCGCCGCGACTGCCGCCGCAACTCCTGAAAATCCGCCGCCTATTACTAAAACATCGTATTTATGTTTGTCCATATTCCTATTCCCTTACTTGCCCGTCACCGTGAACAACATATTTTGCGGATGTCAGCTCACTAAGCCCTAAAGGACCTCTGGCGTGTAGTTTTTGCGTGCTAATTCCTATCTCTGCGCCAAATCCGAATTCGCCGCCGTCCGTAAAACGGGTGCTTGCGTTTATATAAACTGCCGCAGAATTAACAGCGCTCGTAAATTTATTCGCACAGTCAAGGCTTTTTGTAATAATAGCATCACTGTGACCCGTGCCGTATTTATTTATATGCCTTATTGCTTCATCTATATCCGAAACGGTTTTTATTGAAATAATATAGTCAAGATATTCCGTAAAAAAGTCTTCCTCTGTCGCTTTTTTCTCGTTAGGCAAAACTTTTAACGCTTCTTCGTCACAGCGTAGCTCTACGCCCTTTTCCTTTAACGCGTCAGCTATCGGCAAAAGTGCTTTTTCTAAAATATTTTTATGAATAACCAAGCTTTCACAAGAGTTACAAACTGATACGCGCGTTGTTTTGGCGTTTACAATAACCTTTACAGCCATATCGGTATCGGCGCTTTCATCAACAAAAATATGACAGTTACCCGTGCCCGTTTCTATAACCGGTACGGTGGCATTTTCAACACACGACTTTATAAGCCCCGCGCCGCCCCGCGGAATTAGAACATCCACATATTCGTTAAGGCGCATAAGCTCTGTCGCAGATTCTCTTGAGGTATCTTCAATAAAGCCTATTACTTCAGCGGGAAGTCCCGCGTTTTTTACAGCTTCTTTCATAACGCTTACTATTGCCTTGTTGGAGTTTACAGCTTCCTTGCCGCCTCTTAGTATAACGGCGTTACCGGACTTTAAGCATAATGCGGCAGCGTCTGCCGTTACATTCGGGCGCGCCTCATATATTACTGCAATGACGCCAAGCGGCGCCGCCACCTTTTGTAACTTTAATCCATTTTTTAGCGTATTGCCCGACAAAATCCTACCCACAGGGTCCTGTGCCTTTGCTATTTCCCTTGCGCCCTCTGCCATATCATTAATTCTTTTTTCATTTAACATTAACCTGTCAATCAAAGATTCCGCCATTTTATTTTCTTTAGCCGCGTCAATATCCTTTTTATTTTCGTTTATGATATAACGGATATCACGCACTAAAAAGTCCGCAATCTTAATAAGAGCTTCATTTTTAACAGCGGTTTTCGCCGTCGCCAAAACAGCCTTAGTCTCTTTTGCCTGCCGCCCAACTTCCTTAATAGTCATAAGCTCCTCCTAAACCGTAAAAAGTGTGCCTACCTGCCTGCCTTCCATTAGCCTGTACATATCCTCCGGATTTTCACCGTTCATAATAATCGTCGGTATGCCGTTTTCACCCGCAAGCTTTGCCGCCTGTATTTTTGTAAACATACCGCCCGTCCCGCGGGAACTGCCTTTACCCTCTGCTATTTCAAATACGCTCCCGTCAATTTCATTTACAACGGGAATTAAAACAGCATCCTCTTCTGTATGCGGATTTTTGTCGAACAGCCCGTCAGTATCCGTCAGTATTATTAACAAATCTGCCGCAATAAGCCGCGCGACATGCGCCGAAAGGTTATCATTATCTCCATAAACAATTTCTTCAACCGCTACGGAATCATTTTCGTTAATTATCGGAATTGCGCCGTATAGAAATATTTTTTCAAAAGCGTTAATTAAATTTGCGCCGCGTTCTTTATCCTCAATATCACTTTTCGTTATTAAAAGTTGACCGACAGTGTTGCCGTACTCCTGAAAAAACTTGTCATACATAAACATTAATTCACACTGACCGACACAAGCGGCGGCTTGTCTTGACGGCGTATCTTTCGGTCTTTCGCAAAGTCCTAATTTACCAACTCCAATACCAATAGCGCCCGATGTTACGAGTGCCACCTCAAGCCCGAAATTTGAGAAATCACAAATAGTGCGAACGAGTTCCCGCATTCTCTTTATATTCGTCTTCCCATTTTCATAAGTCAAAGTAGAGGTTCCGACTTTAACGACAATCCGTTTCATATCTTTAAGGCAAATCATAAATATTTTCCCTTTCAACCGCTTTTTTCTTCCCGTTTATTATACAGACAGAAAGCGAAAAATGCAAGCAATACGAGTGCGTTTGAAAAGTTTTTAGAATAGTTTTATCATTATTAACAGTCCGTTTCATTGACTTACCCTTTTACATATGATAAAGTATTTTTATTATTTCTGAATTTACACAAAAGGACTGAAAAATATGAAGCTTGGGATTGTAGGGCTTGCTAATGTTGGTAAAAGCACGCTTTTTAATGCCTTGACTAACGCTAAAGCGCAGGCGACAAGCTACGCATTTAGCACGGTTGAGCCGAATGTCGGTGTTGTAAATGTTCCCGACCGGCGCCTTGACGAGCTTGCTAAAATGCATTCACCGCTAAAGGTTACGCCTGCCACTATTGAATTTGTTGATATTGCAGGTCTTGTAAGCGGAGCTTCAAGAGGTGAAGGGCTCGGCAACAAATTTCTCTCTCATATACGCGAGGTTGATGCTATCGTTCATGTTGTAAGGTGCTTTGAGGATGAAAATATTGTTCATATAAGCGGGGATATTAACCCTATTCGCGATATAGAAACCGTTGATTTAGAGCTTATTATGGCTGATGCCGAAATACTCTCCCGCAGAATTGAAAGAACGGCTAAAGCCCAAAAAGGCGATAAGTCCTTAACTGCTGAGCTTTCATTTCTTGAAAAGGTCTATGCACTCCTTAATGACGGTGTTACGGCAAGGTCTATTCCTATGACAGAGGACGAGAAAAAGATAATAGAAACCATTTCGCTTTTAACATTAAAGCCCGTTATATATGTTTGCAATATGGGTGAGGATGATTTTTCTGACGGTATAGAGAATAATGAAAAATACCTTTCCGTTTGCGAATTCGCAAAAAATGAGGGCAGCGAGGTTCTGCCGATTTGCGCGGAGCTTGAGGCTCAAATATCGTCGCTCCCTCCGGAAGAAAGAGAGATGTTTTTAGTTGACCTTGGAATATCTACAGGCGGTCTTGATTTGCTGATTGAGCGAGGGTACGATTTATTGGGACTTATGTCATTTTTAACGGCGGGGCGGCCGGAAGTTAGGGCATGGACAATAAATAAAGGCACAAAAGCGCCTATAGCCGCCGGCAAAATACACTCTGATTTACAAAGAGGATTTATCCGCGCCGAGGTCGTAGCTTATGATGACCTTATAAAGTGCGGCAGTATGGCTGCAGCAAAGGAAAAAGGGCTCGTAAGGCTTGAAGGCAAGGAGTACATTGTAAAAGATGGCGATGTTATACTGTTCAGATTTAATGTATAAAACAAGCTTTTAAGATAAATTTCCCCTTTTCTTCATAATTGATTTGTTTCAGGCAACAATTAGTGAAGAAAAGGGGTTTTAATATGCTTGGTGTTGCAATCGCCATTATTTCAGGCATGCTTATGAGTGTACAAGGCGTATTTAACGAAGGGGTGACTAAACAGACATCGATTTGGGTATGCGCCTCATTTGTGCATCTTACAGCGCTGACTTTTTGTGTTGCCGCATGGTGCTTCGGCGGATTTAACGGAACATTCGGCTCGCTTTTCGCTGTTGACGGCAAGTATATGCTTTTAGGCGGTGTTATAGGAGCTGCCATTACCTATACGGTCATACGCGGCATGGCGGCATTAGGACCCGCACAGGCGGTTATGATTATCGTAATATCTCAAATTGCGGCGGCTTACCTTATTGAGCTATTCGGTATATTCGGCGTGGAAAAATCCCCGTTTGAAATAAAAAGCCTTATAGGAATGGCTTTATGTATAAGCGGAATACTAATTTTTAAGTGGCAAAGATAGCAAATAGCAGATGCCGGATTATGTATTCAAATGAAAGCGCGAAGCGTTTTAATTATAACAGTGTGACTAAGCCGCCCGAAATTCTCGCTTTTTAATTGACAGTATCCGAACATATACAAAAAAATTCAAAAACCTTAGGTCTAATTGCTTCTATCTGCCGAATAAGATACGGCATACTAAATTGTCTTGCTTTCACTTTATCATACTTTCGCAAGGGTCTGCATTTTAGCAAATAGGTTATATAAATATCATCCGGCTTCAAATTTGCCTCGTATATCGCTTTTTGCAATGTTTGTCTTGTTGTGCAAACATATTCTTCGCCTTCTTTATTTTCCCTTGCACCCGGTTTATCCAAAATAATAACGATAGAAGCTTTCGGGTTCCCTTCTCCCCATATAATACGCGATTTTGCGGTGCATACCTCACACTGTTCATATCCCAAGGCTTCCAATGGTAAGCTATCCTCGCGCCACACCTTCGGTAAAAAGTTCAAATCCATAATATCTGCTCCAAGTTTCGCAAAAGATATTTAATCTGTCGCATCGATTAATATGCTATTTTACTTTGTTGTATGCGACAAATTGAATTTAATACTTATAATGCATTATTTTGCGCACAAATAATAGTATTTGCCAAAAAAACAGTTGCTCAGAATAATACCAAGTGCAGTATTCCACAGTATCACTGATAGGTACCTTGGGCTTGATTTTTGTAAGCCGGTGATAGTCTATATTGTTTTTATCAA
>LSQX01170681.1_pt1 | contig 13189 bp, 13 predicted proteins | sample 654561 | NCBI WGS metagenome assembly LSQX01 (sample SAMN04489861, study PRJNA283612) | anaerobic digester metagenome | isolation source: 4 biogas reactors fed with cattle manure at either 37C or 55C with and... | place: Denmark: Kongens Lyngby | collected 2014 | reverse complement strand
TCTTCGTCATCTATGCCCGATTCCGGGCAGGCAGTCATTAACAATATTATTACTGCCAATAAGGGGTGGAAAATCTTTTTCATATCGGTATAATTAATGATTTAGTGAAAAAATTACAAGAAAATTCGTAAGTTAACCAATTCAAATTTAAATGGCTGTCTTAATTTGATTTACAGATGATTTTAAGGGTATTAAAAACCAAAAAGGCGCTGAACAAGGCTTTTCTGAAAGTGAAACAAATTCTCAGGTCTTTGGGTTTAAATTTTCCCGGTGGCTATAAACCAAGTGGTCGAGCGCTTTTTTTGCACTGACAAAAAGTTAGCAAAAAAAGAGAAGGGCAAGGGCTAATCTGAAACGTGTAAAACGTGATATTTTGAAACTTTTAAAAGTCTTATTAGAGTAGGACAAAACCTGAAAAGCTAAAAAGCTGCAACCCTGATTTTCAGGCTTAACGAAAAATCAGGGTTGCTTTTAAAACCGGAATAGACATTCCGGAAATGATTTCTTGTTTTTCAAAACAGTTGGCTTTGAAAATTCACAGTTATTTTAACCGCATCGGTTTTATCTCCATCATCAGGTGATTTTTTGAAATCACCTCATTTCTTTTTACATAAATTTTTACGATTTGTCCGTCAAAAGGCATACGAACCTGATTTTGCATTTTCATTGCCTCAAGCAGCAGCAGGGTTTGCCCCTCTTTCACCTTTTCATTGGTTTTTACGTAAATATCAACCACCGTTCCGGGCAGAAAAGAGTGAATATGGTTCGGATTTGGAGATTCCCAAACAACCCTGTTTTCAAATTTCCAGGTATAATGCGTTTTGTAAACACCACCCTGAACAACTAACTTTTTGTATTTCTTATCTGTCATTGCTGCGGAGTTTAATTAAAACGGTGGAATTCCGTGCTTTTTCTGTGGCATGGAAACACTTTTGTTTTCAGAAACTTTCAGTGCATGAAGAATTCTGCCGCGCGTATCCCGCGGTTCAATCACTTCATCAATATAGCCCTGTGCTGCTGCAACATACGGGTTTGCAAACTTTTCCTTGTATTCCTGAATTTTTTGCTGTCTCATCTCTTCCGGATTTTCCGCTTCGGAAATCTCCTTGCGGAAAACGATGTTTGCCGCTCCTTCAGGACCCATTACTGCGATTTCTGCTGTGGGCCAGGCAAATACAAAATCAGCGCGCAGATGGCGTGAATTCATGGCAATATATCCGCCGCCGTAAGCTTTTCTCAGAATAACAGTAACTTTCGGCACGGTGGCTTCACTATATGCATAGAGAATTTTTGCGCCATGACGGATAACTCCCGCATGTTCCTGGTCAACACCCGGTAAATATCCGGGCAGGTCTTCAAGGGTAACAATGGGAATGTTGAAAGCATCGCAATAGCGGATAAACCGGGCTGCTTTATCGGAACTGTCAGTATCTAAAACACCGGCAAGAACCATGGGCTGGTTGGCAACAAACCCTACGGTTTCGCCATCCATGCGTCCAAAACCGATGATTATGTTTGGTGCAAACAGCTCCATCACTTCAAAAAACTCGGAATTGTCGGTGATACTTTTGATAATGTCTCGCATATCATAGGGAATGCGCGGATCGGAAGGCACAATATCTTCAATTTTCAACCCCTTTTTAGGTGGTTTTGGCGGGAAGGGCATTGCCCTTGCATCGTTATTCCTGGGAATATAGCTAATCAGCTTTTTTATTTGCTCAAAACACTCCAGCTCTGTGTTGGCAAAGAAGTGGGCATTTCCCGTAAGTTCGGCATGAACGCGTGCACCGCCAAGCTCTTCCATGGAAATCTCCTCGCCCAATACAGATTTTATTACGCTTGGACCGGTGATAAACATTTTGGAAATATTATCCACAACAAACACGAAATCGGTGAGGGCAGGGGAGTAAACCGCTCCGCCGGCACAAGGACCCAAAATCACTGAAATTTGCGGAATTACACCGGATGCCAGTGTATTTCTGAAAAATATTTCGCCATAACCGGCAAGTGAATTCACCCCTTCCTGAATCCGGGCGCCGCCGGAGTCGTTGATGCCGATGAGCGGAACCCGCATTTTCAATGCGTGGTCCATGATTTTTGTAATCTTGCGTGCGTGCATTAATCCCAGAGAGCCACCGGCAACGGTGAAGTCCTGCGCAAAAATACAGACCGGTTTACTGTAAATAGTGCCAATCCCGATAATCACACCATCACCATGGAGTATCTTGGTTTCCATTCCGAAATCTTTGGCGCTGTGTTCAACAAACAAATCATATTCGTGAAAGGAGTTTTTATCCAAAAGTGCCAGAATGCGCTCCCGTGCAGTGAGTTTACCCATTTTTACCTGTTTTTCAATGGCTTCCACACCACCACCTTTTTGTACTTCCCTTTTTCGTTTTCGAAGGTCAAGAACGTTGCTTCTCAATGACATAAATGTTGATTTAAGTTACTAAATTCCCTTATTTATAGGGTTTTATATAAATGCTTTTGTTGCGAAAGTATAAATTTTTTCTGTTGTGGGATACAAATAGCAAACAGTTATAAGGATTTTAAACAATCGGTGATTATAAAAATCGAATAATTTTACCTTTTGTTTTAAAATATTGCAGGCTATTTTGCTGCCCACCGGAAAACAAAAAATGCAATGAGACTGTATCCCAGATTTGGAATCCATACGGCAACTGCCGGAGGCATGTTGCCACTCACTGCAAAAACAGTGGAAATCTGCATAAAAAGAATATAGGAGAAACTGAGCAGCAGACCCAATCCCAGATGAAATCCCAATCCGCCCTTAATTTTCCGTGATGCAAGCCCGGCGCCGATAATCGTCAGAATGAATGCTGAGAAGGGTCCCGCAATTCTTCTGTGCCGTTCAATTTCCCATTCAATGGTGTTCACACCCCGCATTTTCATCAGCTTAATCTCCTTTTTAAGCTCCGGGGTTGTGTAATTTTCCATTTCGTTTTTAATCACTTTGTAGTCATCGGGGGTCATGTTCAGCGTGGTATCCATCCGGTATCCTTTTTCAAACTCTTCATGGGTGTCATAAATGGTGCGCTTCCACCAGTTGTTCAAAATCCATTTTTCATTTTCTTCATCCCAGCGGATATTGTCGGCTGTAAGCTTTTCGGTGAGTTTGTGCCCGCTGAATTTTTCCATCGTAAACCGATCGCCGATATGGCTTGCGCTAAATCTCCGCATATAAATAAATACTCCGGGTTCAATCTGCCGGTGAATATTTATTTCGTTGGAAACCACCTGAGGATTGTTATCTATGTAGAACTGCCTGAACTGATTCATGGTTTCATTTGCCGGAGGAATGACATAGTTTCCGAGCGTGAACGAAAAAAGCGCTATAACAAATGCCGAAACTAAATAAGGTCTCATCAGCCTGGTGTAGGAGACGCCACTGCTCAAAATGGCAATAATTTCGGTGTTGTATGCCATTTTTGAAGTGAAATAGATAACCGCAATAAATGTGAACAGCGGACTGAACAGGTTGGCAAAATAAGGAATGAAATTGAGGTAATATTCGGATATGATGGTTCCCCATGTTACGTCTTTTGATATAAATTCATCCAGGTTTTCTGACATGTCAAAAACAACTGCAATGCTCAGTATCAGCGCAATAGCATAGAAGAAAGTCCCTAAGAATTTCTTCGATATGTAGATGTCTATTTTTTTGTAAAACTTCATAAAACTTTATCGTCTGTTTTTAAGCTTTTCAACCATAATGTTTTTCCACACCTTAAAATCTCCGTCAATTATTTTTTGTCTTGCCGTTTTGACTAACCAGAGGTAAAATGCCAGATTGTGCTGACTGGCTATCTGTGCGCCAAGCATTTCATTGGAAATGATGAGATGTCGCAAATATGCCTTTGAGTATTGATCTACAAAAGAGTGGTTATTCTCATCAATCGGTGAGTGGTCATTTTTCCACTTTTCATTGCGGATATTGATTATCCCTTCCGAAGTGAAAAGCATTCCATTTCGTCCGTTTCGCGTGGGCATGACACAATCAAACATATCCACCCCCCGGTCAATGGCTTCAAGAATGTTCACCGGCGTGCCGACACCCATCAGGTAGCGCGGTCGGTTTTCAGGTAAAATTGCGGTAACTACTTCGGTTATTTCATACATAACATGCTCCGGTTCGCCAACCGATAAGCCGCCAATAGCATAACCATCAGCGTTGTATGATTTTACATGTTCTGCTGACTGAGCACGCAACTCGGCATGTGAGCCACCCTGCACAATGGGGAAAAGGGATTGCTGATGTCCATATTTGGACGCTGTTTTTTCAAATTGCTCGAAACAGCGATTCAGCCAGCGCTGGGTAAGCTCCAATGAGTTTTTTGCGTAGGCATAATCCGAATTTCCCGGCGGGCATTCATCAAAAGCCATCATTATATCGGCGCCGATGGAGCGTTGAATGTCAATAACTTTCTCGGGTGTAAAAATGTGATATGACCCGTCAATATGCGACTGAAAGCGCACTCCTTCTTCGGTGATTTTTCGGATATCGCTTAGCGAAAAAACCTGATATCCGCCACTGTCTGTAAGAATTGTCCCGTTCCACCGGTTAAAATTGTGCAATCCGCCGGCAGCTTCAAGAATTTCAGTTCCCGGGCGCAGATATAAATGGTAGGTGTTTCCTAAAATAATCTGCGCGCCGATGTCATCCTGCAAATCCCGCGAGTGAATTCCTTTCACCGACCCGGCTGTTCCGACAGGCATAAATATCGGGGTTTCAATTTCCCCGTGAGCGGCTGATAGCACGCCCGCTCTGCCCCTTGTATCTTTTCCTTTCGCTACTAATCTAAATTCCATGCTTTATGATCAGGCGGCAAATATAGCCATAATAGATAAACGGAATGGAAAGTTGGCAGCGCCGCACCTGTTAATAATTTCTAATTTGCCGTGAATCTGAAATACTCTGTTATTTGGTTAATTCAGGATGTTTTATTCTGAATTAAACGTAAATTATTTCTAATTTTGTTTTAATTAGGAGTTAAATTAGCAATGCCATTATTGTTTAAGTATAAAAGCTCTGTGAGAATTTAAATGGAAGAAGAAAAAATTGGTTTGACCGGAAGGGCAAAACAGGATTATGAATTAGTTGTGAAAGTGCTTGAAGGTGACGAAAAAGCTTTTGCACAACTGTTTGTTCAATATAAAAACAGTATTTATTACATGTTGCTCGAAATGGTGAAGAACCATGATGACGCCGAGGACTTGACACTTGAAGCTTTTGGAAAAGCTTTTGCCAATCTGCACATGTATTCTCCCGAATTTGCTTTCAGCACTTGGCTATACAGAATTGCTACCAACAATTGCATAGATTTTTTGCGCAGGGAAAAAGGAGTTTTTGTTGCGATTGATGATTCTGAATCCAACAGCCTGTACGATTCTGAAAAGCTGAAATCCAAAGAGCCAAATCCGGAAGAAAAGCTGATTCGAAAGCAAAAAGTTACGCTGCTTCATAATTTTGTGAAACGCCTGAAACCCAGATACAGAACTTTGATTGAGCTTAGATATTTTCAGGAATACTCCTATAAGGAGATAGCTGAGGAGTTGAAAATTTCCTTAGGCACCGTCAAAGGGCAGCTTTTTCGCTCACGAAAAATGCTCTTCGATCTGATTGAAAATACGGAAATCTGAAAAAAGTTTAGACAAAAATGGAAATTATAGAAAAGTATTTTCCCGGGTTGAATTCTCAGCAGAAGTTACTGTTTGCCGGTTTGTATCCTATCTATTCTGAATGGAATGCAAAAATCAACGTCATTTCCAGAAAAGATATCGATTCGCTTTACGAAAGACATGTTCTTCATTCGCTTTCCATTGCAAAGTTTATCCGATTTTCTCCCGGAACACAAATTCTTGATGTAGGCACCGGCGGTGGTTTTCCCGGAATACCGCTGGCAATTTTATTTCCCGAAGTACATTTTCATCTGATCGATTCTATCGGAAAAAAAATCAGGGTGGTCAACGAAGTTGTCGAGGTGCTGGATTTGAAAAATGTTACTGCCGAACAAATTCGCGCAGAACAGCTCAAAAGTAAATACGATTTTGTGGTGAGCCGTGCGGTAACATCACTGCCGGAGTTTGTTCCATTGGTCAGGAAAAATATTTCAAATCAGCATCGCAATGCAATTCCCAACGGCATTATCTATCTGAAGGGGGGAAACCTTGAAGGTGAACTCCGGCTTTTTGGAAAAAGCGCTTTCGTTCAGGATTTATCCAAATATTTTGAAGAAGAGTTTTTTTACACCAAAAAGCTGGTTCATATTCCTTTGTGAGGCATATTCCCTAATATATTTATTTTGTAAAATTTGTGCAATTTTAAGATTTGCCTTGTGTATTTTTAAAATTAAACTTGTGTAATTTTAAAATCTATGTTGTGTAAATTTAAAAAAGTATTTATCTTTGTGCTGAAATTCAGATAAATGATAATGTTCTATGTTGATTCACCGAGACATATCAAAAGCAATAGATAAACTGACGGATAAGTATCCGATTATTGCAGTAACCGGTCCGAGACAGTCGGGGAAAACCACTTTTCTGAAAAGCTCCTTTCCGAAATACACCTATGTGAATTTGGAAGAGCCAGACACCAGAAATTTTGCAGAAAATGATCCGCGCGGTTTTTTTGAACAGTATAACCGATATGTAATATTTGATGAAGTGCAGCGCGTTCCTGCTCTTTTTTCCTACATTCAGTCCATTGTGGATGGAGATCGTATAATGGGGCGTTTTATCTTTTCAGGTTCTCAAAATTTTCACCTGATGCACAATATCACCCAAAGTTTAGCAGGAAGAGTTGCTATTTTTAGGCTGTTTCCACTTGATTTCCGGGAATTGCTGAAAGCAAACCTGATTGAAAAAGATTATATGCTTCAATTGATTAATGGTTTTTATCCGGCAATTTATGACAGGAATATTAAGCCGGTTGATTTTTATCCAAATTATATTGACACCTATATTCAGCGTGATGTCAGTGATTTGATTTCTATTCAGAACATGAGTCAGTTCAGGAAGTTTCTGGGGCTATGTGCAACAAGGGCAGGTCAGTTACTGAACATAAGCAGTTTAGCCAATGATTGCGGCATCAGTTCGCCAACCGCCAAAACATGGCTTTCAGCGTTGGAAAACAGCTATATCATTTTTTTATTGCAGCCGTATTATAAGAATTTCAGCAAACGCATTACCAAATCGCCCAAGCTCTATTTTTATGATACCGGATTGTTATGCAATCTGCTTAAAATTAATGATATATCTCAGATTGAAAATCAATCTGTAAAAGGAGCATTGTTTGAAAACATGATTGTTTCGGATTTTATCAAAAGGATTTACCATAAAAATGAGAGGCTGATTGATACGTGGTTCTGGCGTGATTCTCATGGAAACGAAGTTGACCTTTTGCTCCAAAGAGCGGATCACACGGAAATAATCGAGATAAAAGCCACGAAAACCATTATGTCTGATCTGTTTAAAGGTTTAAATTATTATGCCAATCTTGAAAAGAAAGTTGACTTAATGGCAAAACTGGTTTATGCAGGTGATGAGCACCAGAGACGAAGCGATGTGGAAGTGGTGCCGTGGAATCAGATTGATATTTAAAGTTTCTTTCGGGGTATCTGTTTTTTTAACAAAAAACACCCGCTCAGACTTTAAATAATCATGTAAAACTAAAGTTGTACTTTAGATATTCATGTATATTTAAAGTTCAACTTTAGATATTCATGAAAATATTTCTATTTTTGCATTGGAAAAGACTATTTGCTGATCAAAAATATTCTTCGTTTTATTAGGAGAAATTTAAGTTTTCACAAAAAAGAGTTGTATGTTACTTAGGAAAATAGATTTTCAGGATGTGGAAAATGAGAGCATTTTTCTTTGGGGAGCCCGTCAAACCGGAAAAAGTACATTGCTTAAGATGATTTTTCCCGGAGTCCGGTATGTTGATTTGCTCAAATCGGATGAGTTTGAGCGTTACAGCCGACGCCCGGCGTTGTTGCGCGAGGAACTCAGCCTGCTTCCTGAAAACGAGCTGGTTATAATTGATGAAATCCAAAAGATTCCTGCCTTGCTTGATGAAGTCCATTGGCTGATGAGTAATCACGGACTTCGTTTTATTCTGAGTGGGTCCAGTGCACGCAAATTGGTGCGCAGTGGCGCCAATTTGCTGGGAGGCAGAGCAATCCGAAAATATCTTTATCCGTTTGTTAGTGTCGAAGTTCCGGATTTCGATATTTTAAAAGCTTGCAACAATGGTATGTTGCCACGTCATTATTTGGTTGAAGATGCAGGCAAACGACTGCAAGCTTACGTAGGTGATTATTTGCAACAGGAAATTAAAGCAGAAGCGCTTACCCGGAATCTCACTGTTTTTACGCGTTTTATGGAAGTGGCTGCTTTGAGCAATGGTGAAATTATTAATTACAACAACATTGCATCGGAGTGTGGTGTTAGCTCACCCACGGTTAAAGAGTATTTTTCAATTTTGGAAGAAACGCTTATCGGATATACTATTCCCGCGTTCACCCGAAATGTGAAACGCCGGGTAATTCAATCGCCAAAGTTTTATTATTTTGATGTCGGAATTGTAAATTTTCTACTCAAAAGAAGTGCGTTGAGACCGGGATCGCCTGAATTTGGACATGCATTTGAGCATTTTATCATACAGGAAATTATCGCTTATCTTGGTTATTTCAGACCGCTGCTCAACTTAGCCTATTGGCGGACAACATCGGGCTATGAGGTGGATGCCGTTATTGGAAATGCTGAGGTGGCTGTTGAAATTAAATCGTCAGATGAAGTGCAATCGCATCACACAAAAGGATTGAAAGCATTTTCGGAAGAATTTCCCGATGCCAGGCTGATTATGGTATCATTTGATAAATATCCGCGAAAAATGAATAATGTAGAGATTTACCCTGCTTTGCAGTTTTTAGAAATGTTGTGGGGAGGTGAGTTTTTTTGAAAATTACAAATACTCATCCCCAAACGACACTCCCATATTTCTTGCCTGAATAATCAGCGAATTGTCGGGTTCCACCAGTCTGGTTTTTCCGCCCACTTCTTCTAACGGAATGGTGGCGAGTTTACCGTTGTTGAAAGCAACCATGGTTCCGTATTCCCCTTCAGCAATACATTTTGCGGCAAATGAGCCGTATTCGGTGGCAAGAATCCGGTCTGTCGGAGTGGGACTTCCGCCCCGCTGCACATAGCCGAGAACAGTTACGCGGGTTTCAATTTCCGTGTAGGTTGTGATGGCTTCGGCAATGTAGGTTGCTGCGGAATCCTTTTTCGGGCGCTCTATTCCTTCGGCAACAACAACTATGGAGTAGGGCTTTTTCCCCTCATAACGTTTCTCAATTTTTTTGCAAACTGAACGAACATTGTAGGGCAGTTCGGGAATAAGAATAATATCGCCGCCACCGGCAATTCCCGAATAGAGTGCAAGCCATCCGGCATCATGTCCCATCACTTCGATAATCATTACCCGCTGGTGGGAGTTTGCCGTGGTGTGAAGCCTGTCAATCGCTTCGGTGGCAATGTGCACTGCCGAGTCAAAACCAAACGTAACATCTGTTCCCCACACATCATTGTCAATGGTCTTTGGAATGCCAACCACGTTGAGCCCTTCATTTGCCAACATGCTGGCTGTTTTCATTGTTCCGTTGCCGCCGATGCAAACTACACAATCGAGTCCGAGTTCTTCGTAAGTTTGTTTGATAAGCTCCGGCTTTTCCGGTTTTTCGGGTTCCCCGGAATCGTTTTTCACAAGTTTAAAAGGTTTTTCTCTGGAAGTTCCTAAAATAGTGCCGCCAACAGTAAGTATCCCTGATAGCTGTGATTCTTTTAAAATAGTGTAATCCTTGTTAATAAGACCCAGAAAGCCGGCATTGAAACCCAAAACTTCCATCCCGTATTGCACAATGGCTGTTTTTCCAACGCCGCGGATGGCTGCATTTAGTCCGGGGCAGTCGCCACCGGCAGTCAAAATTCCAATTCTTTTACTCTTTTTTGAACTTGTCATAAAAAATAATTTTTAATTTGCATGAAAACAGATTTCCGAAAGTACAAAAGATTATTTAAAAAGTTGAAATCCGGCAGGTAAGTTTTTAGAAAAAATTTATCAATTTAGTAAAGCTAATGATTTTAAAATCTGTTCATTTTCAACTATATTTGCATAAATATTAAAGATAATTCAATAGTTCATTAACCAATTTAAATGCGATTACAATGAAAAAATTTATTCATTTCCTTTTTGTTAGCGCGCTGATTTTTGCAGTTTCCTGTACAGGCGGGCAGAAAAAATCCGGAAGTCAGGCAGAAGAAAAATCGGCTGTTGTTGAAGATGTTGGTCCAAATGCTTTGACCCAACAGGAAAAAGATGCCGGCTGGGTACTGCTTTTTGACGGAAAAACAAGCAATGGCTGGCGCGGCGTGAATAAAGACCATTTTCCCGCCGGTTGGCAAATTGTTGACGGAACGATTCATTGTCAGGGGTCGGGCAGGGGAGAAGCAGGCTCTGAAGATGGCGGTGATATTCTTTATGATAAGCAATTCTCTGATTTTCATCTGAAAATGGATTGGAAAATTGGTGAAGGCGGAAACTCGGGGATTTTCTATTTAGGGCAGGAAGTTGAAGACTGGCCAATCTGGAAAACCGCTCCCGAAATGCAGATTTTGGATAACGAACGCCACCCCGATGCAATGCTCGGAAAAGACGGAAACCGTCAGGCAGGTTCGCTGTATGACCTGATTCCGGCAAAGCCGCAAAATGCGAATCCTGCCGGTGAATGGAACTCCATTGAAATTCTGGTATATAAAGGAACAGTTGTGCATAAGCAAAACGGTGAAACCGTTTTGGAATATCATCTCTGGACAGACGACTGGAATGAGCTGGTGGTTGATTCCAAGTTCCCGGAGTTGAATCCCGACTGGGCAAATGTTGCCAAATCAGGTTATATCGCTTTGCAGGATCATGGCGATGATGTCTGGTTCCGTAATATCAAAATCAGAGAGTTGTAAAACAATTGATCTACTCCAAAAAAATGAGGTAAACCAATTCGGCATACCTCATTTTTTTGTCTGAATATGAGCGTTTTACTCCGGAAAATAGCCCGAACTATTCAGGATTTGCTGGTAATCCGTGTCATTCATTAATTCGGTTAAAGAGATTTCCTTGTGCTTTTTCATGTATTGCCGGACAATTTGCCAGCCAATCCAAACTCCGCTTCTCCCGGGTGATTCAACCGGAAATCCGGTGGTATTCGGACTGTCATTTATGAAACGAAGAATATCCATCCTTTTGTTTGAATAGAGCATTCTGTTCTCTACTAAAAAATTCCACATCTGCGCTTCATTTTTTCTGCACCACTGCAACTGTTTAAAAGTGAAACCTACTTTCAGGCTGTCGTGAACTCCGGGTAGCAAGGCATCCACAAAGTACATGAGTTTCCCCTGATGCACAACATTATCGAGCACGGTTGTTGCGGATCCCTTGTCGTCAAACTCCGTCATTCCCCATGCGTAAGCCACGTCAGAAACCAGTTTGTCGCGGTGCATATTGGTTATTTTATACATCGGAACGTTACTTAACTGCCTGTAATAAGCGAAATCACGCCCCATGTATTTATCGAGACTCACGCCAATCATGTTTTCAGCGGTTACCACCGATTGGTTGAAGCCTGAAATCATGGTATAGATTACCGGAAGCTCTTTTTGCGGAAAATGATATCTGAAATATTTGAACGCTTCAATCAGCTCTTTTTCAATTTTTTTAAAATCTGAAAACTCTTTGCTTACAAGAGTTTCAATATCTGTAATCATGCTGTCTGCAAGAAATTCGCCCATTGCTTCACAGAAATGTTCTTCCTGAATCCCTCCAACTTCAATAACTTTCCAGGTAAACAGATCAAAAAACTGAGGGTAATGATTTCGTAATGCGGTGAGTTCTTCAAGTGTGTCTTTCAGTGGCAGATTAAAAAGCTCCTGCTCAAAACGAACTATCTCAACTTCCTCTTTTATTCCTGATAAGTTCACTTTCAGGGGATTGCGCGTGCATGAAATTGAAAGCATAAAAAATATGGAGAGTACTGCAAGAAATTTTATCTTCATATTCCTTTTCTTTAATAGATTATAGTGCATAAAAAGAACTTTTTCATAAAAAATGAATTGAAAGGATGGTTACTCAATGGACTAAAATTCATTTTCCAGAATAGATTTTACCGTATCTTCAAGTAAACTCAAATCCTGCGTTGCGTTATAAATACGTTCTAAATTAATTCCATGATATTCATGGATAATAAAATTTCTGAATGAACGTGGTATGTGCCATGGGTAAGGATATTTTTCCAAAATAGCGCTGTCAATATTACGGATGGCTTCGCCAATTATTAAAAACTGAAATTGAACAGCGCTCTGAATCTTCACATCTTCTTTAAAAGTGTCTTCGTCTGCTCCGGAAATAAATACTCTGATGAGTCGGATTGCCTCTAAAATATGTTCTATTCTCTTTTTTGAAGCGAGTTTATCCATAAATTTTAATTTTCTCTTTTTCGAAGTTCTCCAGAGCAATATTTTTTAAAAATCCCTTTTCAACCAAATCAACCTTTCTGTTAATCTTTTTTTCGATAATATGACTGATATCCAAAAGGTCAAACAGTGAGTATTTTTCTTTATTGTTCAAAGCTATCATCATGTCAAGATCACTTTTTTCGGTATCATCTCCCCTAACAAAAGAGCCGTAAATCCATGCTTCAGCTACTCGTCCGTCCTTTTCCAAAACAGTTCTGACGGTGTTTATCAGTGCCGGTTTGCTCTTTTTTGCCAGCGGATTGTAACTTATTCTCGCTTCAGCAACCTGCAATGCTTTCAATCCCATTTCCTCATCACCAACCTCATACAGCAGTTTATCGGATAACCATGAAACAAGTAGGTCTCTTTCCTTAACATCAAAATAAGCAGCGAGATTGGCAACCACTTTACGGTTTGCCCTGCGCTGACCTCTTTCAATTTTACTTAAAATTGCCGGATCAATATCGAGAAAAGCGGAAACTGTCCGCAGTGGCAAATTTTTCTTTTTTCTTAACTTTCTTATGGTTTCTCCAAAGCTATTCATCTTACAAAAATTGAAAATTTCATTTTTGAATATTTTTGTCAAAATTACAAAAATATT
>LSQX01066950.1_pt2 | contig 13189 bp, 12 predicted proteins | sample 654561 | NCBI WGS metagenome assembly LSQX01 (sample SAMN04489861, study PRJNA283612) | anaerobic digester metagenome | isolation source: 4 biogas reactors fed with cattle manure at either 37C or 55C with and... | place: Denmark: Kongens Lyngby | collected 2014 | reverse complement strand
CTTCCCAGTTCCTTAAGTCAGTGAGAGATGCTTAAGCCGGAAGGTAAACAGGGGAATAATTTATTCTTTAAAATCCCATAGTAACTTGACACGATCTATTGCTAGTTTTGCAATGACCGACAACGTATGCTATCATATCTTTAGTAATGCGCTAGATTATTTTATATAGTCTAGAATTATTACTCTTTTGGGGACGCACAAAAATCGTTTTTAAAACAGTCTAATGCAGTGCTATAAAAAAATAAGCGCGCCCGAAACCCCAGAACCATTGAAACGCCTATGATACAAGTGATTGATAATTATTCTCAACATTTCACGGGACTCAAAATCCAGTAATGGAAACATTGTGTGGGTTCAAGTCCCACCTTCGGCACCACAAAGTTCAGGGCATTTGCCCTGAACTTTTAATTATTTATTATAAATTGAGAATTTATTTGTGGAAACTACAATAAAGGGCTAGCTTTTTTAGGTTCCTTCTGGTTCGATTGAACCTAATTCTATCACAAAACCTTGAGAACAGACCTCTCATGTTTTTCTTGCAGAAACCAAACTTTTTCCGAATCGATAGTGAGAAGAATCTGATAATAGCTTTGCTCAGGGTGTTACACTAGGAGGTGTAAAGTTTTAAATGCGATATAATAAATACAAGGTCATCATACAATCTTCCTCTTATTATTTACTGTTATTACCGTATTACTATATAAACGCACTGCATCTATTTTACCGTTTTTGTCAAGTACCTTGCAGTGTGTAGTAATACCGTAGGGTGAACCCACGATCCCCATGCTCATTCTTTTGCCAGCTATCAGCGTACCGCCCAGAACGACACTTGAAGGCTTCATAAATCTTATTACCTCTTCTGCAATAATATCAGTCTGGTATGTGCCGCGGCCCAAAACCAGTATATCACCGCTGGCCTGTATAATTGAGTTCTGCGCGTATCTTAACCTTATATCAGCATCCCCGCCTTCGGCACTCAATGTATTAGCCAAGTACTCCTGTATCCTTCCTTTAAGCCTCTTTATTTGTCCGGCATTTACCAGGTTACCGGCGGCATAAATAATGCTTATCTCTTCCAGAATACCCTTGATTAAAACATAGTCCTCGTCCGGCAAAAGCCTCGCCATGCATTTCATATCCTTTACCAGCCCTTCAATACGCTGGCGCCTTTCGGAATACATAACGGGATGCCGCTCCATCATTTTACGGTAACCGCTTAGCCATACTTCCGAGTTAGCATCGAAGAAATCATTATTTACAATGTCAAGGACCTGTTTTATAATGGGCAGAATGCAAAGGTTATTTATAACAGCGGTGCCCGCTGTAATTTTGCTGCTTATTATATTTCCTGCAATATCAATACTTCCCTTGGCTATAAGATTCGCCTGCAGCACGTTGCCCGATACGATTATATCACCGTCGGCAATTACCTTCAGGTTATCCATTACACTGCCCTTAATGTGTACATCGCCATTGAAATTTATATTTCCGGTTTCCGGGTTGACATCCCCTGGAATGACCAAAAGTGGTAGCACCGATACCATTCCGTTTCTCAACATAGGCCTGCCACTGCAAGATGCCACAATTTTTGTATCCCTATCCAGCAGCATGGTTCCTTTACCGGCCCTGAAAGGGGTTTCTTTTACCGGTTTGGCTTTAACAGTCTCGCCGGTTACCGTCTCACCGTCCCTCCCTGGAATGGCAAGGATTTCTTTAACGGCAAGCACCTGACCTACCTCCACCGTGGGCAGTATCGTATGGTCTAAAAGGTCCACCTTGTCATCGGTTTCAAAGGCCGGGTTGCGAATTTTATTGCTTTCAAACAGATATTTTACCCTGCTGGCCCGGCCGTCAATGGGATATATCCCCTCGGCAACCACTGCGCTGCCCCCGTCCGGTTGCTCCAACAGCTTTTTTATCGCATTCTTGTCTATAAATTTGAGTGCTACCTTTATCTTTTCGAGTTCCTGGATACACTGTTCCATCGTGACATCCGGTGCGGGCGTCTCTTTGCACCCAAGTGAAACTTTCAGCAGCCTGGTTTTTGGCGCATCTTCCAAGTAATACTGCTTGCCCGGCGTTTTTGTCACCGTTAAAATTGCCTTCATTTTATCCCTTGACAGTTGCGCATTAACCTCGGTAACAGCTTCTCTGACAACAGGCCTTAACTCTATTGTGTCTTTTTGTGTAACCACGCTGACACTATTTATTTTGTTGCCGTTAAGGTATATGTCAACGTTGGGATTTGCCGGGTCTATAGCAGCATAGTATCCGTCTCCCACCGGATCAGCCACCATTGCTTTGCCCGAAACTATTTCTATGTATCCGTCTACGCAGCTGTCCTTGTTCTTGTCTTGGCACGCCTCTTTTCTTTTTGCACGGGCAAGCTCCACCCTGTATTTCCCTTCTTTTTTTATCAGGCCAAACAATACAAGTCTTGGTTCTTTAATTGTATGTATTCTTAAGTCATTGGCTTCACATTTGTAAATCTTCATTCCCTTGTTAATGGCTTCCTTTATTGATCCCCCGTAAATTATCATAACTGAAACACCCCAATATCCCTCTTATATACATTGTCTGCTTCCCCTTCTTCACAGGAACACAGATGTATAAATTTTCTTAAACTATAATAAAAAAACAACCTGCCAAATCGGGGCTTCCGATTATAGTAGGCTGCCCTACGTATGTTTCGGCAACCCAGCCGCCGTAGCAATTCTCTGTTGCCTTAGGCCTGTGGCTTTGCGTCCCATCCTTTCGGCTGGTTTGCCTTTTCGTCCCCAGTAATATATATAGAACCATTTTGGTAATCTTTACATCAAGGCTTATTATACAACAACGGTATATTTTTCGCAATAATATTACTAAAATGCACATATTTCGACAATATTCTTCTGTTTTTAGAAGTCCGAACTAGGTTTTTTTATGTCATTTAAGCAGCATTTTATCGTTGTAAAGTCCCGAACCGCTTTTGTCGGAAAATTTCCTTATAAGCCCTTCCACCGTCATGGCATCCCTTTCGGCGCCTTGGATATCTAGCACTATCCTTCCCTCATGCATCATGACCGTCCGCGTGCCCAGTTCCAGCGCAGCTTTCATATTATGGGTAATCATAAGGGTGCATATTTCATTTTGGGCAGCCATCTCCCGGGTGAGCTTTAGCACTTTTTTTGCCGTATAAGGGTCGAGGGCTGCGGTATGCTCATCCAGGATAAGCAGTTTTGGTTTTATAATGGTAGCCAATAGCAACGTAAGGGCCTGCCGCTGCCCGCCCGAAAGCAGGCCCACCTTTTCCGTCAGCCTATCTTCCAGGCCCAGTCCCAGTACCGACAGGCGCTCCCTGAAATACTCCACGTCCCTCTTTCGGATGCCGGGCCTTAATCCCCTTGGTTTGCCCTTTGAATAGGCTATCGCAAGGTTTTCCTCAACCGTCATGTTACATGCAGTGCCCAGCGACGGGTCCTGGAACACTCTGCCTATCAACCGGGAACGTTTATATTCTGGATAATAGGTAACATCGATAGAATCAAGCATTATTCTCCCTTTGTCCACTTCATAAACCCCCGCTATGCAATTCGCCAGGGTTGATTTTCCTGCACCATTGCCGCCTATCACCGTAACAAATCCGCACTTGTCCAGCGACAGGTTTATATTGTCCAAGGCCAGCTTCCGGTATGCGCTGTCTTTATCAAAGGTTTTGCACAGCCCTTCAATTTTCAGCATTCAGAATACCTCCTTCTTTTGCCTTCAAGCCGGGTGCTCTTCTTTTTTCCAGCAGCGCCAGCCGTTCTTTTACTGAAGCCATTGACAGCGCCGCAGCGACTATTACCGCCGATATCAGTTTTAAATCGGTGGCGGGTACACCCAGCTCAAAGGCAAAGGCTATAACCAACCTGTACAGTACTGCGCCTGCCATTGCCGCCGCAAGCCTTCTATATAATAAACCACATCCAAAAACCACTTCACCAATAATCACCGATGCCAGCCCAATTACCATCGTACCGGTGCCCATCCCAATATCAGCGAAGGAATTATACTGCGCCGCCAAAGCACCGGATACGCCCACCAGCCCATTGGAAACCGCAAGGCCGATAAACTTAGCCGTGTCGGTATTTACCCCGAGGGCCTTTACCATTTGCTCATTGTCCCCCGTCGCCCTTAAATCCAAGCCAACCTTTGTATTAAGAAACAAAAACAGCAGGATTGATATAAACATTAGTATCCCTAGGGACAGTATAATTTCGATATGGTTTTTCAAAGCCGTTCCATCAAAATAACTAAAAATTGTGGCAACATTATTAAGTGGAATATTAGCCTTGTTTCGCATAGCCCTTAGGTTTACAGAATACAGGGAAAGCATTGTCAGTATACCGGCCAGCAGTGGCTGAATTTTGAATTTACTGCTTAGGATAGAGGTAACACCCCCTGCCATACACCCTGCCAGGAATGCCAGCGGTATTCCCAGCAAAGGGTGCCCGAGGGTACACAGGACAGCCGATACCGCAGCCCCAAGGACAAAACTTCCGTCTACCGTTAAATCAGGCGTATCAAGCACCCTAAAGGAAAGAAAAACCCCCAGCGCCAGCACCGCATATATAATACCCAGTTCCACCGCACCTTTTATTATGGATAAATACATAGCATACATCTCCCCAAACCTTTATTCTCTGATAATCTCTGCCGCTTCGTTAATTATGTCTTCGGGTATGGTTATCCCTATCGCTTCCGCTGTGGCCAGGTTTAAATAAATTTCCATATCCTTTATAGTCCTTACCGGCAGGTCCCCGGCATTTGTGCCCTTTAGTATCTCTGCCGCCATGTCCGCGGTCTCATCGCCCAGGGCCTGATAGTTAATCCCATAGGTTGCAAGCCCCCCATCCCTTACCAATGAATCTGCTCCTACATAAACGGGAACCTTTGCCTCAACAGCCACCTGCACAACCGCCGACATCGCAGATGCGACCGTATTGTCTATAGGCAGGAAAATTGCGTCCACCTTCCCCGCAAGGGACTGGGCCGCTTGTTTAATCTCCGAGGAATTTGTTACGGTGGCTTCCGTTAAGGTCATCCCATTATTTTCGGCGTATTCCCTCAGGTCTGCGATAACGGCGGCAGAGTTGGTTTCACCTGAATTATACAAAGCGCCCACCTTCCTGATACCGGGAGTTATCCGCTGTGCCAGTTCCATGATTCTTTTCGCCGATACCAAGTCCGATGTACCCGTTACGTTTTTGCCGGGCCTTTCCATACTGTCCACCAGGCCTGACCCTATAGGGTCGGTACATGCGGAGAACAGAACCGGAATCTCCGAAGTTTCGCCTGCCGCCATCTGCGCCGATGGCGTTGCGATTGCGACTATCAGGTCATACCTGTGGTTGGCAAACCTCCCGCATATGGTCTTAAGGTTTGCCTGCTCGCCCTGGGCGTTTTGATAGTCAATGACTATATTGTCGCCCTCTGAGAAACCCCTATCTTCTAAGCCTTTAACAAAGGATTCCCTTATGGTGCTAAGTGACGGGTGTTCCACAACCTGGACAATGCCAATCCTTTTTAAGGCAGTTTCACCTTTATATGAACCGCCGGTATTTATCCCTTTTTGGGTTTTGTTGCCCGAACACGCCGTAAACAGAAGCAGCACAGCCACCAGAACGGTTAATACAACCATCGCTTGCTTTCTTTTCATTATTACTTCCTCCTTCGCTGCAGTTTTTATAGGGTCCTTCCCTGCAAGCTTGAACCAACCGGCGTTTTACTGGCGGCTTAAACGGACGCCAATCAAAAAACACCCGTCCTAAAACCAAGGACAGGTGTTAACCTGCGGTGCCACCTTAATTAATGCACATAAATACAGCCCATGCATTCACTCTTGCAGGGTGCCATCACACCCCTAGCCCGATAACGCCGGCTTTGCGTTGAAACTACTAAGGCCAAAAACCCGTTTGCTCCACCCTCCGGGGCCCATTTGTCCACCTCTTGTCTACCAGGTTCTCAGCCGCCCTGGCTCTCTGTAAGACCGACCTGTGGTTTAACTTCCCCGTCATCGGTTTGAAAAAAAGATATCATACCAGTTATATTATGTCAAGCTCGTTTAAGAGTTTTTGTCCAGGTAAATTCTGCTGCCCACCGCTCCCCTTTGATACTGGTATTTCCCCGAATAGGGCCTGTCGGCTTCTTTGTCTAGCTGTGCAAGAACAATCTGGCAGATCCTTCGCCCCGCTTCAAGCCTGATAGGCAACCTGTTGGCGTTAAAAAGCTCCAGCGTTATCTCGCCCTCGAAGCCTGCGTCCACCCAACCGGCGTTTTGGATAAACAGCCCCATCCTGCCTATGGAACTCCTTCCCTCAACAAAACCTGTAATACCGCCAGGAAGTTTTATGTATTCCATTGTGGTGGCTAGCAGAAAGGACTGTGGTGGAATTACTATCTCGTCCCTTTCAAGTTCAATATATTTTAGCGGTTGTTTCATGGTTATGCATTCTGTACAATTTTCATCAACCTTCAAAAAAAACCGGCCCAGCCTTAAATCAATGGATGCAGGCTGTATCTGCCCATCCTCTAACGGTTCCACCTTAAGGGTACCGCTGGCAAGCATCTGCCTTATTGTATTATCCGATAATACCATTTTCCTTCCTCCTTATGACAAGACATTATAAACATCCCGGGCTGCTGAAAAACTACTTTCTTTTGCTTCTCCTATTGAAACGAAGTTGAAGAATCTGACTTTGTCATTCTTAAGCACAGTGAAGAATCCGGCTATGCCGCTTAAGAACGTAGTGAAGAATCTTTTGGAGATAGCCATAAGATCCTTCGCTTCGCTGGGGATGACAACTGCTCCGTAAGGTCCTTTGCTACGCTGGGGATGACAAAAAGGGGCTTTTTTAGTTGTCTGGAAGTGTTCCCCTGTTTTAGACAGGAGGACCGTCCCTATGTCTTTCACATGCGCGTCCCGGCTTCAACCGCGGGTTTTAAGCAGTTTCTCGAAATCTTGTTGGGACAGGGGCCTGCTTAATAGGTAGCCCTGTATATAATCGCATTTCATGTTTCCCAGAACGTCCAGCTGCTCCTGCTCCTCCACCCCTTCGGCAGTAACCTCGATGCCCAGCTGATGGGCCATGGAAATTATCGAGTTCACAATGATTCTGTCCGAATTGCTTCCCTTGAGGTCGGAAAATAGTGACTGATTGATCTTAAGCAAACTTATATCCCTTTCTCGTAAATGCCTAAAACAGGAATAGCCGGTACCGAAACCGTCCATTGAGATGCCAACGCCCATTTCCCTCAGCCGGCCTATGGTGTCAAGGCATAATTCCACATTCTTTTTTATAGCCTCCTCGTTTATTTCAAGCTCCAGGTATTGGGGCTCAAGGCCGGTTTGACGCAAGATTTTCTTGACCGTCCCCGGGAAATCTACAGACTGAAGCTGCCGGGCAGAAACATTCACCGCCATCTTCAGCCCGGGGCAGCCCCCTTCCTGCCATGCTTTATTAATGGCACAGGCTGTCTTTAGCACCCACTCCCCGATAGGAATTATGATACCGGTTTCCTCCGCAATGGGTATGAATTTGGCAGGAGGAATGAGCCCGATAAGGGGGTGTTCCCATCTGATAAGCGCCTCCACACCGTTTATCCTGCCCGTTTCCATATTGTACCTGGGCTGATAGTTAAGCACCAGCTGGTCCTTGTCCAGGGCATTCTGTAATTCATTCATCATAAACAGACGATCCGTAATCTCACTATCAATACTATCGGCGAACACGAAGTAGCAGTTCCCACCCACCCCCTTGGCCTTGTACATTGCCGCATCGGCCTTCTTTATGAGGGTGTCCATATCCTCGCCGTCCTTAGGATATATGCTTACACCTATGCTGGTAGTTATGTACAATTGGTTCCCATTTATAATAAAGGGTTTTTGCAGCGCTTTCAGTATTTTCTTGGTGATGACTTCGGTATCCCCGATTCTTGACAACTCCGGAAGCAGTATCAAGAACTCATCCCCTCCCATGCGGGAGATGGTATCAACCTTCCTCAGAATCCCCTTAAGCCGCGTCGCCACTTCCCTGAGCAGTTCATCGCCTATCCTGTGACCCAGGGAATCGTTTACACTCTTGAACCTATCAAGGTCCAGTAACAAAACCGCCAGCATCTGCTTATTTCTGTGGGCGTGGGCCATCTCTAAAGCGAACCTGTCCCTGAACAGGACGCGGTTGGGCAACCCTGTCAGTATATCGTAGTATGCAAGCTTGTTTATAGTCTCCTCGGCTTTTTTGCGCTCGGTTATGTCCCGTATAACGCTTAATACGGCGTCCTCCCCTTTATAATTGAACCAGGTGGCGGACATCTCAACATCCACAAAAGTGCCGTCAAAGCGTATTATCTTCTGCTGTCTCATCGGGATATCCTTCCTGTTCTCGGATACCATCTTAAGCCTTATCCTGGCTATTTCCATATAATCGGGATGCATTATGTCAAGGAAATACTTTCCCAGTACGGCGTTAACGCCGGGAGCCCTAAGCAGCTTTGCCGCCGCGTCGTTGGCCAGGACCACTTCTCCCTCGACATGGACCATTATTGCCTCCGGCAGGTGTTCTATCAGCTTGCGATAGCGCTCTTCGCTCTCATGGAGGTCCTTTTCCACCTGCTTGCGTTTGGTTATATCGCTATATATTCCATAAATCCCTACCTGTACTCCGTTTATAAATATGGGGTAGCCAATCACCGAAACGTCCACAAGGCTCCCGTCCTTGCGCATTCTGGTGGTCTCTTTCTTTGCCACTTTACCGCTTAGTGCGGTGCTGGAAATGCCGTCCGCCTCCTCCTCCAGGTGTCCGGGTACGATCAGGTCGTTTATCAGGCGGCCATTGACTTCCTCCCGGCCATATCCAAATAGGTTGAGGAATGCCTGGTTTGCGGAAATAATCCTGTCGCTGTTGCTTACCATTATTATTCCGTCGGGGGAATTCTCGAACAGTTGCTGGAAATATCCCCTTTGAAGGGTAAGCTCCTTTTCTATTCTGTATCGCTCGGAAACATCCCTAATAACGGTAAGAATTGAGGTCCTGCCCCGGAACTTTATTATGGTGGCAGACACCTCACAAAGGACAGTTTCGCCGTTAAGCTTTACCAGTTCCCACTCGGAATGCTGCTGTTTGCCTCTTATAAGTCCCCTTATTCGCCTTTTTAATTCTTCCCTGCCGACTGCCGGAATAAAGTCCATAATGGACCTATCCAAAAGGTCCTGTTCTTTGTTGGCGCCGGCAAGGGCAACCGCCGCCCTGTTGGCAAACAATATGCTATCCCGGCAGTGAATAATCACCGCGTCCGGCATAAACTCCAATATTTCCGTCTGAATATAATCCCTGTTATCCATCCTCTATCCCCCAATAGAAAATGCCTCAACTCTATTTGATTATTTCGACAAGTTCAATTTAATCCCTGCTGTTTTTTAGGATAAAAACAGGTATATTGCATTTTATTTACTGTTATTGTAGAATGTAATTATAATTCCGATAAGGGCAAAACCATCGAAAGATGGCGACGCAAAGCTGAAGGGGCTAAAGCGTGAAAGTGCTATGCCAGCCAGTTGCCGAAGAAGTATTTATTTATACTACTTGCACTGGCGTGTAAGTAGTTTTTATTTTTATTGGTGCGGACGGGACCGGCAGTGCTCCCGGGTAATAAACCCCGCCGTACTCCTGTCCGACCGGGCAGCGGATTTTTTCGCTGCCCTTTTCTTATGCAAATGATTTGCATTTAGCAGGTATAAATGCTACAATTTTTCTGGATAATATTTACTATAAGCACATTAATGTATAACCAGGGATTGGAGGAATAGATTTTGAAAGGCAGGATACCAAGTATAATTCTGCTGACAGTACTTCTTATGATAACAGGATGCACAAACAGTACGGGGCAACAGAGCAGAATAGCAGAAAAACGCAGCAAACCACTGGTGTATGCTAGTATCTATCCCATGTATGACTTTGCTAAAAACATCGGCGGCGACAGGATAGACCTGCGTATGGTGGTACCGGTGGGGGCGGAGCCCCACGACTGGGAACCCACAGCCAAACTTATAGTGGCGCTGGAGGAGGCTGACGTATTTATATACAACGGCGTTGGAATGGAGCCCTGGGCCGATAACCTGATAGCCTCGCTAAATGGCAACGGACCACTGGTCGTTGAGGCATCAAAGGGCATCCAACTGTTGAAACACGGGAATATAGGTAATAGCCAGCATAACCATGGCCATGTTTCTGTTGGATATGACCCCCATGTATGGCTTGACCCGACAAGGGCAGAAAAACAGGCAGAAAACATTATGCACGCACTTATCAAAGCGGATGGTGGTAATGAAGCCTTCTATAAACTTAATTTTCAGGAGTTCACGGGAAAACTGCGCAACCTGGATAGCCTTTACAGTGAGACCTTAAGCCGACTGGACAAAAGAGAAATAGTCGTCACGCACGCGGCCTTCGGTTATCTCGCCGACAGGTACGGGCTGGAACAGATATCGGTGTCCGGGCTTAACCCCCAGGAGGAGCCTAGCGCAGCCCAGTTGGCAGCACTCACCGACTTGCTTAGGGAAAAAAGAATCGGATATATTTTTTTTGAAACCCTTACCAACCCCAAACTGGCAACGGTGCTGGCCGATGAGGTGGGTGCAAAAACGGAGGTTTTAAACCCCATAGGAGGGCTCACCCGGCAACAACTGGACGAAGGCCTAGATTATATAAGCGTTATGCAGCAAAACCTGGAGACCCTTGAAAGGGTGTTGGGACAATGAACGCAGAAAGGCTTATAAGTATAAGCAATTTGGATTTCCAATATGGTAAGGATTTGGTACTTACAAACATAAATCTTGACATCCATGAAGGGGATTATATTGGAATTGTGGGTCCCAACGGCTCCGGTAAAAGCACCCTTGTTAAGCTTATACTGGGTATCCTCAAACCCTCCGGCGGCTGTATAGAGCTGTTTGGGAAAGACATAAAAGATTTCAATGACTGGGAGCGGATAGGGTACGTACGGCAGAAGGCCACCTCCTTCAACCCCGGCTTCCCTGCCACCGTTGAAGAGGTAGTTGGTGCCAATTTGTACTCCGGCAGGAGCACACCAAAACCGGGGATAAAAAAGGCCCGGGAAAGGGTTAATGAAGTGCTGTCCATAGTGAACATGGAAAAGTTCGGCAAAAGGTTAATAGGCAACCTGTCCGGAGGGCAGCAGCAGAGGGTATTCATCGCGAGGGCCCTCATCAATTCCCCACAGATTCTGTTCCTTGATGAGCCCACCGTAGGCATAGATGCGGATTCCCAGCGGGATTTTTACCAACTATTGGAGATATTCAACCAGGAAATGCGTATAACCATCGTGATGGTATCCCATGATATCGGCGTTATAACACAAAAGGTAGGCCGCATAGTCTGCATGGGGGACGGAAAACTCCTTTGTCACCCAAACAGCTCCCGGTCAGAAATATCCAGTATGCTGAAAAAAGTATACGGTAACACCATGGACCTGCTGATACACGACCATTAAAAAAGGAGTATATAGAATGATGGAATTTTTGCAGTATGGTTTTATGCAGAGGGCCCTTATGGCCGGTGTAATAATAGGAATACTGTGCCCGATGATAGGGATCTTCCTCGTATTAAGAAGGATGTCCATGATAGGCAACAGCCTGTCCCACGTAGCCCTGTCGGGAGTTGCAGCGGGAATGGTTTCGGGTATATATCCGCTGGCAATGGCACTTGCTTTTTCGGTGGCAGCGGCATTGGGCATTGAACTGCTACGGAAAAAGTATTCCGAATACGCGGAACTGGCTATGGCTGTTATTCTGTCTGCGGGACTAGGCATTGCAGTAGTGCTTATTAGCTACGCAAAGTCCATAAACGTTGACCTGTTCGGATATCTTTTCGGGAATATTGTTACGGTACGCTCGGGGGATATGATGCTTATTGCGGTGCTGGGTTCCCTGATTATTGCCTTCGTCGGTCTTAATTACCGGGAACTCTTCTATATAACCTTTGACGAGGAAGGCGCAAGGATTGCAGGGATACCGGTCAAAAGGGTCAACCTGCTTTTTACGGTTCTTATTGCCATGACTATAACGCTATCCATGAGGATAGTGGGGGCCCTGCTGGTATCCTCCCTTATGGTAATACCGGTAGCCACCGGAATACAGCTTGCAAAAAGCTTCAAACAAGCCACTCTCCTGTCGGTTGTTGCTGCCGAAGTGGCCGCGGTTTCAGGAATAATTGCTTCGTACTACCTAGAGCTTGCCTCCGGAGGCACCATAGTACTGCTATCGGTGGCTCTCCTAATGCTGGTCCTGGGAGTTAAAAGCCTTTTGCGAAATATCTAAAACGAGAGGTTCCCCCTCCCGTTTTATGTCGTAGATTAATTCAATCAGGCTTCATGAATACCCGCTTATACATCCCCTTACAGCTACCAACTGACTCTGTATTTTATCGCTTATTGTAGCACTTACTACAGTATCCATACAATTCGAACTTATGGTCAATAACGGTAAAACCCTTATCCTCGACGTCTTCCATGAGGTGTTCCAGAGGGCAGGCGCTTATTATTTCAGTCTTACCGCATCCTTTGCATATAATATGATGGTGGTGCGAATGATCACATATGAGCTCGTAAACGGCGGCGCCGCCCCTAATATTTGTCTTATGTATAATACCCATTTTCTCGAGTATCTCAAGGTTGCGGTAAACGGTAGAAAAATCGGTCCCCGAGTGCCTGCTGAGAGTTTTGGAGTGTATTTCCCCGGCTGCGATGAACCTCCCCCTGTGTTCAAACAGGGCATCAATTATAGCCCTCCGCTGGGGTGTCAATTTATAGTTATTTGCTTTAAGCTTTCGTTCTATAATACCCTTGTCAACCATACGCCACCACACCCTCCGCCGAGTACGCATTATGGTTTATATATACATTTTATTACATGTTGCGTGTATATTCAACATGCTAGAAGATACTTAAGGCTAATAGGCCGCAAAGCGCCGTTTCGATTATCGGGAGGCAGTAGAAAAAAAGACGATATTATATTTTTTAGAAAACCTTGGATAAATCTTGGACAAGCCATTAACACGGAAGCGCCGTTACTTAATAACGGTGAAACAAAAACCCCTAGAACCTTTGAAGCTCTAGGGGTCTGCCTGGTGCCGAAGACAGGACTTGAACC
>LSQX01391390.1_pt1 | contig 13190 bp, 9 predicted proteins | sample 654561 | NCBI WGS metagenome assembly LSQX01 (sample SAMN04489861, study PRJNA283612) | anaerobic digester metagenome | isolation source: 4 biogas reactors fed with cattle manure at either 37C or 55C with and... | place: Denmark: Kongens Lyngby | collected 2014 | reverse complement strand
TAAGGCATGCAGCGGCTTCCTCGGCGGTGCAGCTGAGCCCGATGTGATAATCGATTACCATGCGATCGTAGACATCCATTATCGTCTGCACGAAGAAGAAGCGACGTTCTGCGGCGATGTAGCCGTACTTGATGTCGGTCTCCCATAATTGGTTAACACCGGTGATCTCTCTGTTCATGGCTACTTTGCGTTTGGCAAGACGAGGCCGTAATCGGCGTTGGGTCCGGAGAATCCCGAGCTCCTTGCAGAGCCTGTACACCTTTTTCTTGTTGATCTTAAGCCTGTGTTCTCTTCTTAGCCAGCTCGTAAGCTTACGATAGCCATAAGGGTAAGCGTCACCGTTTATGGCAGACAAGAGCAATTCTTTGATACACTCGTCACTGACGATCCGGCCGTTTCTGGTGGCGGAGTACCCGGAAATCGGTCTTCCACCGGGGCGGCCATTCTTTTGTTTGCTGCCGTCTGTGGAATTGCGCAGACGCCAGTAATACGTCGATGACGACACGCCCGCTATGCGCAGTACCAGGCCTACCGGATAACCCTTAGCAATCCATTTTCTGGCGACCTCGAACCGCCTGTCTAAAGATGGTTCCCCTTTTTTAGGAGGTCGCGTAACATGGCGATCTCCAGGTCCTTTTCACCCAAAAGGCGCTTAAGCTGATCATTCTCTCGCTTAATGTCCTCTGTCAGAGGGTCAGATACCCCACCGGAGCGTGATTCCTTTCTCCGGGTAAAGGCGCCGGGCCCATGATTCTCGTAGGCTCTGGCCCACCGATTCACAACCGCAGGGGCGATGTCATAGCGTCTGCCCACAATACTCCCGTTCCCGGTTTCTATGACTTCTTTGGCGACTCGGATCTTGAAATCAGCATCGTATCGTCGGCGACTCAAATCAACGGCCCCCTTGTATCAAGCGATAGGGCGAGGGGGTGTGGAACTCCATTGCGATATCTCTGCCCGCGGTGCGAGAGATCCTAAACACCCTTCCTCCATACCCTATCTCATTTAGTTTCATCCTCCAAGTCTGTTAGGGGGCCTAAGAGCAATGACCGGCGCCCGGCGCGATGGCCCCGCTATCGGGGCGTGTCGAACACCCCCCGGCGTCGAATCAGTGAAGGAAAGCAGTCCGGTGGAGCGAAACCGGACAGTGGCAAGAATTAGGAGACGGCACAGGAGGGTACATAGATCATGGTCGATGAACGCATTCAACGGGACCGTGAGGAAGCTTTGGCTCTGCTCAGACCGACCTCGAAAGAGCTGGAACACGGACTGGCACTGCATGAGGAAGCGTTGGTCATTGAGTCCTACGGGTTTGCTCCTCGCGCCGCCGTAGATACGGAAGTGCTCAGGCAGGCGACTGAAGAGGGGGCATCCTACTATGAATTGTGGGACCTCAGAGAAGACATGTATATGACCCGGCAGGTGACAGACGACTTCGAGCGTGAGAGATTCATCGAGGCGTGGGAAGCGGCCGGGGTGGATTGCATTTTCCAAAACGCCGGTGAGGAGTATCAGGATCCGGTTCGGATCATGAAGCGCCTGGCCCGTTATACCTACGTGACGGACTTCATGCGTGACTTTGTCGTCAGGGCCGCTCATCCGGATGACATCGAACAAGCCTGCAAAGATGGCAAGCGCAGCCTGTACATGTCCTCCAACGGCATCCCTCTGCCGCAAAGGTGGACATCCGTCGAGGAGGAATTGGGGCTGCTTAAGATCTTCTACCAACTGGGCATCCGCATGATGCATCTGACGTACAACCGCCGCAACATGATCGGCGACGGATGTGCCGAGGAATCCAACGCCGGACTTAGTGATTTCGGCCGAGCCGTCGTCAAAGAGATGAATCGCTTGGGGATCATTGTCGACGTAGCTCACAGCGGCGAGAAGACTTCCTTGGAGGCGGCCCGCTTGTCCGATCGGCCAGTGGTGGCCAGCCACTCAGGGGCCAGGGCCCTGAATGATCACTTCCGCTGTAAGAGCGATGAGCTGATTAAAGCTATCTGCGATACCGGAGGCTACATCGGGGTCTGCTGCATACCGCGCTTTTTGGGCCGCACGAGGGACATCGTTGCGTTCCTGGATCATATTGACTATCTCGTAAAACGTTTCGGGGCCGATCATGTGGCCATCGGTACGGATATCGCCTATCAGTCTCCCGGGCGTCCGACAACCGAAAAGAAAGCGCCGCTTCCGAGACGGAAGTATCGTCCGCGCTGGGAAGGTTACTGGCCGGACAGTGCATCCCGCCAAGTCGCGGATCCGGCTATCAAGGAGCGGGAAGGCAAGGAACTGTCCTGGACGAACTGGCCGCTTTTCACGGTAGGCATGGTGCAACGGGGACACTCAGACGAAGATATCCGTAAGATTCTCGGGGGTAACGTATTGCGAGTAGCCAAGGCACATTTTGACTGAACGTTGCGCTTGACTCCGGGAGGACGTTGCTCATGGCTCAAGTGTCGTCCACCCTTGTTGCCGGCGTCTTCGGCGACATGGGTGGACCTCGGAGATGACGCAGCGTTTGAGTATTCAGATACAAATACTCCTGATGTGCAACGTCAAATCCGTTTGGGAGGATGGTGAGGAGGAATGAAACGAATAACACTGTGGAGTGTTGTTGTCATCTTAATGATCGCCATGAACACGGTTATCTGTGCCCACGGGCAGAAGATAGTGCATCAGTCGACTGCCGGGCACGGTGCCAATTGGCTGGCTTGGTTGCAGGAGATGGCCCCGATTTTTGAGGAGAGAACAGGGATCGAAGTTGAGGTCATTCAAACGGCGGGCTCCTACGGCGATGTTTTGTTGGCGGCCATCGCTGCGGGAGTGGCGCCGGATGTGACCGATCTGATCATCTCCACGGCCGGACCCTTTGTCGAAAAAGGGCTGGTGGAGGATCTGCGCTCCTACTTCGACCGGGACGGGCTCGATGAGTCGAGATGGCCTCCCGTAGCCATCCAGGGCAATACGACCGCCGACGGTCGTCTCTGGCGGATGCCCGCCGAGTTGAGCACGGCGGTGACCTATTTCAATGCAGACATGTTCCGCGCCGCCGGGTTGGCTACTCCGAAGGAGTTGGGGCAGAACTGGACTTGGGAGACTCTGCTCACCGCGGCCCGGCGGCTGACTGTTGACCTTGATGGAGACGGGATTCAGGATCAGTATGGTGTATCCGCCTTCAACCTGACCCGCTGGCAGACCATGGTTAGGCAGGCCGGAGGAAGCCTGTTCGATCGCGATTTGCTTCCGACCAGAAGTCACATTAACACTCCTCCCGTATTGGAAGCGACGCGTTTTCGCCTGCAGTTTTCCCAAGAAGGTCTGTTGGGCGGAGGAGGAACCTGGGAAGGCCGGTCGGCCATGACGTTTGCCGTGCCGGGAAACATCCCGAGTTATCAGAATGTGATGTTTGAATGGGATGTGGCCGTCAAGCCCCGGGGACCCGTCAACCGGGCTTCGAGTGTCAATGCTAACGGTTTTCAGATTCTGGCCGACAGCAAGAACAAAGAGGCCGCCTGGGAATGGATCAAGTTCCTGACCGGTGACCAGGACAGCCAGGCCGCTTTAGTCAGGCACACGGGCAGACCACCGGCCTACATGCCGGTCTTGCTGCGCTACGGCCGTGTCGTCGAGGGGATGCGATTGCCGGCCAACTGGATGGCTTTCATCGAGACCGCCATCTCGCCGGACGCTTGCACCCCTTATATGATCTCCGATCCCCAGATCGATAGCACGATCAATCGCATGATGGCCACGGTGTGGTCGGGGGTCGCGGCGCCTGAATCGGTCTTGGAGACTCTGGATCGCATGGTCAACAATATGTTGCAACAGAACCAGTAAGCCTGAAGGGTGGCGCTGGCCATGAAGGATGAACGCATCGAGAAAGCCTGGCAAGAGGCCCTCAGTATTCTCAAACCGACAACCAAGGAACTGGAACACGGACTGGCATTGCACGCCGATGCTTTTGTCTGTGAATCGTACGGGTTTGCGCCTCGATCCGCCGTTGACCAAGAAGTGATTCGACAGGCGCTGGAGGAAGGCGCCTCGGCCATGGAACTGCAGGATCTGTCCGAAGACATGTCGATGACTCGCCATGTGACCGACGTCCATGAACGGGAAAGATACATTGAAGCTTGGAAAGTCTCCGGGGTGAACTGCATCTTGCAAAACGCCGGGGAAGAACTGCAGGATCCCGTGCAGGTCATGAAACGTCTGGCCCGCTTCACCTATGTGACGGATTTCATGCGTGACTTCGTCGTACGGGCCGCACATCCCGATGATATCGTCCGGGCTTACAAAGAGGGCAAGCGCTGTCTTTATATGTCCTCCAACGGCATTCCTCTGCCGCAAAGATGGACGTCAGTCGACGAAGAGCTGGGGCTGCTCAGGGTCTTTTTCCAACTCGGCGTTCGCATGATGCATCTGACGTACAACCGGCGCAACATGATCGGCGACGGCTGTGCGGAAAGGTCAGATGCCGGGCTCAGTGATTTCGGAAGAGCCGTCGTCCGGGAGATGAACCGTGTAGGAATCATCGTCGACGTGGCTCACAGCGGTGAGCGGACCTCTTTGGAAGCGGCCAGAATATCTGAACGGCCCGTGGTGGCCAGTCACTCGGCGGCCCGGGCGCTGAATGATCACTTCCGTGGCAAAAGCGATGAAGTGATCACAGCGATCGCGGACAGCGGAGGCTACATCGGGGTCTGCTGCATTCCGCGTTTTTTGGGACGGACGAGGGATATCGTAGCTTTTTTGGATCATATTGACTACCTCGTCAAGCGCTTCGGCGCCGATCATGTGGCCATCGGCACGGATATCGCCTATCGCTCCCCCGGGCCTCCCGATAGCAACACCCCGTCGGTAGCCCGACCCAAGCAACGGCCGCGCTGGGAAGCCTACTGGCCCGACAGTGCTTCACGTGTTGCAGACCCGGTGATCAAGGCTCGTGAAGGTCAGGGACTTGTTTGGACCAACTGGCCCCTTTTCACGGTAGGTATGGTGCAGCGGGGACATTCTGACGAGGACATTCGCAAGATCCTCGGCGGCAATGTCTTGCGGGTGGCCAGGGCGGTCTGGCCTGATTAACAGCGAATTAATCGAAACGGCGCAGGGTGGGTGGCATCTGTCCGGCCCCGTGCCGAACTTAGGTAGCAGGAGCGTGCTGAAGTGGGAAAGTCAGTGAAAATCGACGGCGAGAGATTGCTTGAGGGATTGCGCTTGGGCTGTTCTTGGTTGACCGATGTAGCCCAGATGCAAAGCGATGAACTGAGAGATGAAAAAAACAGCCAGCGGCTGCGTCACGACCACTGGTATGGAGCCATTCGCGGTGAATACATCGCCGCTGATCGGCAGTGGGACTTCTTTTGTCCGATTTGGCACACCGGGCAGGCTATCAAGGCTCTTGTCATGGCCCATCGCGTTCTCGGAGACGAGGTTTTGCTCACGGCCGCCAAGCGGGGTGCGGAGTTCATCGGAAACAATCGGATCAGCGATCCGGATCGGGATGACTACGGCCTTATTCTTGGCTTTGAGGACGTCGGCGATGGGGTCAACACGTCAGCGGTGTTGGAGTCACTTGACGGTCTTTTTTACTTGAGCGAAGCCACCGGAGATGATACATATCGGGATTGGGCCATAGATGCCTTGGCCTGGGTGGCACGGAAGATGTATCTGCCGGGACAGGGGCTTTTCATGGATCTTTTTTCCACCGCGACCTGGAAGCCAGAACCTTCGCATTGGGCAAACAGGCAACCCTATCCGGGACGTCCGCTGATTGACGATGGAGTCTTTTTGAAGGGCTATCGGCTGACGGGGAATGAGGGATGGAGAGATCTTTTCTACGAGGTCGCGGAGCGCCTCTTGGAGGAAGAAGAACCGGCCGGCAACTGGATTCGCTTTATCCCTTGCAATAAGGCCACCGGCTACATCCATCCCAGACAGGCCTACTGGTGGGGTCGGCCGATGTTGATGGCCTATAGCGACAGCGGGGATGAACGCTATCTGGAGTGTGCGAAACGGTCGGGTCGTTGGTACATGAAGGCACAGCGACGTGACGGCGGTTTGTTCCGAGGCACCTATATTGATTTCACCACGGACTCGTTCGGACACGCCACCAGCGGCATCGCCTGTGCGGCCGTTCTTTGGCTGGAACTCTATCAGATCACTGGGGAGGGCATGTGGCTCGAACCCACCGGACTCGCTCTGAAGCACTGTCTACGCATGCAGTTTACGAATCCGACGGATCCCAATCTGCGGGGTGCCGTTCTTGAGAAGGTGTTGCCACCCGACGGGACGGATCGCCTGCCGTATCGTGTGCGTGATCTGGGTACGATCTTTTTCTGTCAGGCCGCGGCTTTGGCTTTAGAATCAGGAGTGATTGAGTAGGATGGCACTTGGGTAAGCGCCATCCTGCTCGATCCACATCGGTGGCGGGGCTTCTTTAGGACCCGGAAGGTGGGCAGGCCGGGCGCATAGAAGGGTGACAACCCTTCTATTGCACCCGGCTGAGCCACTTTTCTCCGGCTTCCTTCCAGCGGGCGTAATTGGGCGAAAGCCTCGGAGCATCGCTGTCCAGCTGCGGCACGAGTCTGCCGCCTTGTCCCCGAGGGTCTCCCCGGCGCTCATTGATCTCAGCCAGGCGGTTACGCCACAAAGCCATACGGTCGGCCACGGCGGGATCTGTGGCCAGATTCTTAGACTCATAGGGATCGCTTTGGAGATCGAAGAACTGCTCCTCACCGGTATGGTGAAACCAGATATACTTCTCTCGCCCGTCGGTAACGTATTGCATACCTGTCTCTCGGGTGTAGCAATGGGTGTACTCGCCCTGGATGAACTCGCGCCATTCAGTTGTCTCATCTCTGAGTAGGGGCCAGAGACTTGTTCCGTCGACGGACTCAGGAATCTCACAACCTGCCCCGTCCAGTATGGTCGGCATGACATCCCGCAGCTCAATCGGCTCGGTACGCACTTGTCCCGTCTGGATGTTCCACGACTTCGGCCACCGTATAACAAAGGGAATACGGGCCGAGCCTTCATAGGCGTACGACTTGCGCCAATGGTAGTGATCGCCGAGCATGTCACCGTGATCAGTAGTGAATATGACAAGAGTATTGGCGTAGGATCTGGGTTGCATCCTTCTGTACTCCAAGAAAAGGCGTCCCAGCTGATGATCCAAAAAGGTGATGTTGCCGTAGTAGCCCGCCCGGGCCCGTCGGATCTCCTCGGGTTTCAGCCGGGTTCTTGGCGCGTCTACGTCGTCGACTCGGCGGGCGAAATCATCGGCCCAGTCTCCGATGACCGGCTCCGGTAAGTCCGGGCGATTCAGATACATATGGAAGTACTCCGCCGGAGGATCAAACGGGGTGTGGGGGCGTATGTACGATAGCCATAGGAAAAACGGTCTTGTGGGATCTCGTCTTTCAATAAAGCGGATAGCCTCTGAGGTGGCCCAGTAGGTAATGTGGAGATGCTCCGGCAGATTACTCGGTCTGGCCACCCAGCTATTGGGGCTGATGCCGTGACCTCGGTAACTGTAGAGTCCGCCGGAGTGCAATTCGAGCCATTTTTCATAGTCAGCTGATATGGTCCCTTGAGAGAATCCGTATAAAGCCCGCGCCGGGCTTTGTCCCATGTGCCCGATAACACCCGTGTGGTAGCCGGCACGGGTCAACTCCTCAGGGAGTGTGGTCGGGAACTTGAGGAAGTCTGAACCGGCGGACATCAGGCGTCCGTGGTTCCATTGGTCCATGCCCGTCAATATGGCGGCGCGCGCCGGCATGCATGTAGGTACGGCAGAGTAGGCGTGACAGAAGCGAGCACCCTCTGCCGCCAGTTGGTCGAGGTTGGGAGTCTCTATGACAGGGTTTCGTCCTTCACAGGCCAAGCAATCGGCTCGGAATTGGTCTGCCGTGATCAGGATCACGTTGGGTAGAGGCAACGATGACAAAGACTTTCCCTCCCTTGTGATGCTAATGGTTGAATGTGCCTGGAAGTCGGGTCTGCGGGAGTGATTGAGGCGGTGCGCTCACACAAGCTCTTTTTTGAAGTTTCCGGGACGGAAAATGGATTCCTGCAAGCGGAATCTGAGTGCTTTAATCCCCTTGAGATCTGTTGAGTGCCTTGAACGGCATAGTGTTCAAATAAGACCGATAAATCCGGAGGGATCGTGTGCAGCTCGTAGAACGAAGAGACTGTACGCATAGTCACGGCGGCATTTTGAGTGTGAAAAGACCCAAAGTGGGAGGGGCTGGAAGTGGGCCGAGTGTTCTCATATCTGCGAGCGGCATTAACTGTGGTCCTTGTGTTTGTTTGTGTATCAGCCCAAGCAACAGAGCGGTTAAGTCTGCTCATTCGCAACGTCGGCATGGATGACCTGCGCGTGGCACTGGATGCTTATACGGCCAAGACCGGCATTGAGGTCGATATCATCCAAGCTAGAAACTGGCCGGATGTGATCGACAAGGCTGTCGTCTATTCCGCCGGAGGTATCGCTCCGGATCTAGTCTACGGCGATAACGTGCGCCTGTCACAACTGGCATATGCCGGACTGTTGCTCGATCTTGATGAGCGCGTCAAGCGCTCGGGACAGCTGAACCGGATGCCGGATCCGGTCATATCTGCCTTCCGGACCTTGTTCCCGAGACATGGGTTGTACAGCCTGCCGACGGCTTTGAGTAATCGAGCGGTTTTGTACAACGCTGATGCTTTTGACGATGCGGGACTGAGTCATCCGCCGGTGGAGTGGACCAGTCAGCGTTGGAATTGGGAGACTTATGTCAGTGACATGAAGCGCCTCACCCGTGACATCGACGGTGATGGCAAACCTGATGTCTTTGGCACAGCCAGTTTCGGAACGTACGGCGGAGTAAACATGGTCGAGATGTTCGGCGTCACACTATTTGATCCGGTGCGCAACACCTTCAACGGCCGTGATCCCGGGTTTATCGCCGCCGTGGAAAAGATCGTTGCGCTGTGGACGGAGCACGGAGTGGTCGGCGGGGATTTTCTGCAGCGTACCGCCGCATCGGATCACACCCAAGCCCGTCGGTTACACCAGCTGCTTGACATGGAGCGACGGGGTGACGGTTTCAACTGGCGAGTCGCTGCCTCACCTCGGGGCGAACGGGCCATTAGCCAGACGAGCATCCACGGGTTGGGTATGTCTTTACACGGCAAGCAGCGCGACATGGCTTGGCGACTCTTGGCCTATCTTACGTTGGATCCTGAGGGTGCGGTATTGTTTTCTTGTGCCGAAAACCGGGTGCCTGTGGTGCGCGAGGCGATCAATGACTTCCTGAAACGCTGGAACGCTGACTTCCCCGACAAGAACGTCGGCGTCTTTGTAACCGCCATGGATCACATTTCTTTGTTTACCTTAACATCAGGTGTCGGTGGCGATGAACGCGAACGTATTTTGCTGGATATTTGGGATCAGATTCAGTCCGGACGAGCCTCGGTGCGCGGGGCGTTTGAGGCCGCGATGCCAGCCATTGAGGCGACTTTTGCAGCTGACCGTTGACGCGGTTAACACCGAGTGTATGGTTTCAGCTGTACGCGGTTACCTCCAAGAGTCTTGGGTGAGACGTTCAATCACATTCATCTTGGTCTCACGTATTGATCGCCGATCTTAGGTCAAGCGTTGCTCAGGAAGCCACACGGCTATTGTGGCTGAACATAAGACCTCTCTCGGGTACATACGGACACCGAGAGAGGTCATTCGTGACTGATCAACAATGCTTGTTGTCGGATACAGTCAGTTGAGCAACGAGGGCAGTATTTCGTGTATCTGCTGCAGGCTGACGGCTGCAGATGCTTGCCCGTTCCAGACACGGGACATGATGGGATTCACGACGGCGTCTATGGCGGACGCATTAGGTATCACGTACGCTGCGTAGCCGTCAGGATCAAAGGTGGTTTCAATCAACGCTTGCCAGTTGTCGGGCAAGGGCAAGCTGTTTTCCACGGCGCTTTGGTAGCGCACCATGGCTTCCTTCAAAGACGGAAGGCGTCCCGTAATCCGTGCCATCGTGAGCTGATTCTCCGTGTCGGTCACCAGGAAATGAATCCATCGCCAGGCTTCGTCACGGTGTTTGCTTTGGGCCACGAGCTGAAAACCGTCGGGGTTGACGCGTGCCGCCCTGTTCGCCGGGCCCAAGGGTTGCCGGGCAATGTCCCAAGCGAAGGGGGCTGTTTTGTAATACGACCCGATGTCACCCGGTCCTCCGACTACCGAAAAAGCCGCGTTGCCGTTGTAGACTCGATGTAGGCTGTTATTGCTGGCCAGACCTTCGACATACAGATTCTGGATGAACTCGACGGCCCTCAGAACGGCAAGGCTGTTGAACTGGCTCTTGGTGGGGTACACGATTCTGTCGTACAGTTGTCCCCCAGCCTGGTGGACTTGCATTTCCCAACGAGATGAGGTGTGTTCAGTGCCATAAAACTCGGGTGTTCCGTCGCCGTCAGCGTCGATGGTGAGTTTTTTTGCGGCCGAGACCAGGGTCTCCCATGTCCACTGCGCCCCAAGCTCTCGTGGGTTGGGCACCCCGTGTTCCGCAAATATATCTACGTTAAAGAAGGTAACAACGGGGTAGAGGCTCACGGGAATACCCCACAGTTGTCGGTCGGGTGTGCGCACGCCTTCGACGGCGACAGGGGGTATACGGTCAAGGGGCACTTCGTCGCGTTGAATGTAGGGAGTGAGGTCCGCAAAAACACCTTGAGCGATAAGCGGGGCGGCCAGCATGGGGTGAGCATCCGTCACCTCAGGGGCGAGACCGCCTGCAACCATGGTCAGAAGCTTTGTTCTGAAACCGTCAAAGCCGCCGGAGGATATCATGAATTCGACCGATATGCCTTCAGCGGCTTCGAAACGGTGGGCCATGTGCTGCAGATATTCCCTCCATGAGGTTCCATGCCCGTCGTACGTGAAATGGGTAATCGTTACGGCTGTAGAAGCCGAAGATGTGACCAACATCAGAACGCATACGATGAGAAACAAGCGCTTCACGGCAGGCTACCTCCTTCGAGTCATCTTTCGATCGGCTGGGGCGCTGAGTGTCACTGGCTTCACGAATGCTGACGTGCATGAGAAAACCGGCAGCGTAGACTTTAAGCATCAAAGGGACTTCAGTTGGCCCTCGTCGCCCTATCCGGGCGGCTTCGCGCCTTCGCGGATGGCGATCCTACGGCCACAGGTGAGATATGTATTGTATAATCGTTCATATTTTCCTTTCTGATAATATACGTTATCTATAAAAATGAGATCTCGCCACGGACATCACACATCTATTGACATCCGTCGCTGCCGCTTGAGGCGTGAGTCGCTGACGCGAAAGAGGGTGGCTGCGTCCATGCGAATTGGGTGTGTTTTCCGGGGTGTAGACGCTACACGGCCGGGCGCAGACCGGCGCGATTTGAGAGTGCACCTGGCCGGCAAGCGTCGGAGTTCTCGGTGGCCCGAATTCTTGATGTACGCTTCGGAAAACTGATACGCAGAGTGGATCTGCGTGTTGTCCGGTATCAGATATTCATACATAAACAGCATTATATAGGGAAGGTAAAGCGATAAAACCATAGAATGCATTCATAGTAAATTCTGTCGCATAGCGTTTCGCGCCGTGTAGAGGTAAATTCTTTATTGAACCATGGAGGAGGAATGTAGGTGACCGGAAAGGCAAGTGTTGGACATGGTGTGTGCGCAACCGTGTTGATGGTAGCTTTAGTCTTTGGTCTGTTTTCTGTGGCATCCGCAGCTCCGATTGTGATCCAGATGGCCCGCTCTATCCGCGTGGCTGACGCAGCTTGGCAGGAAGCGGTGGTCGAAGCATTTAACCAGGAGCAAGACCGCATTCGTGTCGAACTGTTTGGAGGGGCGGAGGGCCTCAGTCACGGCAAGACTCTGGTCCTTATCTTGGCGGGAGAAGCTCCGCATATCATTTACCAGGATCCCAACAACCTCCTCAACATCGCGCGCCAGGGCGCCCTCGTTGATCTGACACCCCTCCTGGATCGGGAACCTCCCGACAGTCCGTTCAATGACTTCTTTGAGAACACCTGGCAGTTTTACACGTTGAGCGGCCGGATCTGGGCCGTAGCCATGGATTTTCAGACCCAGGCACTCATGTACAACGTGGACGCCTTTCGGGAGGCGGGTCAGGCTGAGCCTGAGCCCGGATGGACCTGGGCGGATCTGACACAGATGGCCAAAAAGCTCACCAAGCGTGTCGCCGGTCAGGCGGATCCAGTGCGCTGGGGCATGAGGGAGCCCGAGTGGTACCACTACTGGTCGACCTTCTGGCACTTCGGCGGTGCTTTGGTGGACAATTGGGCCAACCCGCAGGCTTTCACCGGGGATACGGAAGAGGTTCGTCAAGCTTTGAGGGTCTATCAAGAGCTGGTGCGATCCGGGTCCATGTCTCCGCCCGGAACGTATAAAGCCGGAGGAATGACGGGAACTTCGGCCACGGTTGCCGGACGCGGTGTCTGCGCCATGGGGCTCGCCAATAGCTTGTACATGCAATCGGCGATTCCCTACGGCATCGAGTTCGATACCGAATGGAACGTGGCGCCGTTGCCCAGCGGTCCGGCGGGCAATACGGCTATCACCAATGCCCTCGGTTGGGCCATCGTGGAGGGCACAGGTAATACTGAAGAGGCATTTGATGTCTTGCGCTACTTCAGCGGTCCGACTGCCATGGAGTTGGCGGTTCAGCACCGTCGCGGCGCAGTCTTGCCGCATAGGCCGACCATGTTGAGAACATGGATGCGGGTGAATACGGTTCCCAGGAATCGGGGCGTACTGCTGGACGCTTTGCCCACTTCACGTCCGCTGCCTTTGATCGCCGACTCCTATAAGAGTATCGTCTCGCGGGCCGCTTTTGACTACTGGAAGGACTTGATCTCCGAAAACCAGGCCATCGAGAACATGCGGCTCGGCATTATGAACGGCATCGAGGCCAACAGGTCTATGAAAATCCAGTGAAGGGATCGACAGGGGGCGACAGCCCCCTTTCTTGTAAGCGGATTGCCAGGGGTAAGTCCAGGTATGAGTAAATAAGTTTGGGGTTACGGCGGCATATGAAGTGATTGACGGATGTCGTCGTAGTAGGGGTGTGGGGCTTGTGTGTTAACTCCGGAGGAGTTATCCACAAACCCACACCCGGTGAAAAGAGCTAAAAAGAGGGAAA
>LSQX01362692.1_pt1 | contig 13191 bp, 12 predicted proteins | sample 654561 | NCBI WGS metagenome assembly LSQX01 (sample SAMN04489861, study PRJNA283612) | anaerobic digester metagenome | isolation source: 4 biogas reactors fed with cattle manure at either 37C or 55C with and... | place: Denmark: Kongens Lyngby | collected 2014 | reverse complement strand
GCGCTGGTGGGGGCGGGCGTCTGGTACGCCCACCGCGAGGGCAGCAGCGCCAAAGACCTGTTGCCCGGCGCGGCATTGGGGATCTCCAACGCGGTGGGGAACCAGGCCCTGGTGGCCGCCCTCGGCGTGCTCTCGGGATTCCTCGTCTTTCCGTTCCACAGCGCGGTGGGGTTGGCCCTGACGGTGGTGGCGGCGCGGCTTATCTGGGGCGAACGGGTGAGCAACCGGGAGACGGCCGGCATCGCCGTGGCGCTGGTGGCCGCCGTGTTCATCAACCTGGGGTAGTTCCTGCTGGCGCGCTTGGCAGCGTGCCGGTCGAGCAGTACTATACGTCCGCGTCGGTGTTGCACCCGTCTACAGGAGGTCGCCATGTCCACTCGAGTACGGGATCTGGGACGTCGTAGTACTGGGCTGATGGAGGAGTTCAAAAAGTTCGCCCTGCGTGGCAACGTGATGGATCTGGCGGTGGGTTTCATCGTTGGCGCGGCGTTCACCACCGTGGTGCGTTCACTGGTGGATGATATCATCATGCCGCCGATTGGCCTGCTGATCGGGGGATTGGACTTTTCGCAGTTGTTCATCCTGCTGCGCGCCGGCACGCCGGCGCCGCCCTATGCCACGGTGGCCCAGGCGCAGGAGGCCGGCGCCGTCACTATGAACGTGGGCCTATTCCTGAACAACCTCATTTCGTTCATCATCGTGGCGTTCGCGGTCTTCCTGATGGTCAGGGCGCTGGCTTCGCTGCAGCGCAAGGAAGAGGAGCAGCCCGAGGCGGCCACCAAGCCCTGCCCCTACTGCTTTACGACGATCGATGGCCGTGCCACCCGCTGCCCCGAGTGCACCTCGGAACTGCCCGAGGCCGCGCCAGCGGCGGTCGGAGGGGAGAGCTAGCTGCACCATCCGGCAGGCACTTGAAGCGCCCGCCGCCTGGTTCGGTCGTGTTGAGGGGGCTATCCCGAACGGGATGGCCCCTTTGCGCTCTACCGTGCCGGCCTAGCGCGGCGGAGGGCGCGTTCGGAGGGGAGGAACACGGCGAGTGCGGCGATCACGGCCAGCGCCGCCCAGCGAAAGAGCATCGCGGACCCTTGGCGTTCCAGGATCACCCCGCCCACGAGGCTCCCAACGGACGACGCCAGGCCCATGTTCACCGCGCCGAACAGCGCCTGCGCGGTGGCCCCCAGGCCGGGAGGCGCCATCTCGTCGGCGTAGGCGACCCCGGCCGTCCACAGCCCCGAAAAGCCCGGCCCGTGGAGCAACTGTAGCGGCAGCGCCAGCCACGCAGCAGGGAGCATCGAGATCCCCAGGAGACGGATGAGTGTGGCGCCCATGGACAGGGTGAGCAGCGCCCGGGCGCCCCGCCTGGCCACCAACGCCCCCGCCGTCGAGAACATCAGCACCTCGCCCACAGAGGCGACGGCGAGCGAGGTCCCCATCAGGCTGTTCGAGGCGCCCAGGTCCTGTAGGCGCAGGAACAAAAAGTGAAAGATCGCCGAGCCGCCGACCCCGGCCAGGAACACCGTGCTCAGGAAAAGGAGCCAGCGGGGGTTGCCCAGCAACTGGCCCATGCCCCGCCAAAAGGGGGCGCTGGCGCGGGGCGCCTGGGACATCGGCAGGCGCAGGGCCACCAGCAGACCGCCGAACATCAGCGGCAGGTACCCGTAGAACGCCCAGTGGAGGCCGTGGCGCTCGGTGATGGCCCCCATGCCGGCCGCCGCAACGCCCCAGCCGACTGCGCCCCACAGCCGCTGGCGGGGGTAGAGGGCCCGCCGGGTGCCCAGCATCTCCAGCACCGCGTGGTCCACCAGTGCCATGATCGGGGCGCTGAACAGCGCAAACGCAGCCACCGCGGGGATGAGGGCCAAAAAGCCCCGGGCCATCGCCAGTGCCCACACGCTGCCCAGCGCCCCACAGATGGCCAGGATCAGCACGCGCCGGTGGCGCTGGGTCGAGTCGGCATAACCGCTCCAGGTGGGGCTGGCCAGTAGGGAGATGAGGGGCGAGAGACCGAGGAGAAGGCCGATCTGGCTTCCTGCTAGGCCGGCCTCCCGATAGTACAGGCTGAGGTACGGCGACAGGGACGCGGCGGCGGCGTAGAACAAAAAGTAGAAGGCCTTGGGCGCCAGCAGGTCACGATCGACGTTCAGCGACGGGTTGCGCAGCATGCGGCGTTGGGCCTCCTCGGCAGTGGGCGCAGGGGTGACGTATTGTAGCGCGATCGCGCCACGACGCGAACCCATCCACGGGGCCATCGCACGGCGATCGATGGGGCCCTCGGATGAGGCCGGAGCCGGCGATCTCGTCACCTTCTCGTCGTCTTGACGTCATACCTCCCACAGGACTTATCGTGAGAGGTGCTGGTCCATCGGGGGGCTACCCGCTTCCTGAGGATCGTCGTCACATCGGGAGAGGTCCGCATGCGTAGATCCATCGTCGTTATGGCCGCAGTGATTGCCTTGACCGCCGTGCCCCTCGCAGCGCGAGTTGGCGCGGCCACCGGCCACACGGTTCACCTGCCGATCCTGCTCGGCGCGGGCGGCGGCCCGCCGCCCGCGACGGACATGCCCTCCGAGGCGCCGACGGCATCGGCGACACCGTTGCCCTCCGCGACGCCCTCTGCCAGCCCGACACGCCCTGCGCCGCCTACCGCTACCCCGCCAGGCGAGGCCTCGGAGGTCGCGCTGGATCGCCTGGTGGACCTGATCAACGCCGAGCGCGCCACCCACGGCCTGCCGGCGGTGGCGAGGAACGATCTGCTGGACGAGGCCGCCAGGCAACACAGCGAGGACATGGCCTCCCACGACTTGTTCGATCACACGGGCTCTGACGGCTCCACTGCCGACGAGCGTCTCGACCGGGTGGGCTACGTGTGGTCGTCCTGCGGCGAGATCATTGCCGCCGGTTACCCGAGCCCCGACGGCGCTGTGGACGGCTGGATGCACAGCCCGGGACACCGCGCCATCATCCTCACCCCGGGCTTTACCGAGATCGGCGTGGGGTACGCGTACGGCGGCGACTCTGCGTACGGGCACTATTGGACGGCTGATCTGGCCGCGCCCGCATCCGCACCCGTGGCCGCGCACGCGCGCTGAGATGCTGCTCTCCTCCGTCGCGCACGCCGCATGGCGGCCTACACCGGTACCCAGGCGCCGCCCGCTATGGTAGAATGGCTAGCGGGGCGAGCCCTGCGCCCCTTGGGTGTGCCTAGCGGAAAGGAGCAGCATGATCGCCATCGTGGGGGCCGGTCCGGGGGGTCTCTTTGCTGCGCACGAACTGGCCCGTCACGGCGAGACGGTGCACGTCTACGACGTGGGCCAGGACGTCTCGGCGCGCCGCTGGGAGGATCCTTTCGATCTCTTGCACGGCATGGGCGGCGCCGGCACCTTTTCCGACGGCAAGATCAACTACCATCCCCAGATCGGCGGCGACCTGCACGCCTTTATGACGCGCGAAGACGCCTGGGCGCTGATGGCCGACGTCGAGGGGCTCTTTCAGCGCTACGACGTGGAGGTCATCCCCACCGACAAAGAGTCCACCCACGTCCTCGAGCGGCGCGCTGCGCAGCAGGGCGTACGGTTCCTGCCCATCCGCCAGGCCCACGTCGGCTCCGATCACCTGACCGCGCTCATCCGGCGCTTTGGCGACGACCTCCGCGCCGCGGGCGTCACGTTCCATTTCGGCGTGCGGGTGGAGAACGTGGCGGTGGGCGACGGGCGCGTCCGGGGCTTGGTGCTGGAGGGCGGGGAGACGGTGCCGGCGGACGAGGTGATCCTGGCCCCCGGTCGCGTGGGCAGCGAGTGGATGCGCCACACGGCCGAGAGCCACGGGCTGACCATCTATTTCAACCCCGTGGACATTGGCGTGCGCGTCGAGGTCCCCTCCATGGTGATGGAGGAGGTGATCGCCGTTTCCTACGACCCCAAGTTCTACGTCCGCACCCCGACGTACGACGACCGGGTGCGCACTTTTTGCGTATCGCCCCTGGGCTATGTGGCCAAGGAAGTGTACCGCGAGGAGGGCGCGGTGGGGGTCAACGGGCACTCGCTGCGCGACGAAAAGAGCAGCAACACGAACTTTGCCCTGCTCACCTCGGTCAACCTCACCGAGCCGGTGGAGAGCACCACGGCGTACGGCATCTCCATCGCCCGGCTGGCCACCACCATCGGCGGGGGGCGCCCCATCCTCCAGTCGCTCGGCGACCTGCGCCGGCATCGGCGGTCGACCTGGGGCCGCCTGGAAAAGAGCCCCGGCGACGTGGTGCCCACCCTCACCGACGTGACCCCGGGGGACATCTCGATGGCCCTGCCGCACCGGATCGTGACGGACCTGCTGGAGGCCCTGGAGCTGTTGGCCGGCGTCATCCCCGGGCTGGACGCGGATCGCACGCTCCTCTACGCCCTGGAGCTCAAGCGCTACGCCACGCGCCCCAAGACCGACCGCCACCTGCAAACGGAGGTCCAGGGGCTGTACGTGGCCGGCGACGGCGCGGGCGTCGCCCGGGGCATCGCCGGAGCGGCGGCCACGGGGCTCATCGCCGCGCGGGGCATCCTGGCGAGCCACGGCGCGGGCCCGGCCGAACCCGGGCGCCCAGGGTGAACGGACGGCGGGCGCGATGAGTGACAACCACCTCGATCAGGGGCCGCCCCCACACCGCGGCTGGGCGCTGACCATCAGCGGGCTGCTCCTCATCGGTCAGGCGCTGCTCCTGGCCCTCGCTCTTCCCGTGCTGGCGGCGTCGCGGCTGGGCGCCGAGTCGCTGGCGCCCTGGGATCCGCGGGTCGGCCCCTTGCGCCTGGAGTGGCATCGGGACCCCGGGCTCGTGCTGGACCTCTCCTATGGCCTGGCTCGCGTGCGCCTGGGGTGGGAGGATCTGAGCGCGGCGCTGTACTGGCCCCTGGTACCGCTCGACCTGCTGGCCGGCTCGCTGTTGCTCGCCGTGCGCCGCAGCGCCTGGATGGTGGCCGTCTTTGTCCAGGCGCTAGTGCTGGGCCTCAGTCTCGGGCTGTACTTTACCCTGCGGCCCGACTATGTATACCTGGTGATGCTTTCCGGTGTTCTGTTGGTCGGCTATCTGAACTATGAGGATGTGCGGGTCGTCTATGCCGGCGAGGAAGAGGAGCCGGCCGTGATCACGGCCGAGGAGGAGGTCGGCGGCCCATGAGCGCACCCTCCGACGCCGCACTTCTCCGGCGGTACGAGCCGGTCTTCCGCTTCACCCGGGGCGAGGTGTTCTACCCCATGGACGTGGCCGCCTATGTGGCCGCGTGCAGCCTGTGGCGCTATCACCCCAGCCAGGGCGCGGCGTGCCTGGTGCCGCGTGGAGGGCTGGCCCTCGACGACCTGGCGGGCCCCTGGCACGGCAATGCGGACGCCACCCTGTTCCTGCGTTTTGTGCAGCCGCTGGACATCCCGGGGCTGATTCGCTCGCTGCAGCAGGACCCGCAGGCCGAGGGCGGCCGGAAGTTCCGACCTGGGCGCGGCCGGCTGGCCCGGGTGGGGTACACCTCGCGCTTTCTCGATCTCCTCTTTTCGCTGACGCTGCTGGGCCGCGGCCGGGTGCCCGGCATCACCAGCGCCGCCGCGGGGCTCGAGTACCGTGCGCTGGCCGGCGAGGATCAGCGCCACCTCTACTATGGCCGGGTGGTGCGCGAGCAGGGCTGGACGGTCCTCCAGTACTGGTACTTTTACGCGTTCAACAACTGGCGCTCGGGCTTTTTCGGCGTGAACGACCACGAGGCGGACTGGGAGATGGTCTGCCTGTACCTCTACCCCGGCCCCGACGGCGCGCTGCGCCCCGAGTGGGCGGCGCTGGCCTCCCACGACTATTCCGGCGATGACCTCCGCCGCCGCTGGGACGATCCCGATCTGGAAAAGGTGGGCGAGCATCCGGTGGTGTACGCCGGGGCGGGCTCGCATGCGGCGTACTTTATTCCGGGCGAGTACCTGATGGAGGTGGAGCTGCCCTTTGTGTCGCCGGTGGCGCGCCTGGCCGAGCGCGTGCGCGACTCGTGGCGGCGGGCGCTGGGCGGCGGACGCCAGTGGCGGCCCTATGAGGGGCGCGGCTTTAGCCTGCTGCGGGTCCCGTTCGTCGACTATGCCCAGGGGAACGGGTTGGCGACCGGGCCGGGCCAGGCGCGGGAATGGGAGCCCCCGGTGCTCCTCGCGCCCGCGCCAGAGTGGGTCAGCGACTACCGGGGGTTGTGGGGCCTGTACGCTCGGGACCCCATCTCGGGGGAGAACGCCCCCGGCGGGCCAATGTACAACCGCGACGGCACCGTCCGCCGCGCCTGGTACGATCCGCTCGGCTGGGCGGGGCTGCACAAGGTGGCGGCGCCCAACGTGGCCGCCGCGCTGGCCGCCGAGCGCCAGACGCTCCTCGAGGCGCGCCGGGAGGAGTTGGATGCCGCCATTGCGGCCAAGCGGCGGGATCTGGAGGGCCTCAGCCTGGAGGCTGCCGCGATCCGCAACCAGCCACACCTGCAGACGCTGTCGGCGACGTATCGGGAGCGCATCAACGTCCTGGCCGCCGAGCTCACCGGCCTACTCCGGGAGCGGTCGTCAGGCGTCGTCGTCGGCGATGCCTTGGGCCAGTACGAGGAGCGGCTGCGTTCCGGCTACCGGGGCCCGCGCCGCGCCCATCTGCGCCGGCCGTTGCAGCCCTCCACCGGGCGCCAGCTGCGAACCGGGCGCATCGTGGAGGGCTGGGCCGCCGTCTCCGTCGGGCTGTTGATGATCGGCACGGTGACGCTGACCCTGGTCTATCGGGAGCACATCATCCTCGGCTTGCTGGCGATGTTGTTCCTCTTTGCGTTGGTCGAGTTCAGCGTGCGTGGCCGTTTGATGCGCTTTATCGACACTGTCGCGATCTTTTTGGCTTGGATCTGCGGCATGGTGCTGGTCTGGGAGTTCTTCTGGACCGTGGTGATGGTCGCCATTGTGAGCACCGGGGCCTATGTGATCTGGGCAAACGTGCGCGAGCTGCGCGCTTGAGCCTGGGGAGGCATCGGCCCCAGGCGACGACCCTGGTGCCGCCCCAACGGAGGTAGGTGCCATGCGTTCGGTACTGATCCGGTTCGTCGTCGTCCTTGGGGCGCTGATGCTGCTGGGTTGCGTGGCGGATGGTGATGCGCCGGCAGTGTCGGACGCCGCTCGGGCAGCGTCGCAGGGCGTGGCCACGGCTGCTCCTGCGACGCCGGTCGCCCTGCCGCCCTCTGTGGCTCCTGCACTATCCACCGAGCCCGCGCCTACCCAAGAGGAGCCGACGCCGCCGGCCACGCCGTTCGACGACGCGAGGTGGCTGACGTACGCGAACGCTCGCTACGGGTTCACCTTTCGCTATCCCGCCGACTGGGCGCTTCAGGAAGTGACAGAGCCGCCGCACACGATGGCCGGCCACCTGGTACAGGTCTCATCGGACGCCGGTGCCCAGCCGTGCCTCAGTATCGGGTTCAAGCGGGCTGATGAAGCGCAGTGGATCACCCGTACCGGCGTGGGGTCGGGAGACCTGGTGCCGATGGGCGTGGTCGCCTTTCTGGGCGAGGACGTCGATCGGGTCGTCCTCGTGCTCGAGGAGCGGCACATGGGGGTGCTGTACAACGGTGCCTCCGAGATCGCCCGCCACGACCTGGTCTTCACGATCTCGCTTGACGTGCGGGGGGATGTGGCCCGCGGGCCGGGATTGACGCCGGCTGACGAGGAGGTCGCGGACCGGATCGTGGTGTCGGTTGCCCGAATCGAGTAGCAGAGAAAGCCCGGCGAGGCCCTGGGCGCGGCTTGCCCGTTTTGCTTATTCGTGACATAATCAATCTTCGTGACGATAGCCCCGGTCGAGGTGTCGCATTGTTCGTGCGCCAGAAATCCGCCAAGCAAGCCAATCCCGCCGCGCCCCATGGGGCGGACGGTGACGGCGCCCTGATCTCCATGCGCGATGTGGTCAAGACCTACCACACGCCCGCCGGCGACTTTTGCGCCCTGCGGGGGGTGGACGTCGCGATCGACACCGGCGAGTTCGTCAGCGTGGTGGGCAGGTCGGGGAGCGGCAAGTCCACACTGGTGAACATGATCACGGGCATCGACCGGCCCACCTCCGGCGTGGTGCGCATCGCCGGCACCTACGTCCACGAACTCGGCGAGAGCCGCATGGCCACGTGGCGCGGGCGCCACCTGGGCATCGTCTTCCAGTTCTACCAACTCCTGCCGATGCTCACCCTCCTCGAGAACGTCATGCTGCCCATGGATCTCTGCGAGACCTACCCGCAGGCGGAACGCGCTCCCCGGGCGATGGCGCTACTGGAGCGCGTGGGCCTCGCCGAGCATGCCGACAAGGCGCCCTCGGCGGTCTCTGGCGGGCAGCAGCAGTCGGCCGCCATCGCCCGAGCCCTGGCCAACGATCCGGCCATCATCGTGGCCGACGAACCCACCGGCAACCTGGATTCCCGCGCGGCGGAGCGGGTCTTTCACCTCTTTGAGGAACTCGTCGGCCAGGGCAAGACGATCGTGATGGTCACCCACGACCGGCGCCTGGCGCAACGCGCCTCGCGCAGCATCGTCCTGGTGGACGGAGAGGTGGCAGGTCCCGAGGCCTCGCCCCCGCCAGAGCTGGTGGGGGAGCCACAGGTCGCGGTGCAGAGCCATGGCTAGCCCCTTTGCGCTGCGGCCCCGCTGGCGCAAGGTGCTGGCGGACCTGGCCGACAACAAGGTTCGCAGCCTCCTGGTGATCGCCTCGATCGCCGTGGGCGTGTTCGCCGTGGGCATGGTCGTCGGCTCGTACGTCATGATCTCCAGTGACCTGGCCCTTTCCTACGCCGCAGCGAACCCGGCGAACATCGTCCTGACCGTGGACCCATTCGGCCTCGATCTGGTGGACAGCGTGGCCCGCTTGCCCGGCGTCGCGGCCGCCGAGGGGCGGCAGGAGGTCGTGGTGCGGGTGCACAAGCCGGACGGCCAGTGGGCCACCCTCACCCTGACCGCCGTGCCGCGATTCGCCGAGACGACCATCAACATGGTGCTGCCCGTATCGGGTGCGGTGGCGCCGGCGGATCGAGAAGTGCTCCTGGAGAACCAGACCATGGAGGCGCTGGGCTTGCGCCCCGGCGACCTGCTTCCCGTGGAGCTGCCCGACGGATCTGCCCGCGAGATGCGCATCGCCGGCTCTGTGCAGGATCCTGCCACGGGCTTTGAAGGCCTCATGGGGATGCTGAGCGGCCTGGTTACCTACGATAGTTTGCCCTGGCTGCACCAACCGCCCGTCATGACGGAGCTCGTCATCACCGTGGCCGAGCAGCCCAACGACCGGGCACACCTCGAAGCGGTGGCCACCCGGATCACCAACCACCTAAAGCGGACCGGCCGCCAGACCTACCGCACCGCCCTGAGCCCGGGGAACGAACACCCGTTGGCGTCGATCATCGATGCTCTCCTCGGGGTGCTGGGCCTGTTGGGCGTGCTGGTGGTGTTCCTCAGCGGCTCGCTGGTGGCCAACACCATGTCGGCCCTGCTGGGCCAACACCTGCGCCAGATCGGGGTGATGAAACTCGTCGGCGCGCGGCGCGGTCAGGTCATCGGCCTGTACCTGGCGCTCATCGTGGCCTATGGTTTGCTGGCCTTGGTGGTGGGCGTGCCGACCGGCTCGTGGGGCGCCTATGCGCTGGCGCGCTTTGCCGCTGGCATCATCAACTTTTCCCTGCAGGGCTACCGCCTCGTGCCGCTGGCGGTGTGGCTGCAGGTGGTGATCGCCCTCCTGGCCCCTCCCGTGGCCGGGCTGCTGCCCATCCTGAACGGCTCGCGCACCACCGTCCGCGAGGCGCTCAGCGCCGTGGGACGGGAGTCGGGCTCCGCCGCCCGAGGATGGCTGGACCGCCAGATGGGCCGGGTGCGCTGGGTGTCGCGCCCCCTGCTCATCTCCCTGCGGAACACCTTTCGGCGCAAGGGCCGCTTGGCGCTGACCCTCCTGACGCTGACCCTCGGGGGGGCGGTCTTCATCGCCGTGCTGAACGCCCAGGTGGCGCTGAACGTCAAGGTCGAGCAGTTGACCCGCTACTTTTTGGCGGACGTGAACGTGGAACTCGCCCGCATGTACCGCATCGAGGAGATCGAGCGCGAGATCCTGGCCATCGAGGGCACCGAGCGGGTGGAGGCCTGGGCCGTGGCGGGGGCGGAGCTGTTGTACGGGGATGATCGCCCGGCGGAGATGATCTCGATCATCGCGCCGCCGGCCGACAGCGACCTCGTGGAGCCCGTGTTGATGGCCGGCCGGTGGCTGCTGCCCGGCGACGAGCGGGCCATCGCGGTGAGCGACGCCTTTTTGGCGCGCTTTCCGGATCTGGCGCCGGGAGATCGCCTGACGTTGCGGTTGGCTGGTCGCGAGGCCGAGTGGACGGTGGTGGGCATCTTCCAGTACACTGGTCTGAGCGATCTGATGGCCTACGCCGAGTTCTCCCATGTCAGCAGCGCCGTGGGCCTGCCGGCCCGCGCGGCCATGTACCGCGTGGTGACCACCGAGCACGATCTCGCCGCCCAGCAGTACGTCACGGATCGCCTCGAGCAGCGCTTTCGCGACCTGGGCCTGCAGGTGACTTCGGTGGAGGCCGGCGCGTCGCTGGCCGAGACGTCCAGCGATCTGCTCGGGATCCTGACCACGGTGCTCCTGGTGATGGCCCTCCTGACGGCACTGGTGGGGAGTATCGGCCTGGCCGGGACGATGAGCATGAACGTTCTGGAACGCACTCGCGAGATCGGCATCCTGCGCTCCATCGGCGCGCACAACGGGATCATCTCCCGGCTGGTGATCGTCGAGGGGCTGATCATCGGGCTGCTCTCCTACGTGTTGGGCGGGGTGCTCTCGTTTCCCATCACGGCGGTCCTGTCGAACATCATCAGCATGTCGATCTTTCACGCGCCGGCGGAGGCTGCGTTTACCCCCAGCGGGTTTGCCGCCTGGTTTGTGGTGGTGGCAGCGCTATCCACCGTGGCCAGCCTGGTGCCCGCACGAAACGCCTCGCGGCTGACCATCCGCGAGGTGTTGGCCTATGAATAGGCGTCCAGGCGACGTCGCCGTTGCCCGGCAGTGTCGTTAGTGAGTATACGGAGTAAGCCATGCAAGTCGCGTATCGTCTGAGAGGCCTCGCCCTGGTGGCGCTCGCTGCGCTGTTGGTGGCGGGCTGCGGCATCGCCGATGCCGCGCCAGTGGCCAGCCCGACCCCGCCCGAGATCCCCGTGGTGCGCTCGGAGACCGGAGTGATCGCCGAGGGGCGCATCGTGCCGCATGCCTACGTGAGCCTCACCCCGGCCCAGGGGGGGCGGGTCGCCGAGGTGCTCGTCGCCGAGGGCGACGCCGTGGAGGCGGGGCAGCTGCTCGTGCGCCTGGATGACGGGCACCAGCGAGCCGCCCTTGCCGAGGCCGAGGCGGCCCTGGCCGGCGCTCGGGCGAACCTTGCCCTCGTCTCGGCCGCCCCGGAGGCGGAGCAGATCGCCGCTGCCGAGGCCGGGGTCGAGGTGGCGCGCACCGCGGTAAGCGTGGCCTCGGGAGCGCTGGCCGCTGCCCGGGCGCAACAGTCACGGGTGCAGTCCGGCGCCACCGACGAGGAGCTGGGCATCGCACAGCACCAGCTGGAGCTGGCCAAGAACGCCCTGTACGCGGCCCAGGGCCAGCGCGACGCGTTGTGCGGGCAGGCCGACGCCCTCGGCATCAGCGGAATGTGTGATTCGGCACAGGGGCAGGTGCAGCAGGCCGAGGAACAGGTGCGCATCGCCGAGCTGCAACTGGCCCAGGTGCAGCGGGGCGCCGGCATCCAGGATCTGGCCGTCGTTGATGCCCAGGTGCAGCAGGCCCTCGGGCAACTGGCCGGCGCCCAGGCCCGGGTGGCCGAGGCGGAGGCCACCCTCGCGCTGCTGACCAAGGGGGCCACCGCCGAGGCGATCGCCGTGGCCGAGTCGCAGGTTACCCAGGCCGAGGCCGCGGTGCGCCGGGCCACGGTCTCGCTGGAGGAGACCGAGCTGCGCGCGTCGCTGGCCGGGCGGGTGGCCACGCTGTACGCCAAGGTGGGCGAGCTGCTCTCCCCGGCCGTGCCCGCCGTCCAGATCGCCGACCTCTCCGTGTGGGAGGTGGAAACGGATGACCTCACCGAGCTGGAGGTCGTCGCCGTCTCCATCGGGCAGGCCGTAAGTCTGGTGCCCGATGCGCTGCCCGACCTGCGCCTGGCCGGCCGCGTGGTGGCCATCCAGGATGCGTTCGGCCAGCGGAGCGGCGACATCATCTACCAGGTGCGCATCGCCCTGGAGGACGACGATCCCAGGCTGCGCTGGGGGATGACGGTGGCGGTGCAGTTCGAGTAGCGGGTGCCTGGGGCACACGAGGCTGAGCGGGAGGACGACGGGGCGTGGGGTGGAGCGCCGAGGCCTTACAGGCCTATATCACCTTTCTGGCCACTCTCCTGGTGATCACCGATCCCTTGGGGAACCTGCCCCTCTTCCTCCTCTTCACCGAGCAGTACACGGCGGCAGAGCAGCGCCGCGTGGCGGCCATTGCCACCGCCTCGGCCGCCGGCATCCTGGTGTTCTTTGCCCTGACGGGCAACCTCGTCCTGCAGCTCTTTGCCATCGAGCTGCCCGCCTTTCAGATCGCCGGCGGGCTGATCTTTTTCATCTATGCCCTGCAGATGCTGCGCCTGATCCCCAGCGGCATCAAGACCAGCGGCGCCGAGCGGCAGGAGGGCATCGCCTCCGAGCACGTGGCCCTGGTGCCGCTCGCCATTCCCCTGCTGGCCGGCCCCGGCGCCATCACCACCGTTCTCGTGTGGCGGGAGCGCCTGGTCAGCGGCCTCAGCCCGGCGGCGCTCGTGACGGGGATCGTGGCGGTGTGCCTGGTCGTGTTTGTGGTCCTGGCGTTCGGCCGCCGGCTGCGGCGCCTGCTGGGCATCGGCGGCATCCGCGTGGTCGAGCGGCTCATGGGCCTGTTCCTGGCGGTGATCGCCGTGCAGTTCATCGTCAGCGGGATCGAGCAGCTGGGCTGAGCGCTTTACTCGAAGGGCTGAGCGTTCGCCAGGCGCTCGGTGTCGGTGACGAACCCCCAGCACTGCCGGGTGTTGAACAGCACCGCCTCCTTGCAGTAGGCCGGGCTGGACGTGGCGGTGGCGTCCTCCAGCAGCACCACGTTATAGTCGCGAAAGTAGGCTTCCTCCATCGTGGTGGTCACGC
>LSQX01097715.1_pt1 | contig 13191 bp, 6 predicted proteins | sample 654561 | NCBI WGS metagenome assembly LSQX01 (sample SAMN04489861, study PRJNA283612) | anaerobic digester metagenome | isolation source: 4 biogas reactors fed with cattle manure at either 37C or 55C with and... | place: Denmark: Kongens Lyngby | collected 2014 | reverse complement strand
CTTTCGCTTTCGATAAAGTTACCGACAAAGCTCGCGACAAAGTGGCGTCTTTGCCACATTCCGACTGCCTACTGCTGCTCCTCCACCCGCTCAAGCGTGAGTTGCAGGCGGCAGTGGCCGGCGTTTTCCAGCGCCTCGATCTGCAGGCGCCCGAGGCGCCACGCCGGCGGGTTGGTGGCGCAGAAGACGGCCACCTCCAGTGCCTTGGGCGTCTCGATCCGCGGCCACGTCATCTCAAGCTGTAAACCGCGCCAACCGCCGGCGGGTGGCAGGCGCTTGGTCTCGCGCCCGGCAGGGGCGGGGAGATGCGCGGGTAGGGTGGGCGGGGCGGCATCGCGATGCAGCGCGTCGCGGATCGCCCGCTCGACATCCTCGTAGCGTTGCAGCCGTTCGAGGTCCGGCGCGAGCGAGGCCAGCAGACGCTGGCGGTTGCGGATATCATTTTGCCGTGCAACGCTCTGGCGATGGAACTGCAGGGCGAGGAGCGCCAGCAGAATAAAGCCAATCAGCGCATAGCCTATGGCACCGAAACGTCGCACTCCCTTCATGGCAGCACCTCCTGCCGCATGAGTGTGGCGCTGAAGCGCAGCCGCCCGGAAGGTGTCGGCATGCTCTCGATGGCCGGGACCAGCTGCGCGCGGCGCGCGGCCTCGCGCAGTACCGAGAGGTCGGCCTCGTTGTCGGCCAGTCCGACCAGCTCGATGCGCCGGTCGTCAACTACGAGCGTGCCAAGTGTCATGCGCCGCAGGGCCACGGCATCCAGCAGGTCGGCAAGGTGGGTTGCCAGCCGCGGTTCGCCTAAGGCCTCCACCTCGGGATGGAGGCGCGTGTCGAGCTCGCGCCGGGCCAGCTCGATGGCCGCCGCGCCGCGCACCGGCAGCGGACGCCCGGCGAGCCGATTGGCCGCCTGCACCACTCGCTGGTCGAGCATGGCCAGCGCGCGGCGGCTCTTGTGCAGCCTGGCAAACTGGGCTCCGGCGAGCACCAGCCCCGCCAGCAGCAGTGCCGCGGCCTGGAGTGCCTGTGCGCGTCTCTGGCGGCGTTGTGTGACGGGATGCCCGCCCAGGGAGGCGCGCAGATCGCCTTCGTGCGCGCCGCCGCGGTTGAGCCCCAGCGCCTCGATGGCCAGGGCGCTGGCGAGGCAGGTGCGGGCGTCGTCGGCGAGGCGGATATCGGTGTCAGCGCAGGCGGGCAGGGCACGCAGGGATTCGAGGAGCGCGGTGTCGGCGGCCTCGCCGCAGAGCAGCATGCGGCTCGACGACGGGCTCCAGCGCGTGGCGAAGACTTGGAGGTGGCGCCCGACAGCGTCGAGATCGCCCGGCGGCACCGTGATGCAGCTCCGCAATTGGCCGCCGTATCCGGCCAGCAGTGTGCCGTGATGCTTGCCGGCATGCAGCAGCAACTGGAGCGTGTTCTCCCCGGTAACCGGTTCCTGCAGCATCATCCAGTGCCAGAGGGCGTGCGCAGCCGGCACAAGGCGTTCGGCTGCGACCATTCCCTCCAGCGCCGCCAAGCGTGAATTGAGTGCCTTGCGGTCGATGGCATAGGCGATCAGGGCGGTGGAACGGCGTTGGGCGTCGGCCGGCACCCAGGTCACGGCGCACTGCTCGACCGGCAGGGGCAGCCGCAGATCGAGCATGCCCGCCGCCAGCCGCTCCGCCTGCTCAAGGGTGCGGGCTGGCGGTTCCAGACGCTCCGTGAAAACCGACTCCATCGAGACCGCCATGGAACAGCGTGCTCCGCCGGAACGCTTCTGCGCCAGATGCTCAAGCGGCACCACGGCGCGGTACAGCCGTCCGAAACTGCGCCATGCGGCCACGGCAACCGGGGGCGACTGCGAGGTGTCGATCCCGATCCAGGCCCGCCGCGGATGGCGGTGCGTCGGTGACTGTAGGTCAGCGGACATGATGTGTAGGTCGGTGCTGTTGTTGGAGCGCTTGCAGAACCACAGTAGGTGCCATGAGCCTCGGTTCGGGCTGAAAACTTCCTCTGAACCCTCTTCCTGCTCAGTGACGCAGGGGCGGCGCCCATGCATGATGTGGCTAGATTGTTCGTATAAAGTAGCAGGTTTCGGGTAAACGTCAAGGAAGCGACTAAGTGCGGTTCTAAAGGGTTCTAAAGTTTGGGAGTTCTAAAGTTCTAAAGTTTGGCTGTCGACTGTACCGAAGCGCCCCGCCCGCCGCCCCCGCACAAGCTGACGGTACAGCAACCGTCCCGCTTGTCGCGGCGATGGAGCGACGGGGCGGCGAGGCCTTGCAGTTGTGGGCTTGCAGTCTGGCCCTGCGGCTTTCTCTTCAGCCCAATCCGCACGCGGCAGGGACGCCGCGTCTACCAGCCGGACGCCCGGTACTGCCGCCAACCGGGACGGCGACGCCCCGTCTGTGCTGGCGCGCCTTTGCCGGAGCGACCCCGTCACTCGACGACAGGCGACGACGTCTTGCATCTGGCAGACAGACGCCTTATTTCATGACTATATCCCGCCCCTTCAGGGCTAGTCATTTTTGGCTCATTTCTTAGGGCGTTGCCCTGGGCTGGAATGTCGCGCCCCTTCAGGGCTTGCATTAACCTTGGCACAAGCTGCTCCTGTCACCGGACACGGAGCTCCGGTGCAACGAGAATGACCCGATGAAGCCGGCAAGGAGTAAGCGGGTGGAGTAAGAGTAGTTTAAGAGAGGGTTTGGAGTGGGGTGCTTCGCACTTACACTTTGTCCCCGCACCTTGTCCCCACGCTTTGTCGAAAGCTAAAGATGGGCGGCTGAAATGCGCCGCTTGGGTGGACCTTGTTGTTCGCCGCCTCATGCACCTTTCGATGGAATCGATAGAATCGAATGATTCGACAGATTCGACAGATTCGATTCGCTCGATTCATTCGACTCGCTCGATTCATTCGAGGCTTCATGCCCCGTGCATCAGATCCATCTGTCAAAATTGCAGTAGGGGGTATATCGAGTACGAGTACGAGGACGAGGACGAGGACGAACGGCACACTCACTACTCACTATTCACCACACACTCCTCACCCGCTCCGGCCTCTTCCAGCATCTTGCGCAGCGTCTCCGCATCCTCCTGCAACTGCTCCAGTGAGTCGTCCTTGACGAACTCCAGCAGCGCCCAGCGCTGCTTCAGGCCGGCGGGCAGCGGTACCGTGACGGCCTCCGTCAGGAACTCGCGCCAGGCGTCGCGGCCGCTGGCCAGCGGCTCGCGGCGTCCGTCGGACTGCCATTGGTAAACGTGCAGGTGCGCCAGCGTGGAACGCAGACGGCGCAGGGCATCCAGTTGCGCCGCGTGTGTCCAGCCTACGCTGGGCTGCCAGTAGCAGCAGAGGCCGGCGTCGGACGTGGCTTCCATCAGCCCTATGGCCGATTCGGTTGCATCGGTCAGTGTATTGCAATGGAACTCAAAGGCGACACCGATTCCCGCCTCACGCGCCATCGTGCCGATGCGCCGGCTCTCCGCGATGATCCGCGCGCGGGTGGCGGGGGTGGTCGCGGCCGAGCCCTGCTCGCCGGCCCAGACGCGGATCAGGGGCGTCTGCAGCACGACGGCAGTATCAAGCACCCGGGCGAAGGAGACCTGCGCCGACTCGTCGCGTCCCACGCGGTAGTAGGAGCCGTAGGAGGGTATCTCCAGCCCCGCCTCGCGGGTGCGCGCCGCCACCTCGCGCGCCACCTCCAGATTGCCGTGGGGGACGTGGACGTCACCGCCCCACTCGATGCCCTGTAATCCGGCGCGGCGGCATGCCGCGATCAGCTCGGCCGGCGTCCGGCTGCGGAAGGAGATGGAGACTAGTCCGGGTAGTAGGTGCATGGTTAAGTCCGATTGTTGACCCTGTCACGCACAAAAGGTAGACTGCCTTACATGAAAAAGAAAGCCCTATTTCTGCTTGGGGCTGACGCGTTCCGCCGCATCTACGGTACACGCCAGGTAGAGGCCATCCGTGAGATGGCGGAGATCGCCGAGCCGCTGCCCGGCGCGGGGCCGATGCCGCCCGGGCCGGAGGTGCTGGACGGGGTGCGGTTGCTCTTTGGCGGCTGGGGCACGCCGCCCTTGACGGGTACGCTGCTGGATCAGATGCCGCAACTGGAGGCGGTCTTCTATGGCGCCGGCTCGATCCGCCACATAGCGACCGGGGAGTTCTGGGAGCGCAAGATTCCGATTACCAGCAGCTATGCCGCCAACGCGGTACCAGTGGCCGAGTATGCCGAGGCACAGATCATACTGTCGCTCAAGCGCGCCTGGAGCCTCGCCGCCGCCTACCGCGCTACCGGATGCCAGAGCCACGAGGGCATCGCCGGTGCCTATGGCTCGACCGTCGGGATTGTCTCGCTGGGCATGATCGGCCAGTTGCTGGCGCGCCGCCTGCAATCCCATGAACTGCGCGTGCTGGCCTACGACCCCTTCTTTACGCAGGAGCAGGCCGATGAACTCGGGTTGCGGGTACACCTGTGCAGTCTGGAGCAGCTCTTCGCCGCGAGCGATGTTGTCTCGCTCCATGCGCCTTCGCTGCCCTCCACGCGCGGCCTGATCACACATCAACTGCTGGCCTCGCTCAAGCCCCACGCCACCTTCATCAACACCGCCCGCGGTGCCGTGGTTGACGAGCCGGGGCTGATCGGGGTGCTGCAGCAGCGACCGGATCTGATGGCGCTGCTGGACGTGACCGACCCCGAGCCCCCCGTCCCCGGCTCGCCGCTCTACACGCTGCCCAACGTCTTCCTCACCCCGCACATTGCCGGCTCGCTGGCCGGCGAGTGTACCCGCATGGGCGATTTGGCGATTGAGGAGTGCCGCCGTTTCCTGGCAGGCGAACCCCTGCGCTGGGCCATCACGCGCGAGCAGGCGGCGCGCATGGCCTGATGAGCAATTTCCCCAAGGCTTGAAAGGAACTAAACCATGATCTGTCAGAAGCTGATTCATCTTCCCGACGATGCGATCCAATCGTTCGAACAGTGGCGTCCCTATCCCAAGTTTGCCGAGCGCAAGGCATGGGAGGCGCTGCCGGAGGCCACGCGCGCGGCATGGATCAAGGCCGGCGAGCAATGGCTTGGCGAACCGTGGCCCATGCTGCGCGCCACCGACATCCTCGCCTTCCGGCGCGACGGCAACCGCCGCCGCTACGAGACGCCCTATTTCGGGCGCCGCCGCGCGCTGCTGGCAATGGTGATGGCCGAGTGCTGCGAGGGGCGCGGACGCTTCCTGGACGAGATCATCAACGGCATCTGGTGCATCTGCGAGGAGACCTCGTGGTGTGTACCGGCGCACATCTGGAGCGCGGCGGAGCACGGCGGCCTGCCCGACCAACTGGCACCGTCGGTCGATCTCTTCGCCGCCGAGACCGGCAGCCTGATCGCCCTGACGCTCTATCTGCTGGGCGACGAGCTGAATACCGTCTCGACGCTGCTGCCCGCGCGTCTGCGGCGCAAGGTCGAGCAGCGGGTGATCGAGCCGGCGCTGACGAGCGACCACTATTGGTGGATGGGTATCGAGAATCCCGGGCACATGCTCAACAACTGGACGCCCTGGATCGTCTCCAACTGGCTGGTCTGCATCCTGCTGGACGATCAGCCCGCACGCCGGACGGCCTCGCTCTACAAGGCGGTGGGCTGTCTGGATCGCTTCCTGGCCTGCATGCCTGCCGATGGCGGGTGCGACGAGGGGCCATCATACTGGGGCGTGGCCGCCGCCGCACTGCTCGACGCGCTGGAACTTCTCAGGAGCGCCTCGGCGAATGCGCTGAACTTCTACGACGAGCCGCTTGTCAGGGCGCTGGGCCGCTACATCGTCGCGACGCATATCGCCGACAACTGGTTCGTCAACTTTGCCGATGCCGGCGCCCGCCTTGCGGCCCCCGCGCACTCCATCTACGCCTACGGCGTATGCACCAACGACAACGACCTCATGCAACTGGGCGCCAACATCTGGCAGCGTTCGCAGGCCAGACCGGGCGCTCTGCCTGCCTTCGGGTGCGATCTCAAGCGCGCCCTGCAGGCGACCTTCCGCTTCCCGATCACGCTGGCGGTCGAGACACCGCCGCCCCTGGTGCGCGACGCCTGGCTACCCGATACGCAGGTGGTCACCGCGCGCGACCGCGCCGGTACGGCCGAGGGTTGGTTTGTCGCCGCCAAGGGCGGGCACAATGCCGAGAGCCACAACCACAACGACATCGGCAGTTTCATCATCTTCCGCAACGGCGCGCCGCTGATCGTTGATGCCGGGGTAGGGGAGTACACGCGCCAGACCTTCGGGCCAGAACGCTACACCATCTGGACGATGCGATCGTCGTTCCACTCGCTGCTGCCGACGCTCGACGGCGTCGAGCAGCAGGCTGGCAGGACGTTCCGTGCCCGCGATCCGGAATACGAGGCGGACGACCAGCGGATGTGCTTCGCGCTCGATCTGCGCGAAGCCTACCCGCCCGAAGCGCACATCGGCGCGTGGCGGCGGGAGATCGATTTGCGGCGCGGCGACTGCGTGACCGTGACGGATAACTACACGCTCACCGGGGATGTGGGCGAGATCGCCATGCTGCTGCTGACGCCCTCGACGCCCACGCTGGAGGCGGATAGCAGCATCAGCCTCAAGTCCTGCATGCTGCCGGAGGCCCTGGCCTCGGCTGACGGTACGATTGCCATCGAGGCCGAGGGTGCCGAGGTGACGCTCGGCGAGATTGCGATTGACGACTCGCGGCTTTCGCCGGTGTGGGGCAAGCGGTTGCATACCATCCGTATCGTGCTGCGCCAGCCAGCCCGCACCGGACGCCTGCGCTTCACGTTCCGACCATGAAACACGAACAAGGAGATTGCCCGCCAATGACGGAGCCATTTATGCATGCATTTGTTCATCCGCCGAGTGCAGCGGAAATTATTTTCGTGGTTCTTTTCTGGAGTTCTGTGCTGCTCATTACCATCACGCTAATTGGTGTGGGGCTGTATGACCTGGTACAGTGGAGTCGTCCCAGCACGCGCCAGGCCTGGCGACAAGCCTTGACGCCTCACAAGAGTCGTCGAGTCCGCAGGCTCAGTCTTGCGGGCCTTTTCATAGGCATACTCGCGCCAGTGGTTTCACTGCTGTTGCCTTTTATTAGTTGCGCGGCTATCAAGGATTTGGATTTCACGACCGTGCTGACGATGATCATGTACGGATGGCCACTGGTAGTCGCTGGTTGCGTTCCGTTCATTATCGGGCAGATTATGCTTGTCTTATACCGGCGGGCATCAAGGGCCTTCAGGCCCGCGAAGCCCTTTTTCCCTTGGAAAAAGGGGTCATGGGAACGGGGCTGAAGCCCCTGAACCACTTCCGCCTGAAGGCGGTACTCCGGCCAGGGGACAGGCGGCTTTGCTGCGGGCACGGGCGGCCATGACGGCCTATTCCGCCGCAAGCGGCGGGAAAGATAGCGCGGCTCCGGGTACGCGCAAAACCGCTTGCGCCCGTAGTGCGCCACGCGGGGTGCCCCAACTAACGTATAGGCGGCAGTACCGGGCGTCCGGCTGGGAGGTACGAGCGTCTGCTCGTCCACAGATCTGCGGGCAAGCAGACGCTTGCCCTTCCGGTCGGTAGTTCCGGCAGAACCGGCAGAACCGGCAGTACCGGTGGTTCCGAGGACGAGGACGAGGACGGGGACGATTCCCGCTGCGGTGCCATGACGGGGGCGGTTGCGGTGGCTATTCCGCCCACTCCACCAGCAGCCTGTAGAAGCCGCGTGGGTTGGCGCTGGTATCAGGGATATGCACCATCAGGCCGCCGGTGCCGGGGGCTTCCGTATGACCGGGGACGGGCTGCCAGTCTATGGCACCCGGGGTTAGTTCTGGCGTGTGCAGCAATGTATAGCGGCGGCCCTCGAGGCTCAGCCAGAAGATGGCAACGGGGCCATCAGGTGCCTCTGCCGGCATGGTGTAGAGGCGCAGTACGTCCACCGGATCGGTGGCGTCGGTGCCGGCCAGTTCCTCGGCGCCGTTCGTATGGCCGTCGCCATCCCAGTCGCCGTCGGCATCCAGCACCATCACCGGCAAGCTACCCACCATGGCGCTGCTGTTGCCGAGCTTGTCGATGGCATAGACCCAGACGCGGTTGGTTGCGTTGAGGCTCTGCATCATGACTGCGGCCTGCTGCTGTGGTGTCAGCAGGTAGGGTGTGAGCGTGGTCGGCGTCTGCACGAGAACCTGGTAGTAGGCAAGTCCCGAGAGCGTGTCGGCGAAGCCGCCCCAGCGTGTTGCAAGGCGGTTTCCGACGGCGTAGTCGCCAAAGGCGCTGCGTTCGATCTCCACCCAGGCGTTTGAGGCGTCGGGCGCCGTGATATCAATGAGGTAGGGCCCCAGGCGCGCGATCTCCGAGCGGTTGCCGCAGGCATCCTGCGCCTGTACCGCGAGCCAGAGGTTGGAACCATCCGCCACCTCGCGGTACATCGAGGTCTGCGAGGCCAGTGGTGCCGCGTCGAGCGGGGCATTGGTGCCCGGCGCGAGCAGGCTGCGGTAGCGTATGCCGCCGATCCCGTCGCCGTCGCTGCTGGCGTTCCACGTCGCCGCGAAGGCGGTCTCGCGGCTCCAGGTGGCGATTTCGTGGCTGGAGCTCACTAGCCCGGTCGGCATGGCGGGCGGCTCGTTGTCCACCATGAATGGCGCGGTGACAACCGGCGCGGCGGCGCCGAAGCTGTCGTTGCTGGCGACCAGCAGCAGCCGCATGGCGGGCACCAGCGGCGGCAGGGCGGGCAGTGCCCGGCGCGTGTCCCATTGTACCGTGACAAGGTTGGTGGCAGGCACATCGCCATTGGCGGTGGCGATTCCGGCCACGCAGTTGGTGCCGGCCAGCGTAGGCGTGCCGATGGTGGCAGTGGGGGCGAAGAGTAGCGATTTGGCGTAGGGGGTGGTCTCGTCCGGCGCATGTTGTACCGTCAGGGTCATCGGCACGCCGTCGGGATCGGCCATCGGTACGTTGAGAGTGACGTAGCCTTCGCCGTTGGTGCTGGTCTGGGCGGCGGTGGGTGTGCCGATCCATGGAATACGGCGCAGGCGGATGAGCAGATCGGTATGCAGGCGCGGCGTGACGGGATCATTGGAGCAGAGGAGGATGCGCTGGCGCAGGTCGCGGTCGGGCAGGGTGGCGACATGCGCCTCGATCTGCGAGGTGTCGTTGGAGGGGAACCCCAGTGTCGCGTTGGTGTAGGCGGGCAGTAGCCAGGCGGGCCAGTCCGCCATGGGGCCGATGTCGATATCGTCGATATAGACACCCTCGCCGTCGGTATTGTTGTCGCCGCCGTAAACGAAGCGCAGCCAGATGGGGACACCCTCGTAGGCCGAGAGGTCGAAGGCGGCGCTTTGCCAGCCCTCGCTGCCGTCGCCGGAGAAGCAGGGGGTGTTGTTGGGCCATGGCGACTTGGCCCAGCCGGTCTGGAGATGCGTGTAGGAGCCGGGCAGTTGCTGGTAGCCGACGGCCTCGTTGGTGGAGACCTCGATAATCATGCCGTCGAAGGAGTTGCCGGGCTTGTTCTTGTCGAGTTCACTGGCGATCCAGTAGCTGAAGTTGAGCGTGGCGCCCGGGCCGGTAATCAGACACGGCGAGCGCAGGTAGGCATGCACCGGCGGGGCGCTGTAGGAACCGGCCGAGTGGGCGATGCCATGGAAGGAGAAGGGCGCGGAGATGGTGCGGTTGGTGGAGAGCGACCAGGGCTGCACCCAGGCGTCGAGTGCCCAGGTATTGGTTGCGGCGGGCGTCACGGGCTCGTAGTAGGCTGGGTGCAGCGTCCAGTCGAGTGCCGCGTTGCCGAAGTTGGTGATTACCAGAGTGGCGGTTGTGTTCGAGCCGCGGTACACAGGGATTGTCAGTTGCGGTGCGGGGCCGAAGCTCGCCCGCGGGTAGATGAGCGCGAGGTTGTAGGGGCCGGCCATGGCGGTACGTCCGCCGGGGTCGGAGGCCTCGATCTGGTAGACGATGGTGTCGCCGTGTTCGGCGGGGGGCGGCAGGATGGCGCTGTAGTTATGGTTGTCGCCCGGGGTCATGGCGATGGACTGCCACGCCTCGTCGTTGCGCCGCCAGCGCAGGCGGGCGTTGGTGACGCTGTGGGAGTCGGTGATACGCGCCGTGATGCTGTAGGGTGGCGGCGTGCGCTGCACAGCGCCGAGGCGCGTATGCCGGATGGCGGGCGGCATGGGGAAGGAGATGGGCGTGGTCGGGTCGGTGAGGTCGTCGAACTCCTCCGCCAGCGTGAAGCCGTCGCCGTCGCTGTCGTCATCGGGAGGATAGAGTCCTGGTGCGCCGAAGTAACGGCACTCCCACCAGTCGGCCAGGCCGTTGCCGTCCTCATCGAGCGATGCGTCCATGTAGCGCGCCTCGGCGAGGTGCGGGGTGGTCATGGAGATATCAAGCAGCGGGTTCTGGGCGCGCGAGTGTGGCGAGGGCTGGCGTGCGCTGTCAAGCCACCAGCCGGTGAAACGGTATGGCTTGCCCCCCGACATGACTTCATCGGGGGCGGTGGCGGTACGTGTGGTCGCGCCCGTGTTAAACCAGACCGCCGATGCCAGCAGGCCGGGGATATTCGAGGTCTGGCGCATCAGGTAGGAGTCCACCCAGAGCCAGGTCAGTTGCGAATCGCTGCGCAGGACGAAGGTGTTGGTGTGGGTGCTGGTGTCGGAGGCACTGCCCGTGCCCCGCGAGCCGACGCAGGCGTAACTGGTGGTATCCGAGGTGAGCAGGCGTGCCGGTGCCCATGCCTGCACCACGTTGCCCGAGGCGATGGTGTGGGTACCGTAGTCCGGCAGCGTGGCGCCATAGGGCGAGGGATCGCCGGCGACTACGAGTGTGCGGGGTTCCGTGATGCTCGTCACCCCTTTGCCTTCTGACGGCCATTGTACCGTCAGGCCGGCTCTGGTCTCGGCCTGCAGCCGGAAGGTGATGACGGTGTCGAGAGGGTAGTCCGGGAGCACGGTCTTGAAGTGCATCTGCTTGTCGTGGGGCAGCGAGTTGGTGCGCAGCAGGCCTTCCGGATCGCCATCCGTGCGCCAGATGATGCGCGGCGAGTCCATATCAACGAGGCTCACGGGGGAGAGGAGGGTGTCGACACGGATCGGCTCGCCGGGGTAGTAGTGCTGTTGCAGGCCGGGGGTCTCGATGACCGGCGGGATGTTGAGCAGCGGTGCGGCGAACGGGGTGGCCGGATCGCCGAAGAGGGTCAGCTCGTAGTAGATCCAGCGGAAGGCGTTGGCGGCGTAGGTGCTTAGGAAGTGGCGCATGGCCTCGCGCGAGCGGCTGTTGATGGCACCGACGTGGTAGGCATCGTTGTTGAAGGTGGTGTTCCAGAAGCGGCGGTTGAAGAATTGCGAGGGGCCGTCGACATTCTCCCTGTAGCCCCAGCCGTAGCGCGTGTTCAGAACGGCGGCGAAGGGACCGCCGGCGGACGACATGAACTCTCCCACCCATCCCTTCGGATCTATGTCGAAGGCGCCGAGGTAGCAGGCCTGCGAGTAGATGAAGTAGGGCTGGGGGTTGGACAGGCCCGCGACGGTCGCCTTGATGGTGGCATTGGCGGTGTTGAACTTCATGCCATTGTAGGTGGAACCGTGGCCCAGATGATTAAAGACATGGAAGTCCTGGTTGAAACGGCTCAACATGTCGGCCCGTGCCCACCTATAGTTGGGGCCGTCGTAGAGGGTATCCGTGGCATCGAGATGCGGGGCGAGGTAGGAGTTGAGGAAGCCGGTGCTGTTGAAGTTGCCGCTGGTCGCGCCGAGGCGGATCTGCTCCATGGCTGTGGTCGCGTATTCGGCCTCGCCGCCAAAGCCGAGATACTCGCCGACATGCCCGATACGGCCGAGGGCGCTGGCCGGCAGTGCCTCGTAGGCCAGCGTCTTGCGCACCATGTTGGCGACATCATTGGTGGTGGCGGCGGGAAAGCGCCCGACAAAGACCTCGGCGATGAGATCGATGTCGAAGCCGTCGTCGCCATCGTACAACTCACCGAAGATGTTGTTGCCGTTGCGGTCGAAGCTGCCGTCCAGGCAGCCGTAGTAGAGTGCGTCGGAGGGGATCTGGTCGGTGGCGACCGAAATGTTGCAGTAGAGCTTGCGCGCCGGTACGGTTGCATGCGTGCCGACCAGCAGGACGAAGCGCGTGTTCCAGGTGTCATAGGCATCGCGGATGAAGGCGCGGATGCGTTCGGGGTCGTCACGCCCCGGGTAATTCGCCTTGATCCACTCCACGCTGACCTGCGCCGATTCGAGGCCAGAGAGGCGCCGCGCTTCAGCGAGGGCATCGAGGTTCCAGGGGGCGGGGATGGTGGCGATGAAGTTGCTGGGGGCAATGATGACGTGGTCGTAGGGGCCTTGAGCGGTAAGCGGCAGGGAGAATCCACCCGTCGTCAGGCGTTGCGGTGCAGGGTCGCTGCTGTCGGCGCCGGGCGTGCCGATGGCCAGGGTGCGCGGTTTTCGGGCGGCGGTGGCTACAAGCGGACTCGCGGCGGAACTGGCTTCCGCCTCGCTGCGGGAGAGCTTGCGCCGTGGACGCCAGCCCTTGGTGCGCTGTTCATCCGGGATGGGTTCCCATGTGACGGTGACGGTCAGCTCGCCGTGGGCGCGCAGCAGGTTCTGGTCGGGGATGTACTGCACGGGGTGCAGTGCCAGTGTCAGCAGATCGTCGCCATGCAGCCGGTCGCGCCGCGCACGCTGCTGCTCGCCGGAGCGGTAGTCGGGGTAGGGGGTGCTGCGGCGGTAGAGTCCGGCATCGCGCATGGTGCGGCGGCGCTGGGCGGCGGAGGGCAGGGAGAGGGGCAGAGGCTCCTCGGTGTGGGTTACGGGATGCAGCAGGGGCAGCAGTGCGGTTGCGCCCGGCGTGATGCTGATAGTGCGGGGGCGGCACCCTTCGGGGATTGGCAGTGTGAGCCCGTATACGGGCAGTGCGGGGGCGCCGGCAACGCCGTCCGGCAGGCAGCCGTCTAGTGACACATGGGTGGCGCCATCGCGGATCACCAGGAGCGGTGCGTCAAATGTGACGACCGCCGTCGTCACATCCGCCGACTGGCGCACCAGCGGCTGTAGCGGCGCGACAGGTGCCGCCCTGGGCGCCGCCTGCGCAGCGCCCAGGGCAACTACCAGCAGCAGGGAGATAACTGTGATGTACCGAGGCATGGGGGAATAGTATCATTTCGGTATATGCGGCTCAATTTTGATTTTAGATACTGGGTATGCCTGTCTCTTATACACATCT
>LSQX01031206.1_pt1 | contig 13193 bp, 9 predicted proteins | sample 654561 | NCBI WGS metagenome assembly LSQX01 (sample SAMN04489861, study PRJNA283612) | anaerobic digester metagenome | isolation source: 4 biogas reactors fed with cattle manure at either 37C or 55C with and... | place: Denmark: Kongens Lyngby | collected 2014 | reverse complement strand
GAGTGAATAGGCACCCCATACTTTTTTTCTACTTTTACCTAATAGACTGGCTGATCTGAAAAATCGGTAACAGAACAGCAAGTACTATCATTCCAACAAAGCCTCCCATAAATAGAATCATTGCTGGTTCAAGAAAATTAACAAACCTTGTTGAACTTTGTGTTACTTCTTCTTCGTATATACTGGAAATCTTACCAAACATTTCCGAAAGAGAACCACTTCTTTCACCAGCATTTACCAACTGAGTAACAAGGTATGGAAAATATTTACTATTTTTAAAAGCAATCGATAAAGTACCACCTTTAGATAAAAAATCAGCGATTTCTCTTACTTCTCTTTTCAATGTAGGACTTACCAAAACCTGACCTGAAATTCTAAGAGATTCAATTATCTCCACCCCGCCTTCTATCAATATAGATATTGTGCTGGAAAAAAGAGCAATTTCTTTCTTAATAATTATGTTACTTAGAAAAGGTGTATGTAGCCTAAAAAAATCAAGGATTTGTTCACCTTTATATGTAGCAAAAAAAAATTTAAGCATATAATATAAAACACCAACACCAACAAGAATGTAAAACCAGAATATTTTAATGAAACTGCTAAATTTCATAAGAATTAAAGTAGGAATAGGAAGTACCAGATCTATCTCAGAAAATATTTTGGTTATAGTCGGGGTAACAAAAGTTAACAGAAATATAAAAACTGCGATTGATACAAAGAGCATAAAGAAAGGGTAACTTAATATACTCATAATTTTACTCTTAAAAGTCTGACGTTTTTCAAGGAAATCGGCTATCCTAATAAGAATTTTATCAAGAGTGCCTGTCTCTTCCCCTGCCCTTATTAAAGAAATTATCATTGGAGAAAAGATTTCAGGGTACTCTTTCACTGCTTCAGAAAAGACTTTTCCTTCTCTAATATTACGTTGAATATTGTTAAATATATTTTTAAGTTTAACATTTTTCATCTGTGCAGTAACACCTGTAAGGCACTCATCCAAGGGTAATTTAGAAGCCACAAAAGTTGCAAGTTCTCTTATAGCAATTACAATATCTCTCTCTCTAATTTTCCCTGAAAAAGAGAATTGACGAGAAACATCTTCTGAAATATTAATAATATATACCCCTTTCTCTTTTAGGGATTTCCTTGCTACATTTTTATCTTCCCCTTCTATCTTCCCAGAAACTGTTTTTCCGGTCTTGTCCAAACCAGTATAAATAAAGGTTGTCATATTTTTAAACTTCCTGAGTAACTCTTAAAACCTCTGATATAGTTGTGGTTCCTTTTTTAATTTTTCTTGCTCCATCCATCCTTAACGTTACCAAACCTTTCTTTAGAGCTGCTTTTTTTATCTCTACAGAAGAACTCCTATTTAATATCATATTCCTTATATCGTCTTCAATTACAAGAAGTTCAGAGATGCAGGTTCTTCCGTAATAACCCTCATTAAAACAGAGCGAACACCCTTTAGATGCTCTATATTCTCCACCTTGCAAATCTTTTGCTTCGGGAGAAACCTGTTGCCACTCCGATAAAGAAGGGGTTATCTTTTCTGAACATTCTTGACAGTTAACCCTTATCAACCTTTGAGCCATAACTCCTATAAGAGACGAAGCTATCAAATAGGGTTCTACCCCCATATCTGTTAACCGAATAACAGCGCTCGTAGAGTCGTTTGTATGAAGAGTGCTAAAAACAAGATGACCTGTTAGAGAAGCCTGTATTGCCATTTCTGCTGTCTCTATATCTCTAATCTCTCCTACCATTATAATGTTTGGGTCGTGCCTTAATATAGACCTTAACCCGTTAGCAAAAGATAGGCCCACTTTAGAATTAACCTGTATCTGGTTTATGCCATCAAGGTTATATTCTACAGGGTCCTCAAGAGTTATAATATTGATGCCGGGACTATTTATTTTGGAAAGTGCAGCATATAATGTTGTAGTTTTCCCGCTACCTGTTGGACCTGTTAAAAGAATAATACCGTGGTCAAGGTGTATCAGTTTGTTAAATTTTTCGTAATTTTCTTCTTCAAACCCTAACTCTTCAAGTCCATAAAGAAAAGTGCTTCTATCCAATAACCTCATTACAACAGATTCGCCAAAAAAAGTAGGTATTATAGAAACCCTTATATCTATCTTTTTACCATCGGTTTTTATAGAAGCCCTTCCGTCCTGAGGAACCCGTTTTTCAGCTATATCTAAGTTAGATATAATCTTTATCCTTGTAACAATAGCAGGATGATACTTCCTTGGCAATATAAAAATATCGTGTAGAACTCCGTCAACCCTATACCTTATCTTTAATTCAGATTCTCCACAATGGATATGTATATCACTTGCTCTCATAGATATAGCTTTGTACATAATCTGGTTGACAAGCCTAATTACAGGTGCCTTATTGGCAAGGTCAAGAAGGTTCATCCCGCTTGTATCTATATCTTCTTCGAGAGATATTTCATTCTCGTCATTTAAATCTTCTATAACTTTTTGGGAGGAACTTGGATGATAATAATATTTTTCAAGACATCTATTTATAGTATCTAAAGAAGATAAGGCTATCTTTAGTTCTTTATCAAACTTAGGCCTCAATTCTCCTAAATCTATATTAAGCAAGTTATCAGTAACAACTATTATTTCATTATTATCGTTCCTCAAGAATAGAAGAGAATTATTTTTAAGAAAAGAGAAAGGAAATAACGAAAGAAGTTCTGGGTCAACCATTTCTTCTGGATTTTCAATCCATAAAACAGAATTATTCTCTGGCATATTATTTTTTATTCTCCAACTATTTTCTGTTTTTCAGCAGTTAATTCTATGGCTTTCTCAAAAGTAGTCATTATACGGGGGGTAATAAAAATAAGTAGGTTTGTTTTGACTGAAGTAGTTTCATCCTTTCTAAAAAACCTTCCAAGGATTGGTATATCTCCTAAAAAAGGAACCTTCTGAACAGATTGCCCCTTATCCTCACCAACAAGCCCGCCAAGAACAATAGTTTCATTATTTGGTACTATCAAGTTTGTCTCAGCAGACCTTTTTGCTGTCGTTGGTTGACCGTCAATAGAACCGGTGACTTTTGTTACCTCCTGAGATATTTTAAGACGAACATATTTATCCTGACTAATCTGAGGAGTAATTTTAAGCATAATACCAACATCCTTATAATCGTAACTCCTTATAGTATCACCAGTCAACCCTGACGTATCCTGCAAAAACCTAGTCTCTTTAAGGTAAGGTATATTTTCGCTAACATTTATAGAAGCCTCATAATTGTCTGTGGTCATTATTTGGGGGGTTGAAAGAATATTAAAATAAGCATCTTTTTCAAACATTCGTAAAATAGCGCCTTTCGAAAGATTCTTATGTAGTAGCCCTATCTCAAGAAACCCAGAAGCAGAGGCAGTGTTGGCTAATTCCCCCATTTCACTTGAAAGAGAGCCTGTATACTTACCATCTTTATAAGTGTTTGCCCAAGTAAGTTCTGCTCCCATTTCTTTTGCTTTATCAAAACTTACTTCTATAACCATTGCTTCTATTAACACTTGATTAGTCAAAACATCAAGTTCTTTAATGATTTTTTCAATACCTGGTATATCTACTGGCTCAGCGTGAACAATCAATGAATTTGTTGCCTTAGCAGAAACCACAGAAGGTTGTAAAGGAGGAGTTTCCNNCTCCTTACAACAGCTCTCTGTTTTGATAAAACCTGTGTTAATACTTTAGCCACCTCTTCTGCATCTGCATTTTGAAGCCGATATATAGTCATCTCTTCTTTTCCCGGAGCACTCGGGACATCAATTTTAGTAACAATATCTTGCAGCCTGGAAATATTTTCACCAATATCAGAGATAAAAACAGTGTTTGTTCTACCATCAACAGTAATCTGCCCACCTCTTGTTAAGTAAGGTGTTAAAAGTTGGCTTACAGTATCTACTGGGTAATGTTTTAGAGGAACTACCTGTAGCATAAAATCACCCTGTTTATCCAAAGGAACTTCTCCAATATTAACAGTTATTGCTCTTGTTTTTGCTTCTGCAATTGGGACTATAAAAGACACGGTATCTTTTTGTATGCAGGTAAAACCGTAAAGGTTAAGAATGGCTTTAAAAACATATTCAATATCTTCGGCAGGAATTGATTTGTATGAATAGACTGTTATGGTACCCCTTACATTGGGATCAATTACATAATTTTCTTTTGTGTATTCGCCAATTGAATTAATAAACGACCTAATATCAACGTTAGGAAAATTGATTTTAAAACCTTCCGAAAAAAGGCAGACTGAAAAGAAGAAGAAAAAGCAGATTACATCCTTCCATATTCTTTTAAATTTCCACATTTTATGCCTTGACCAAATAGTTATTCCAATGTCCAATTGGGAGTTTCTGGTGTTCTTGCAGGCGCTGCTGGTGCAGGAGCAGGCTGACTTCTCCTGCTATCTCTTCTACCACGTTGTGAATCTAAACTACTTCTTACAAAGTTATCTATAGCAGTCTGTAACTCTTGTCTAACACCATCATCAGTTTCAGTTTTGAGTCTTTCCATAAACATAATAAGAACATCATAGTTTGTTTCAGCAGAAGAAACTACACGTATAGCATTCTTTCTTAGTTCAGGGTCTGGGTCATCCAAAAACTTTAAAACATTTGGGTCTACACCAAACATGCCAGAGAAAATATCTGATTCTCTTCCCCCTCTACTACCACTTGTATCGCTAGCACCTTTAGTAATATACCATTCTATAGCATCTTTTATAGTTTTTCTTACCTCAACATTAGACTCATATTTTAGTCTTACAAGCATTGTTCTTAAAGCAAACAGTTCAGAAATATCCCCCTCACCTTCTGTTGTTGATGATGATCTTGAAGTTCCTGACGATTGAGCATTAGCAAAAATTCTTGTTGCATATATTTTCGTCGCGTAATTTCTTATTAAAGGTTCTGGGTCATTCATTAACCTCAAAATAGTAACCTCTGTTCCCATAATAAGGTCAAGCCCAGCTGAGGCAAGGTCTTTCACCTCTGGGTCAGGGTCAGCTAACAAAACATACAAATCGGGAATATATATCATTGGCCCTAAACCGCTTGAAGAATCTGAGGAAGAGGACGAAGATGAAGACGAAGATGACCCGGTACCAAAAAGCCTTTCTCTCACCCCTGATGTACTGGTAGAAGAACTTGAAGATGAAGAACTGGTATTTGTAGAAGATAACCCTTTAGCCAAAGATTGTATCGCTTGTTTTCTAACATTAGAGTCAGGGTTTCTTAACATTCCTCCAATTACGTAAGCCACAAGCAAATCTGTAACAATTGAGGCTCTTTCGTTTGATGTACCTGAAGATGAAGAACTTGAAGAACTACCAATACCTGAACTACTAGAACTTCTTCTTCTTGAAGACGAAGAAGTCTGCGCACCTAATTTGTCACTCAAAGAAACAAACATAAATATTACACTTAAAATCCAAACTATTCTTTTTTTATTCATTTTCACCTCCCCTAAATAGTCAATTATAAACTATTTAGCGAGCCAATTTTGCAAATATTAGAAACTTTCTTTACTTTTTTAAAAATATACAGTATTCACAAAAGTTTATATTAAATTGGTTTCTCTAATATTATTATACCCAATTTTTACTTCATTGTAAGTATTAAAACTTTTCAAGTAGACCCGGCTTAATTTCATAATTAAGCTTCTTTTCATCAGGTGCACTCAAATCTTCTGCTTCTTTAAAGGTTGTTATTACATAAGGTGTTAAGAAAAGTAACAACTCGCTCGATGTTTTCCTATATTCTGGTTTACTTACCAGATATTTTAAAATAGGGACCTTTCTTAAAAAAGGTATTCCACTTTCAAGTTTTTCATCTCTCTGTTGTATCATCCCTCCTATAACAAGGGTTTGTCCATCAAAGAGAGTTACATTTTGAGTTGTCTCTCTGGTTGATATTATTGGTTGCTGAGTTTCATATCTAAGCCCAGCAGCAATAGCACTCAACTGTTTTATCTCAACAAGTCTTGAATCAATTATATTTAAAGTTAAAAAGACATTTCTATTTCTTTGTATAATAGGAGTAACTTCAAATTCGGTCCCAACCTCTTCCTCATGAACAGTTACTGTTTGGGTTGTACCAGTTAGCGCTCCAGTACTAGGGTTATAGTTTTCCCTAAATTCGGGTATTATGTACGGATAATTCTGTACAACCCTTATGAGGGCTGTTGTTCCGTTTAAAGTCATTATTTTAGGAGATTGTAAAAGTTTAACTTCGCCTTGAGAAGCAAGGGCTTTAAGAAGAATATTTACATCACTATTGGTTACACCAAAACTAAACCCACCCGGTAAACTGCTGGTAAGACCGGGTGTAAAGTTTGGTGTTTCACCAAACCTTGGCCCAGTTATAGTTGTATTTATTTTATCTATCATACGTGAAGCTATCAACCAATCTACACCAAGTAAACTTTCTCTCGATGTTGCTATTTCAACTATTTTAGCTTCAAGTAGAACCTGAGAAACAGGAGTATCAAGCGCTGAAATAACCTCTTGGATTTGTTGTGTAAGTTGCTCGGTTCTTGCATCAACTATGATAGAATTAGTTCTTGGGTCGTACACTATTGTCTCTTGTTTAAATGTTTCTTTTAAAGCTTTTGTTATAGAAGAAGCATCACCATAAAAAACTTTAAACGCACTTCGACTCTGATCTTTCATCGATTTAACTCGTGCTTTATATTCAAGGTCGGTCATTATTTTAACAATCTGTTCCTCTTGAATATATTTCAAACTGTTTGCTTCACATATCAGATCAAGAACTTTTTGTAAAGGTATATCTTTTACATTAATTGTTACCCTCCCTGATATACCTTTGCTTAAAATAATATTTGCACCTGTAAGGTCATATATAAGTTTTAATGTTTGCTCTAAGTCCGCATCTGTCAAATTTAATGTTATCGGAGTGTTTCCAACCTCTCCAAGAACAGGTTTTTCAAAAGTTATCTTATTTTCAATAATAGAGTCTAACTGTAATCTTGATTTATTAGCCAACCTTATAGCTTCTGTAAACTGGTTTCTTTCATAAGCATCTTTAGCTAAATTTGCCGTTGACTTAGGTTCCAACATATCAAATTGAGATACAAGGTATTTCTCTTCCATTTCTTGAAAGTATCTATATATATCAAGAAGAACTTTTTGAGCTGATGAAGCTAATGCTTCAAACTCGCCTTCAGTAGAAACCTCAATCTCTTTTTCGGAATGTACTCCCTTAATAAATTGCTCTTTAACCCCAAGTTTTCCTAATCTGGTCTCAGAAACCCGTATGTACCTACGCACCTGAGATGTTCGAAAAGAAGGATTTATCCCTTGAATCCCTTTAAAAATACTTAAAGCCTCTGCATAATCTTTCTCATAGTACCTATTAACTCCTTGCATAAAGAGACTATCAAGATCTACTTTTTCTTGTGCAAAAACACCAATAGAACCCACCAAAAACACACAGGCTATCAATGATACTAAAAAAAGATGTATTAAACGTTTCATTTTCCTCCTTCCCTTATTCTACTTCTTATTGTATAAAAAATCAAGTAACAATGTACGCAAATTATATTACCCTATTTAGTCTATTTTTATTTCATAAGAGATTCCATCTTTAGATAGATAAAGCCTATCTTTCTCTTTCCTTAATATCCTAAAACCTTCCACAATATCTCCAATCGTTACCCTGTAAGTCTTTTGTCTTCCTTCTATGAAAAGATATTCAACACCTTCAAATAACATTTTGCCTCTAAATATTAAATCACAACGCATCTCTGGGACAATAAGAGGTGTAACCTTAGGTGCAGATACTTTTTCAAGTGGCGTTGTTTTTAATGGTTGAGGTACCTCAGAAAGTTTGGCAACGCTAACAGGAGTAATTTTAGGTGGTTCTGTTTTAGGTAAATCAACACTCTTTGGCGGTTCTATAGGTTTTTCTTCTCTAAGAATGCTTACTGTTTTGGGAGCTCGTAAAATTGAAATTACTTCTGGTTTAGAAGCTAAAACTATGTTTGTAAGAGTGGGCCTTTCAAGAACCTCCATAGTCAATCTACCCGGAGAAAAGGGGTCTCGTTTACCTTCAATATCAATTTTTTCTCCCGCTACAAAAATCTGCTCAACTAAAGCAGTTTCTTCATCCATACTTTTATCAAAACGCTGTTTAGTTAACTTTTTTTGTTGATACGGTTCTTCTCCTGTAATAAATTTTAATCTTGCTGTTGCATCCCTTGCTCCACGAGAAAATAGAAACATTTCAAGTAGCCATACAATTAATAGTAGAACAAAAACTATTTTAAAAGCATTTTTTCTTACGAAAGGCACCAGTTGGAACGGTTCTTTTCTTTGTTCTGCAACCGGTCGAGTTTTTGCAAGTGCTTGTTTTGAAAGAATCTCTTTCTTCTTTTTTCTTAAAGTTGGTATAAATTTTTTCAAAGCCAACACAGATTCTTTCGTCAATAATAGAGATGCTCTACTTATTTTTGCGGATTCTTTCTGCAACTCAGCAAGCCTAATATTTACTTCTTTCTGTTTTTCTTTACTAACAGCAGAAACAGGCAATTTTGTGACTGGCTTCTTTGAAGGTTTTTCAATCTCTATTTTTGTGTCAGGAGATGCAACCCTTTTTCTATAAACTTCTTTATCATTTAAAAGCCTACTTAATAACCTTCTTCTCTCTCCTTCTCGTTTTGTAAGAAGATTTTTAGAGAAAATCTCACCCTTTTTATAAACAACAGAGAGTTTTTCTTCTTTTTGTTTGAGAACTTCTTTATCCGCAAGTTCTAATATTTCTTGTTGCTTAACTTCTTCTTTCTGCTTACGGGTTTCATCCAGTTTTACCTGTTTGGCTTCTTTCTCTTTTAGGATAAGTTCTTGTTTCTGGCGCAACTCTTCTTCTTTTACCCGTTTTTTCTCAGCAAGAAGTGCTTCTTTCTGCTTTAGAGCCTGTTCAGAATCTATACGAGTTGCCTCTCTTCTCTTTAGACGTAAATCTGCTAATTCTTTCTTCTTATCAAGACCTGCTTGTTTAGTCTGTTTTTGTTGCAACTTCTTATCTGCTATAAGCGCTGCCTTTTCAAGAAACTTCTCTTGTTGAATAAGTTTCCTATTTTTTTGAACAGAAGCAATAAAACCAATAAGTTTAGTCTTATTATCTTGTCTTTGGTGTAGTTTCTCTTCTTTTATACGTTTTTCCTCGGCAAGGCGCGCTTCTTTTTGACGTTGGACTTCTTCTTTCTGTTTACGGATTTTATCCAATTTTGCCTGTTTAGCTTCTTTCTCTTTTAGAATATTCTCTTGTCTCTGACGTAGTTTCTCTTCTTTTATACGTTTTTCCTCGACAAGGCGCGCTTCTTTTTGACGCTGGATTTCTTCTCTCTGCTTACGGGTTTCATCCAGTTTTGCCTGCTTGGCTTCTTTCTTTTTTTTCAGTCGTGAAGATACTAATCTCTCCTTCTCAACAGCAGACTGTTCAGATTTCACCTTTTGTCGAGAAGTCTTTTTCTCCATCTTTGAAACGTTTTCATTTGTACCACCATTAAGAAAAACCTTATTTTTAAGTTTATCTTTGTCTTTACTCAGTGAAAACGAACGAACTGCTTTCTCTTTACGCTGCTTCCTCATTTTACTATCAGCCATATAAACCTTTTGATATTCCTTTGGTGTTTCTTCTTTCTTAACGTACGGAACTTGGACACGTTTATCCACCTGTATAAGAACTTCTCTTTTTTTAGTTTCCTTACGTTGAACAATTTTTTTACTTTCAATAAATTCAAGAATCCGTCTTTTTTTCTCTATTCTTTTTAGAGTTATATCGATTCCCATTATATTTTATTAAGTGCCAATTGCACCCTCATATTTTAAAATAATAGCATTTATACCCATATTCATTCTAAAAACACCTTTTCCACTTTTTTCTATAGAAAAACTCTTTAAAGTGAAATATGAAGATGGTTGCTCAAAATATTTAAGACACCTCATTATTTCGTTACTTGTTCCGCTGACAGTTATTTTTAAAGGTAGCATATCATAAAAACTAACCTTCTGCGGAGCGCCAAAAGTTATTTCTTCAATAACAGAAACTCCTGAATCAAGAATTAAGTTAACCATATCTTTAACAACTTCAAACTGAAGGGTCCAAGTTTTAATCTGTTCTTCTGGAACTAACCCTGTCATAGGAAATCCAAGAGATTCCGGTATCCGCAACCTTCTTCGTGACGCTTTTTTATAAAGCCGATCAGAAGAAAAGTAGAGGTACTCTTTAAACTCAATTGAAGGATAAAGAGTAAACTCGTGAGAAACAGGATACACAGTCGAAAAACGGTCCATCAACATATTAACATTTCTTTCAAACAACATCTTTTTTACAGTTAGTTCATTAATAAGTTCTTGAGAAGGAGCATTCTCCTCGTCAAGTTCGTATTTTTTGGCTTGTTCGTATTTTTCTTTAATTACATTCTCGGTATTTTTTATCTCTTGCTTTATCTTTTTATTTATAAATTGTCCAACCGCAATAATTGCAAGCACAAAGACAAATGACAAAACCAGTGAATGTTTACTTACAAACGCTTTAATTTTATTCATTTTAAGGAAATAACAAGCGAAAAATCGAGTTTTTCTTCTTGTTGGTTTAGTTCACAATATAGAATATCTGTTTTATCAACAAAGGAAAGTTCCTTAACAGCAGATACAAACGTCTTGAAATCCCCAAAAGCACTTTTAATATCTGTAACAATAACTTCTCCTTTCAGTGTGAATACTTTTTCTTCGCCAACGCTCAATTCGCCTGTTGGTGAAGCCGGTTGAACAACCTCTGGTTGGTCTTCCATTCCATGATCATCAGGTTCATCGTGTTCATGTTCCTGGGTCTGTGCAGGAGGGGGAGTACCACCAGAAGGCGCTTGTTCGGAACCAGGTGAAAGGGACGCAATATAAATTCTACTGCTTGGTAGGGAGTTTCCTATATCAAGGATTCTTTTAAGCCATATTGTTTTACTTTCAGTAATATTTTTAATTGTTTTTTGTTTCCCGTCCAAAGTTTCTATCTCACCTTTTAGGACGTCAACTTCAGGTTTATATTTTTCATACTGTTGTAAAGACATCTCTATCTCATTAAGTAAAACCTTAAGAACAGCTTTATCTTGATTATAAAAAAATGTTGGAGTCATAGCAATAAGTCCTGCCATAATTGCTGAGATATAAATATAGGGTCTATTCTGCCTAAACTCTCTTATCCTTTCCATCTCTTCTGGAATCATATCAAGATTAATAACGGTCTGTCTATTTTTTCTAAGAGCCACCCCTGTTAAAACAGCAAATTCAATATCTTTGGATTCTAAATAAGAGTATTGAGAATTGAGTTCAAAATTGGAAAAAACTTTAAATAGGTAGGTAGGTATTCTCGATTTTTCTTGCAAAAACTCTTTCACATTTTTAAATAATGCACTTTGCCCACAAAGAAATATTTCTTCAACTTCAGGACCTTTCTGAGTAAAACGCCAAAAATCTATTGAATTCTGTATTTCAGTATTAAGGTTTTCCATACTTGTTGCTACAATAGGTAAACTTAATCCTTCTGCAATTTTTTTATCCTCTGCTTCAACAAAAGGTATCGTCTCTGCTTCAACAATAGCATTGGTGATAGTTTCCCCAGCAGTAGTTAAAGAACGCATAAGGATTTTTTCTTTATGGTTGATAATCAAATTAGAGGAATTAGCACCTATCTCAAGAATGGCTTGACATTTTTCGGAGTTAAACTGTTGGGAAAACCTAAAAGCGTTAAAATAAGCAAAAAGGTCTGTATCAAGGTAAGCATAATCTATCCCAAGCATAGACAAACTACTTAAAAATTCATTTATCAATTCCTTTTTTGCGGCGGCGAGCAGAATATTAAATGATTCTCCTTCTTCGCTCAAGATTTGATATTTCCATTCTACCATCTCAAGAGGAAAAGGTATCTGTTGCTGAACTTCGTATTTTAAAATATCTCGTACTTTTTTTAATGGAACCTTTGGGATGGTTAAAGTACGTATCAATATTCCTCTTCCAGGTAGGGAAACATAAAAAGAATTGCTTGGTTGACGTTTTATAAAAGCTCTTCCTTCTGTCCTGAAAAAATCGCTCTTATCTTCAACTATACTGGGGATTTCCAATTCATCATAATATGTAACTTTAAATTTAGGTGAGGCTCTTTGAATGTCACATATTCTTATCTTTGTACTTCCCAAATCTATAGATAATATTCTCTGTTTTCCTATTTTCACTATTATCCTCAGACAAGCATTACTTTTGAAAAAGTAGGAATCTTCCCTTGCCAGTGCTTTTTCAGACCATAATACTCTTTTCAATAATTCGTGAAGTCTGTTATTCTAAATTAAATAACACCGACATTATAAATTCAAATTTTAAATTTAAACTCTTCTTTATAACTGAAAACAAAGTTGCGGGGGACCGATTTGAACGGTCGGCCTCCAGGTTATGGGCCTGGCGAGCTACCACTGCTCCACCCCGCATTAAGTATATTATGATTTCATAATTCACAAACTTGTATACTATATTATCATTCAAAAGTTTCAATGTCAAGTTTTTCTATTTCTTTTTTTATTCTGTTTTCAATTGAAAGAAGTTTTCCCGATATTTTAACAAAACGTTTCTCTTCCTTCGCAAGTTTGGTTTTTATATTATACATCTCTTCGTGCAACTCTACTATATAAAAACTTAGTATATCTATCTTATCAAGATTAGGGTATTCAACCATAAGCGATTTTAAACGCTTGTTAATCTTTCTGTTAACCTCTTGTAACTCACTAGTTTTAAGACCAAGTTGTAGTTGAAGTTTTTTTCCTAATATTTCAACACTTTCTATCTTCACCTCTAAGTATCCCTTTAAACTTAGTATTAATCGTTTCTATTATTATATCTGAAAAATTTTTTTTTTCAACAGGCATATCAAGAGCTCTAACTGTTTTTTCAATATCTTCCCAGCTTATATTTTTATTTAGTATAAAAGAAAAATCTCTACTTGAATATGGAAATTTCGGTAGAGATTTAAAACTTCTCTCAAAATTTAAAAGAGTTGATAAAGGTTCAAGATACATCTCACATATATATATTTCTTCTTCTTTTATATCATAAATACTTTTAATATCATCTGAAGGAATAAAGAGTTTGCCTAATTC
>LSQX01352800.1_pt4 | contig 13194 bp, 11 predicted proteins | sample 654561 | NCBI WGS metagenome assembly LSQX01 (sample SAMN04489861, study PRJNA283612) | anaerobic digester metagenome | isolation source: 4 biogas reactors fed with cattle manure at either 37C or 55C with and... | place: Denmark: Kongens Lyngby | collected 2014 | reverse complement strand
GGTTCAGGAGCCTCGTGGAGCGGTCGCACGACTGCTACATCCGTGCTACGACAGATCTGCAGACGATCGAGTATATCAGTCCCTCGTGCGAGAATCTGACCGGGTACGCCCGGGAGGAGATCCTGGATGATCCGGATTTCATCAGGCAGTTGATCCACCCCGATGACCGGAAGACATTCTTTGCCCTGTGCGAGGAACGGGATGCAACCGCCAGCCACCCGTACGTCCTCCGGGTGCGCCGGAAAGATGGACACTACACCTGGGTTGAGGTCTGCACGATCCCCGTCTACGGGAACAACGGGCACCCGGTTGCGATCGACTACGCAATCCATGACATAGACGCCTGGAAACAGACCGAGGCGGCGCTCATCCAGGCCAACAAGAAACTGACCCTGATGAACAGCATCGTGCGGCATGATATCCTGAACCAGATCACGGTGGTGCTCGGCCATATCGCTCTCCTCCGGGACCGGCCGCTCGATCCGGCCGTTGCCGCCGTCCTCGATAAGCAGCAGATCGCCGCCGAGATCATCCAATCGCAGATCGGGTTCACGCGGGATTACCAGGATCTCGGCGTTCGGGCTCCCCAATGGTTCTCCGTCGAGCCCCTGGTCACGGGCGCCTCGAAAGCCCTTCGGCCGATCGGAGTCAGGATCTCCACCGATCTCGACGGGCTCTCCGTCTATGCCGACCCGCTCCTCTCTTCCGTCTTCTTCAACCTCCTGGAGAACGCCGTCCGGCACGGCAGGACGGTGACCGAGATCCGGGTCACGGCCGTGCCGGACGGCGGCGGGGCCCGGATAGTCTGGGAGGATAACGGCGTCGGCGTCCCCGGAGAGCACAAGGAGCGGATATTTGAGCGGGGTTTCGGGAGCCACACGGGGCTCGGGCTCTTTCTGGTGAAAGAGGTTCTCTCGATCACCGGGATCACCATCCGGGAGACGGGCGAGCCCGGGAAGGGGGCGCGGTTCGAGATGGCGGTACCCGAGGGGAACGTCCGATACGGGTGACACCCTGCAAAAAAAAAGAGACGAACGGCAGGTCTTCGTCTTACCGCCGCCCGTACTTCCTGAACATATACCAGAGCCCCGCACCGATCCCGGCCATCACCAGGAGGCCGAGCACCGCGACGTAGGACTGTTCCTTCACCACGACCCGGTACTCGTCCTCCTCTTCGTCCTGGTCGCTTTTTACCAGCGCGACGACCTTGTATTCGCCGGCAACGATATCGGCGGGCGGGATCACCGTCACCTGCACCGTCGCCCGTTCGCCAGCCTCAAGGCTCGCGACCGACGCCGGGTCGACGGTCACCCGCCACCCTTCCGGTGCGCTCATGTTGATCCCGATGTTGGTCAACGCTCCCCCGACACCGGCGTTCGTGACCGTCATATCGAACGTGAGGGTATCGCCGCGATTGATCTCGTGACGGTAACTCTTTGCGTAGGTCCGCAGGTCGTAGGACCCCCGGAGCCGGAGCGTCAGGTCTTCCTCGTACTCCCGGACAGAGGACCCGATCACCGCCGTGAGGTTGTACTCGCCGACACCCACCGAGTAGGGCGGGATGAGATCGAGGTAGAGGGTCTTCTCCTCACCTGACGGGATGTAGATCTCCGAGACCTCTTCGGTGGCGGTGCTGCTCTCCTTGAACCGGGCGTACCACTGTTCGGGGAGGCCCTGGACGGCAAGGGTATAGGTATCGTCGTTTCTGCCGGCGTTCTTCAGGGTCATCTCATACTGCGGGCTGGCGCCAATCGCCGAGACCCGGGACGGGGACTTCACCTGAACCTCGGCAAAGAAGTTCTCTTTCTCGAGCGGCACGATCCCGAGGTCGACCGTCTGGCCGATCCGGATCTCGACGTTCTTCTTCTCCCATGGCCGGTACCCGGGCCGGGTGACCTTTACGGTGTAGGTGCCCATCGGGGCGCCGATGGAGACCTTGCCCTCGGCGGTCGCGAGCATCCCCTCGATCCTGGTGTCACGGTCATAGAGACCAACATCGGCGCCCTTCACCACGTTACCTTCCTTGTCCACCACGGTGGCTTCAAGCGTTCCCGCTTCGCCGCTGTGCGTCTTCGTGACCTTGACGTAGACCCAGATCGTGCCTTCGCCGATGCCCACCCGGATGGGATACTCCCCCACGGCGGCATGGCCGGATGTCTCGGCCACCAGGCGGACGGTCTTCGTCTCGCCGGCCGGGATCAGCATCCGATATACCTCGCGGTCGTCGGCCTCGAACCGGATCTTCCAGTTGTCGGTGCCGCGGAACGTCCAGTAGTTGAGGAGGCACGTCCCGGTATCGCCGCGGTTCGTGACCGCAAGATCGAAGACAGCGGTGTCGCCGGCTTCGATCATCTCGCCGGGGAAGTCGCACCGGATCTCCGTCTGCATCGTCCCGCCCTGTGCGGCGGTCGCTCCCGGGACTGCCAGCGCCGCGATAAGAAGGATTAAGAGAATTTTTCCGTCGCCCATCCATCTCACCTGATATCCATCCGCATGAACTTCACGTAGGTCGCGGCGAAGAAGGCCGACGGGAAGACGATCAGCGCGGCGATGTTCATCCAGACCCGGCCGAGAGCACCGGCAAGGCCGGTCGTCTCTTCCGGTGCCGTGTCGTAAGGCGACGCGATCATCGAGGAAAGCTGTGGGTTCGTCACCGCTATCGCAACGGTGTAGTAGTTCATCTGCGGCGAGAGGAGGTTCGAGATATCGCTGATGAGCCTCCGTTTCTCGATGTAGGTCTGCATCTCCTCTTCGTACTCTCTCCACGCAGGGTCTTCAGTTCCGCCGTATACCACGCTCTGCGAGGAGGTGCTGACGGTATATCCCCCGCTGCTCGCGACACGCACAACCTCTTTTTGCATGGGGCCCATTTCAGGCGGCTCGGGCGGGTCGCCCGCGAAGGCGTTAGCGGCCATCGCCCCGAACATGGGGAGGAGCGAGGAGACAGCGAAGAAGATAACCAGGGTATAGATCAGCGCGTTCCCGCTCTCTTTTGCAGCCGTCGACATCGTGAGCGCGACGGCGAAGTAGGCAAGCAGGAACCCGAGCGAGACCGCCCCGAAGATCAGGATGCCGGCGAACTCCTCCAGTGTCGGGACAACCGAGAAGATGAGGAGCATGGAAAGGGCGATGGCGAGTGCAAGCGCCATGGCGAACCCGAGCGCGCCGATGCCCCCGAGCGCCTTGCCGTTGATGATCTCGTCCCGGTAGACCGGGTGGGAGAGGAGCGACTTCAGCGACCGGGTCTCCTTCTCCTTTGAGACCAGGTCAAACCCGATCGCGATGGCAAGGATGCCGCCGAGCATCGTCATGTAACTCATCATGGAGATGAAGACGTACATGATCGTGGGTTTCTGGGGCATCCAGTTCCTGTACGGGTCATCGAACTCCTCCATCTGCCGGAGTTGCTCGGTATACGCCTCCAGACTGTTGTTATAGTTCTCGATACCGTCGTAGATGCTGATCGTTGATATCACGAGGAGCAGGCCGAGGATGATGACAAAGCGCCTGCTGGTGATGTGGTCGGAGAACTCTTTTCTTGCTACATTGAACAATCGATCGAGTGCCATCGTCTCACCTCCGGTAGGCCGCCATGAAGACGTCCTCGATCTCGGGCTCCTCAAGACGCATCTCCCGGACGTGCAGCCCCTGATCGAAGAGGGATGCGGCAAGCCGGTCCCGGATATCGGCCTTCGCCCGGACAACCGCACGGTTTCCGTTCCCTTCGACGGAGATGATCGCGGGGTCGTCGATCGCCGGCAGGTGCTCCCGGGTCTCGACGACGATCCGGACGGCATCGCCGTCTGAAGGCGCGAGCGCCCGGGCGACCTCTTCGAGCGTCCCCTGCGCCATCAGTCTTCCTTTTGCGAGGAGCCCCACAGTCCGGCAGACCTCCCTGACCTCGGAGAGGATGTGCGAGGAGACGAAGACCGTCTTTCCTTCGTCTGCAAGGTGCGTGACGAGTTCGCGGTACTCCCTGACGCCCTCGGGATCAAGGTTTGCCGTCGGCTCGTCGAGGAAGAGCACTTTTGGGTCGTTGATCAGCGCCTGGGCGAGCCCGAGCCGCTGTTTCATCCCACGGGAGTACTCTCCGGCCTTCTGGGTGACACCGTCGAGGTGGACGAGTTCGAGCAGTTCGGCTATCCGCTCCTTTCTTGCTTTCGCGTCCATCCCGTAAAACCGGGCGAAGTAGTCCAGGTTCTGCTCGCCGGTCATGTTCCCGTAGAACCCGACGTCCTCGGGGAGGTAGCCGATGATCTCCTTCACCTTCAGCGGGTCTTTCGCGACCTCGATCCCGTCGACCAGGCACCGGCCCCCGGTGGGCTCGATCATGCCGGTGAGCATCAGGATCGTCGTGCTCTTCCCCGCTCCGTTCGGGCCGAGGAAGCCGAATATCTCGCCTTCCCCGACCTCGAGGTCCAGGCCGTCGACGGCCGCTTTTCCATTATATATCTTCGTGAGGTTCTCCGTTCGTATCATTTTACACTCCCACCAGGGCCGTTTTGGCGGCGTCTTACTGCAGACTACGACACCCTCTTATTAACGTTTTCTGTGACAATCGTCTACACTTCAGGTGATGATCGTGATTCCGGTGTCTAAGACGTCAAGATTATTCCGGCAGAGTCCCAAGATGCGTCGTGAATCGGGCACTGGACTGCGTATCGGCCCTCGCGCGGCGCCAATCATAAGTCCTGCAGCGGCGTCTCCCGAGGATACGGGCCATGCTCGTACCCCCTTTCGGCGTTCGGCGAGAGAGTATAGGGAGGATTGGGAGATAAGGCGATGGTAAACTACGAAAAAAATCGAACCTACCAAAGGCAGGTATTCGGGCATCGGCAGGGCCAGGAACTTCGATAACGGACATCCACAGCCTCTCGACCGCCCTTCTCCCTCGAGACCCACGGAGCCGGGCCGCAATGCAAAAACCTTTTCTCTCCCTGGCCTGAAGGTTCTCCTGATAGGCATGAGAAGGTTACTCGGTGCGGTCGTGGTGCTCCTCTTCCTGGTGCTCGCGGCCGGGTGCATCTCGTCCCAGCCCCCGGCGGGCTACGTGACGATCCGGAGCGTCGACATCAGCATCCCGGACGGTCAGCCGCCGTCGAACGTCACCCGGATCACGGCAGTTCCCTACCTCGACGCGGTCTACGCAGATGTGAACGGCGTCGACCTGCAGGTCGTTGCAAAAGAAGCCGGGACGGATATCGTCGTCGAGGAGACGGTTCGCTCCATCGGCACCCTGGTCTCGGGGAAGACGGCGAAGGAGGAGGTCACGCTCACGCTCGAGAACGGCCGGGGATACGATATCTGGGTGATAGTCTGGCAGGACGGGCGTATGCGGGAGAAAGGATCGGTAAATGTCTTCCTCCCCGACAGGACGACGGCCGGGCAGAAACTGGCCTACTCGCTCCTCACCGTCTCCGCGATCGACGTCATGACCCCGAATCTCGACGCCGACCCGATCACGCTCGATATCATCACCGCGATTCTGAATAGCGGCAGCCCGTCCGGGAACCTCGCGATGGAGATACGGGCGGTCAACCTCCAGACCGGGATCACGGCCGTCCGCGAGTCCCGGCCGCTCGGGACGGTTCCCGAAGGTTCGGGCGGCGAGAAGAGGGTGAGCATCACGGTGCCGAACGGCTACGACTACGAGATCCGTATCCGGCTCGTCGAGGACGGCGCGGCCTTCGCGACCAGCACCGGCCGGATCACCCTGGCACCGCCGCCGCAGGTGATCCTCGCCGACGGTTCGGTCTTCAGCCCCGCGAAGAGCACGTCGCCGGTCGCTCTCTCGACACCGGCCCCTACCCCGGGGAAGCCGTCCTCCGCACAGGTAGGCCAGTTCAGGGTGCAGAGCAGCGGTGCGCCGACGCCGACGTACTCACCCGGGTTTACCGTCGCGCTCGCCGCCGCCGGGCTCTTCGGTGCCGGGTTTTTGAGACGGAGGAAATAGGCGTGGTGCCTGAGGGCCTCACCGCGTGGAGGGTTTACCTCTACGCCGTCTCGTTCATCGCGCTCATCGTCGCGATCGCGGGTGCCGTGAACCTCATCGCGATCGCAATCGAGGTCTTCATATACCCGCCGCCCCAGCCCTACCCGGTGCCACAGTACTATCCCGAACTTCCCGGGAGCGTGGCGCAGGTCGTGGTGGGGCTCATCGTCTGGGGCTACCACTGGATGCTGCTTAAAAAAGAGCACTGAAGAGGATTCATCTCTTTTCGAGGGATCTCGCGGCAACCAGCAGTCCTGCGGCCGCCACCGCCGCCCCGAATCCGGGGAGAGAAGTGGGCACCGTCTCCGCCGGGAGGGAGGAGGTGTTCGGCGTCACCGAGACGGAGAAGTGAGGTGCCGGCTGCACCCGGGTGTAGACGTGAACCGTCCCTCCCGGCGGCGGCAGGGGCGGGAGCTGACATCGCGACATCGTCCCTCTATCCTTATTCCTGCAGACGAACTCTTCCGGAGGCGGGAGTGTGGTGTTTACCGCGACCCGGAGGGTCCCGCCTTCGACGACGCCCACGAACGTGTTGTCAATGTAAATCTCCTCCCCATCCGGCTCGTAGATCAGGTACCAGCCGGTCTCGTTCACCTCCGCACCCGGGGCGGGCCGCTCGACCTGGTAGCGCTGCGGGAAGAGATCGATCGTCTCCCCGGCGGCCGGGACGCTCTCGACGAAGCCGGTGTACATCAGGCGCTCTCCATCACGGATGGTATACTCCCATACGGGCGGGGCCGCTGGGTCGGCAGCTATGATAAGTTTGGTCTCGGCGATCGTCCCCCTGTACTCGCCGTCGAAGTAGACCTCCGCACCGTCGCCGTTGAACCAGTGGACGACATATCGCCCGGCATCCTCTGCTCCGACAGCAGCAGCAGCCGGGAAGGACGCGGCAAGGAGGAGGATACATACGAGATAGAAGGGTCTCATCGCACCTCCGGCTGAACAGTACATAAGAGAAGAGAGGGGAGAGCACCATATATCGTTTCTGTGCCGTCGGTCAACTCTCCGGCAGACCCATCGCCGTCACGCACTCTGCGCCACGCCGTAGACGGTTCCGTTCCATTCGCAGAGGGCATACTTCGCGAGAATCCGCCGCATCTCCTCTGTTGTTATGCGGAGCGAACTGCACTTTTCATGTTCTTTTCCGAACGGGCTATACGAAGAACGGGGGTCGACCCAGAGAAGTGCATCGAACAGGGGGCCTTTCGAGACCAGGACACGCTTCCCATCGAGGATCAGCGCGCCGAGCGCCGGGTGCTCCCGGAAGTCAGCTTCGGTGAGGTGCGTCACGGAAGCGGCGTCAACAGCCCCTTCCCGGGGGAACGCAGCAAGGTGTGTCTCGTCAATCAGGTTATTCCAGTGAAGAAATCCGAGAATAATGACGCACAGGATAGCAAGGATGACGAGTGTCCCGAAGGCCGGGCCTCTCCCCCATTCCAGGTCTTCCCCCGTGTCGCCCGATCGTCCGTCCCCTTCCACCCTTCATCACCACCCGCGCCCCTCCGGGAGCGCGGCCGCCGTTTTCGATGAAGGAGACTGGGGTGCCGGGGGATATGAGGATTCCGGACGGCCGTAACCGGGCAATCCCGGTCAACCTGAGGGACTTAACCCGCGACCGCAACCGGGGCGCGAACCGCCCGCGGGGAAGAATCCGGATAACACAGATAATAAGAGACCTTTTTCACTCCCGAAAGCACGATCCCGGCCGTCGCGGCCCCGGTGCCCGATGGCGTCGCCGACCTCGTTATCGATTCCCGGTTCCTGGACGGGAAGTCGAAGAGCCACGATTACCGCATCATTGGATCGGAGACGTCGGGCTATCGGGTCGAGGGGGAAGGGGAGTTACTCCTGGGTGCGTGCCGGCTCTCCCCACCCCGCTCGACAGGATCGTCCGTCAACTGACCGTCGACAGCCCGATCTCGGTTCCTATCGTCCCCGAACCGCCACCCCCCATTCACCACCCTAACCTCAAACCTCGCCCCCTCCCCGGGAACCCCCGTCTCCCTGATAGTCATCCCCGTAATCCCGAGGATCCCTGAGACCAGAAACAGCCCGTGACCGTACCGGCGCTTATACGTCTCGCGGAAGATCGCCTCCTTCTCACCCTCAGGAATCCCGATGCCGTCGTCCTCGCAGACGATCAGGATGTCCTGCCCGGACTTCACGCAGGAGAACCGGACTTCCGTCACCCGCTCCCCGTGGCGGACGGCGTTGTCGATGAGGTTGTAAAAAACCTTCTTTACCATCGGGTCCGCGTAGATCTCAAGGTTGTCGAGGTCCACCCGGACCCCCGCAGGGATGCCGAGCTCCACGGCGCTCTCCCGGATGAGATCCGCCGGCCGCTGCCAGACCGGTTCCTTCACCCCCATGTCCTGGTAGTCCCGCGTGAACTCGATCTGCCTGTGGATCTCTTCCACGGCGGAACGGGCACGCCCCAGGTAGTCCCGGACGGCAGGATCTTCGATATCCTCGCCGGCAAAGTCGATGTAGGCGCGGGCGACGGTGATCCGGTTGAGGATGTCGTGGCGGGTGATCCCGGAGAGCAGGTTCAACTTCGCGTTCGCCTGCCGGAGCGCCTCCTCGGCATGCCGCCGCTCGGTGACATCCTCACCTGAACCGAGCGTCCCGCAGACGGCGCCGCTTTCGTCCCGGAGCACCGTGGTGTGCCACGCGATGATCCGCTCGCGCCCGTCCGCGGTGAGGACCGGCGTCTCGGCGGCAGGCGTCGCAGGGCCGACCCCGCCCTGTATCATCCCGTTGATGATTGCACGGCAGCAGTCCTGCTCCGCCGGCGGGATGAACCGCTCGACCCAGGGCTCGCCCACAGCCGCATCCACCGGGCAGCCGAGAACCTCGGACGCCCGGCGGTTGATGAGGGCGACCCGCCCGTCCCGGTCGAGGACGACGAAGAGGGTTCCAGCGATATCCAGATACTGTGCGAGCCGGTTCTTCTCCCTCCTGAGCCGCTCTTCACTCGATTTCAAGCCGGTAAAGACCACCGCGTAAGGCTGCCGGATCCCGGTCTCGACGAACGCGATATAGATGAGCCCGAACGCGAGCACCATCAGGAGGTGGCCGATCATGTTCAGGAGTCCATACACATCGGTGTACAGCGTGAAGGTGAGTTCCGATGCCATCAGCACGATAAGGGCTGCAATCAGGTGGTTCACCACCCGGGGCGAGAAGGCGTCGCGCAGCCGGTAGACGGCGACGGCCCCGAGGGCGAGCAGGGCCACGATGATGTACTCGCTGACGATCTTGAACGGCGTGAGCCCGCTGCCTTCGACGTAGGCGTCGGGGAAGACCGGGACGACGAAGATCGAGAGGAGGAGGAGTCCGGTGACTCCTGCAAACCCGGCAAAGACCCGGTGGGGGGCCGGGTTCCTCCCGAGCAGGAGAGGTGCGGCGAGGAACGTCCCGGCGAGGAGGTAGCGCGAGGCGATCCAGAGTTGCGTCGGGAGGTTTGCATCGTAGCCGACGAAGATCGCCATCCCGTCGTAGGCGAGGGTGTGGACGAGGCCGATCCCGGCCACGAAGAGGAGCCCGGTGCCGGCGGCCAGAAGGTAACCGTTCTCGCGCATCGTCCGGGCGTTCCAGGCAACGGTGAAGGCCGCTATCGCTATCCCTATCGCGACGAGTTCGGAGATCGTGTGGAAGAGGAGGTAGTTGTAGAGGCTGGTCGCTGCAAGCGCGATGAGAAGTGCCGCAAAGACAATCAGTGAGCCCCCGATGCTGTTCCGTTTCATACCTGCCGGCCTCCGTGCTATTTCCCTATCAGGGCCCTCTGGGGGGAGTATATCCGGCAATCTCCTCTTTCATCGTTGATTACCCCCTGAATGTCTACATCCGATTTTATTTCTATTATTGGATATAAGTAATCATTAAAGTATCCGAGGGGCTCTGCCGGGAATTATGCGTTATTCTATAAATCAAGCCGCATAGATAAATGATCCGGGCAAATGGCACCAGGAAAGAAGAGGATACTCCGGCTCCGGGGGCCGGGTCTCTGAAGCACGACCGCAGGTGGAGAGTCATCAGATCAACTCGTTCCTCCGCAGGAACTCCCGGATCTCGCGTGACTCGACCCAGCCCTCGTCAAGCTGCTTCACGATCGCATTGATTCGCTCTACCTGCTCCCGGATCTTCTCCGGGGCCGGCCCATCCTCAAGCAGATCGGCCATGCCGAGGATCACCTGCAGGGGCAGGCGGATGTGGTCCGCGAGGACCGCGAACTGCTCGATGTTCTGCTCGATCTGCTCGAACGCCTGTAGCCGCAGTTTTTCGTAGTGCCTCCGGTCGGAGACGTCCCGCCCGATGATCTGGACGCCGATCACCTTCTCCCCCTCGACGACGGGCGAAGAGTTCATCTCGATGACGGCAACCGATCCGTCCTTGCGGCGGAACTCTATAAGGGATCCCTCGACGGACTCCCCCCGCTCGGCCCTGCCGAGCATCTCCTCCCACCCGGGGATTGCCTTTTCAAGGAGATAGTCCCTGCACCGCTGCCCCAGCATCTCTTCAGGGGTGTAGCCGAGGATTCTGGTCACTGCCGGGGAGATGTAGGCGATCCCCTGGTCGGCGTGACAGATGAGGATCACATCGAAACTCCGCTGGGCAATCTTCCTGAACCGTTCTTCGCTTGCGAAGAGGGCGTCCTGTATCTCCCGCCATTCGGTGACATCCTCCACCATCGCGATGACGAGCCCCTCTCCTTCCTGATCGCGGAGAGGAGACGTCGTCACCCGCCCCCAGATGACCCCGCCGTCTTTCGTCAGGTAGCGCGTCTCCCGGGGGGCGCTCTCCTGCAGAAGAGGTCCGGCCGCCTCTCTCTCCGGCGGGAAGGAGAGGTCGCAGAACTTCATGCCATACAGTTCGTCTTCGCTGTAGCCGAAGACCCGCACAAACGCCGGGTTCGCATCCCGGATCCGCCCCTCAGGATCGATGAGCGCGATCCCGGTCCCGACCTGCTCGAAGACTCCGCGGAACCGTTCCTCGCTCTCCTGGAGGGCACGCTCTGCCTTCTTCTGCCGGGTGATCTCCTGCCCGACGACGGCGAGCCTCCCGGGCTCAGGGCGGAATATGTAGAGATCATACCACCGGCCGCTCCCCGGCTCCTGCAACCGCCGCCGTACCGGGACACCCCGCTCTGCAACCTCCCCGTAAATGATGCGGGCACCCTCGCGGATCGCCGGGAAGACCTCAAAGAGCCGCCGCCCTATCAGGCCATCCCGGTTGCGGGAGAAGAGATCGGCTGCCTTCTCGTTCAGTTCGACGATCCGGTAGTCGACAGGGTTCCCGTCACCGTCCCGGACAACCTCATAGAGGGTGTAACTCTCGAGCATCTGCTCGTAGAGAAGCCGATAACTCTCTTCGCTCCTTCCGGAGTTTCCATCCGGCTGAACCTGCTCGAGGATCCGGCCAAGCCTTGCAGCGACGGCGTCGGCCACGGAGTGCCCGTCGGGGAGGAAAAATTCCTCACCCTCCCGGTGACTGATCTCCACTCTCCCGGCGACCCGGCCGTGAACCAGGATTGAACTCTCCTGCCGCGGGGATGCCTCGACAAAGCCGGTCGATCGGTACTCCCGGCCTTCGACCGTGATCCGGACGGCAGCATCCTCCGGGTCGAGCCAGCCGACAGGAAGGATGGCGGCAGTGACACGGAGGAGTTCGTCGACCGATACACCTGACCGTTCCATGATGCCGCTCGGGGCGTGGAGCGCCTCCGGGTCCAGGCTGATGCCCACCCAGAAGAGGATCCGCCCGTCCGCATCCCTGACCGGGCTGCCCCTCTCCGCCACGGTGCGATATACCCCGTCCCCGTCCCTGATGCGGTAGTTGCCCCTCCACGGCGTGCCGGCGGCAAGGCTCTCCTTCCACCCGGCAAGCACCGCATCCGCATCCTCCGGGTGGAGCCTCTCCACCCACCCCGGATCCCGGCAGGTCTCAAGTGTCGTCCCGGCAAAATCAGGACAGGGTTCAGGGAGGGAGAGGAACTGGCCCTTCGGCCCGCAGAACCAGATGATCCTGGGCTCTCTAATCCTGTCAGGGCCGTTCTGTGACGTTTGGGTAGTGTCGGGTGCTCTCATGTTTCTGTTCTGAAAGGGTCGGTTCATGGAGATGCCGCATATCCCCACGTCTCGCGAGGGGGCGCCGCTGATGAGAGGGATCGTGCGCCCGCCGTATGTCTCTCTTCCGGCCGGACTGGAGAACCACCCGGCCAATCGCACCATAATTTGAGAGACCCCCACATAATGATTACCACCTGCGGAACCGGCAGGCTCATCCCCGGGCTACGCATGGATGGCGCAGAAGATTAATTTTTATCTGGAGCAGGGTCAACATCTCTTCAGTATGCGGGACTTCCATGCCCGGAGAACCGGCGCATATCCGGAGGCAGACTGTGGCCGACGATGAGGTATGCCCGCCCTGCTCCCGCTGCCGGACCGGGGCCTCTCACGGGCCGGTCATCGGCCGCCGGGAGATCGCAGTCTTCGCGGTCTCGGGTATCTTCCTCCTCGCAGGGGTGATCGTCGAGTACTTCACCCCATACCCCTTTGCCGGGACGGCCCTGCTCCTCGCAGCCGCGGTCATATCCGGCTACGACGTCCTGAAAACCGGATTCCAGGCCCTCATCCGGCTCCGGTTCAGCATCGCCGTGCTCATCTCGATCGCGGCAGCAGGGGCATTCCTGACCGGAAACCCCGCCGAGGGGGCGACCGTCCTCTACCTCTACGCCGTCGCCGAACTCCTGGAGGAGTATGCGGCCGGGCGGGCGGAGCGCTCGATAACCTCGCTCCTCGACCTCACGCCGCAGACCGCCCGGGTCAGGCGGGACGATGGCGAGACGATCGTCCCGGTCGATGATGTAGCCGTCGGGGAGACCGTGATCGCGAGGCCGGGTGACACCATCCCGCTCGACGGTATCGTCGTCGCCGGCGGATCGTCGGTCGACCAGGCGGCGATAACCGGGGAGAGCGTCCCGGTGGCAAAGGAGATCGGGGACGGAGTCTACGCCGGGACGCGAAACATTGAGGGCTACCTCGAAGTCCGGGTGACGAAGCCGGAGAGCGAGAGCACGATAGCCCGGGTCGCCGCCCTGGTCGCGGAGGCCCAATCCCGCACAAGCCCCACCGAAGCCTTCATCGAGCGGTTCTCCCGCTACTACACCCCGGCAGTCATCCTCCTCGCCGCTCTCCTCG
>LSQX01392668.1_pt1 | contig 13195 bp, 15 predicted proteins | sample 654561 | NCBI WGS metagenome assembly LSQX01 (sample SAMN04489861, study PRJNA283612) | anaerobic digester metagenome | isolation source: 4 biogas reactors fed with cattle manure at either 37C or 55C with and... | place: Denmark: Kongens Lyngby | collected 2014 | reverse complement strand
GATATGAATGGAAAGGAGTATGAGAAGACCGTATCCGAATCTGCCGGGATGGGGCGCGCCAGGGATCTGTTCTGCTTCTGCGCCTTCACATCCCTCCGCTATTCGGACGTAGTGGAAGTCAGGCGGACGGACATACGGAATGGAGTGATGACCGTAACTACCCAGAAGACACACGACCGCCTGCCCATTTTCCTTCACAAAAACGCATTGGCCATCCTGGACAAGTACAAGGATCAGGATTTCCCGGGCGGAAGGGCGCTTCCATACATGACCAACCAGCAGATGAACCGCTGTCTCAAAGACCTCGGTGAAATATGCGGTTTCACCACGCCGTACACAATCACTTGCTATCGCAATGGCGCCCGACACGATGACGTCTTCCCCAAATATGCCCTGATAGGCACCCATACGGGCCGCAAGACCTTTATCTGCTTTGCCCTTTCCAACGGAGTTCCGCCGGATGTGGTGATGAAGTTCACCGGTCACGCCGACTACAAATCCATGAAGCCTTACATCGACATCACCGAATCCGCCAAACGAGACGCCATCAGCTTGATGGAAAAAGCGTTCGGTGTATAAGCGATTGCAAAATTTTGTCACTTTTCTAAAATTTTGACATTTTTTTGTATATTTGCATCGCAAATGGGCTTGTCATGTCAGAGTTACAGAACCACATATTGGAGTACGTAGCATCGCATCCATCATTCTCTGTTACCGAGTTAATCTCGGCGATTCCTAAGGGTGTGATGTCTTCCCGCACTACTTTGGAATGGCACTTGGGACAACTTACCAAAGAAGGCAGAATCTCCCGCATCGGCAAAGGCCGATACTCCTCGACGCCCAAAGCCGTCTTCCTCCCTAAAGAGGGTGAAACAGATCCGGCCCTTTACCGTAAGCTCAAAGCCGATTTCCCAGAAGCTACCATCTGTATCTACAAAGGCGAGATCTTTGCCCCGCTCCAACACCATCTCTCCTATAATGCTCTCACATACATTGAGACCCAGCGAGAGCTGACCGAGGTCCTTTTCCATCGCTTTCAGGAGGCTGGCAAAACCGTTTTCCACCACCCGGACAAGAAGGTCTTCTACGACTACATAGACATCACCAAGCCCGGACTCATTATCAAGCCTTTGATCACCGGTTCACCTCTACAGGAAGTTGGCGGCATAACCGTTCCCATGCTGGAAAAACTCCTCGTAGATATCCGCTCCGACGCCGATTTCGACTATATGAGTGGTGGAGAGAGCGTCCGGATGCTGGAAAACGCCGTTTCCCTATATACAATCAACACGACTAAACTCCTTCGCTATGCAGGCCGCAGGCACTGTCGCGAACAGTTTGAACAGGAATTAATCCAACTCGGCTTATGATACGACAGGAATGTTTCACCAAAGCGTGGATACAGCAGGTTTCCACTAACCTCCATTATCCGGATGCCAACCTCATTGAGAAGGTCATCAGAGCGTTCTCTCTTGTTGAGATGCTCTCCGATTCCGGCTGTCCCTACATCTGGAAAGGCGGAACCGCACTTATGATTCTGCTGGGAGGTAGTCGCCATAGGCTCTCCATAGACGTAGACATCATCTGTCCTCCCGGCACTGACATCGAGAAATACCTGCAACACTTTCAGAAATATGGCTTCTACAATGTTGAGACGGTAGAGCGTATCCAACGCGGGACGAATGTCCCCAAATCCCATTCCAAGTTCTTCTACCGCATTGCCTTCCAGGATAATGACGCCAATACCGGCAACATCCTTCTGGATGTTCTATTTGAAGACACGCATTACCATAAAATCCAACGTCTGCCGCTCATCAGTCCCTTCATCCAGTGGGATGGAGAGCCTGTAATGGTAAACCTTCCTTCTGTTGACGACATATTGGGGGACAAGCTTACTGCCTTTGCTCCTAACACCTCCGGTATTCCGTATTTCAAGAACGGAAACGACTGCAACCTGGAAATTGCCAAGCAACTCTACGACATCGGCCGCCTCTTTGATGCCATGACGGACCTGTCCGTAGTGACCGATGCCTACAATAAAATCAGTCGTGTAGAGCTATCCTACCGCCGAATGGAGGAGAATCCCTCTATCTCACTTCAGGATACCTGGAACACCGCCTTGTGCCTGTCTACACGAGGGAAAGCTGGAATCGGCGACTTCACTGCCCTTCAGAGTGGTATATCCCGTCTGCGCTCGTTCATGTACCTTGGTAAATACCAAATTGAGCAAGCTCAGGCTGACGCCGCCAAAGCCGCATATCTAGCTACGCTCATCGAAACAGGAGCTGTGGCTTTTGAACGCTATGGCGGCAGCATTGAAGGGCTCAGGCTCACGGGGATTGTCCCAGTCAAACTAGGCAAACTAAGGCTTCCTTCTCCCGAAGCGTATTTTTACTGGGTGAAGACTTCCGAATTGATGAAGTAATCGCATTACACTCAAAGAGCATTTCGGTTCCAACACGGCCTTCCTATATCTGGGAGGCCGATTTTGGATGCAGATTCACCTTGACATCGAGCCCGTACAGCTCGGCTATCCTGTAGATATAGGAGATGGAGATGTCGTCCACCTTGAACCAGCGGTTCACGCCCGTGTAGTTCAGCCCTAACTTCTCCGCGAGGTCTTTTCTTTGAATCCCGTATTGGCCCATTGCCACACGCAGGAAAGCCAGGCGGGACAGCCCGTTCGCGTTCACCAGGCTCTCGATATCCATCAGGGTGGCCGATGAGGATGGAGCGCCCTCCTTCTCCAGGGTGAAGCCCAGCTTGAATCCAAGCCGGGAGGCAATCTCCTGTGCATGGGAGAGCTTCATATCATCACGCTGGAAATAGGTGAAGATGTTCTGGGCGCTCACGCCCATGATCTTCGCCAACTGTGACTTGTTCGTTCCGGTAGCAAGCAAAAGTGACTCCAGGAATTCTAATCTTTTATTCAATTCTATCGAAATATATTTGGTTAAACCAAAAATTATACTTTACTTTGTTACACTTTTATTTGATAGTAACATATATTTTATTTGTTACTTGCTGCAAAAGTAAATAAAAAACTGACAATAACAAACAAAAACCAAATAAAACGCACAAAAATGGACAACAACGAACAGGACCTGATTGCCAACATAGTGGCGGCAACGGTCAAGCAGCTCGTCAGGGAGCAGGTAATCCCCTCGAGGAAGGACAATCAGAAACAGAGCCGGAACGACCCCCGGTCCGATACAAGGCACGGACGCCAGGTCTATGGGCTCAAGGGAATCCAGGATCTTTTCCACGTGAGTCACAAGACCGCGCAGAAGTATAAGGACGGCATCCTCAAGCCGGCAGTCCGGCAGAATGGGCGCAAGATTATCACCGATGCTGATTACGCGATGGAACTCTTCTCCAAGGCGGGCGATAAAAACAAGCGGTAATGGCACAGGAAGTATTATACATATATGATTTCATGCTTGGCTCCGGCCTGAAACTGAAGGGCTGTGCCCTCCTTCTGTACGCCAGGATCTATCGCTATACGATTAACGGCCAGGAAATGTTTGAAAGTGAAGAAACCCTATCAAGATGGATGGATTTCACCCGGGAGGTTGTAGGAAGGAACCTGAGAAAGCTCACTGCGGCGGGTTTGATTATCCGGCGCGAGTACCGCCACAATCCCGGGCGCACCTGTGCTTTTGTGACAAATCTGGACTACCTGAAAAGGGAGAAAATATCACATCCAAATGGGAGAAAAAGTCACATTTCAATGGGAGATAATCTCACATTTGAATGTGATAAAAAGTCACACAATAATAAAAGAGATAGAATAGAGGATAATAACATTAATATTCATGGAAAGCAATACAGTTTATTCCCTAACGCCAAAATTCCAGCGCCTGAAGGACCAGACTCAGGAGGCCGTCCGTGACTTTCTCCGGAAGCGCTATGAGGAGCGAGTTGCGAAGAGCGGCGCCGCTATGGTGTGGGATCCTCATTGCGCCGACATCCTCGACGAAGTGGTGGCGTGGCTCGGCACCCCGCAGAAGACAGGGCTGCTGCTTTTCGGGAGCTACGGTACCGGCAAGACCACGATGCTCTCCTGCGTGGAAGACCTCTTTCGAAAGGAGTATTTCGACAGGAACCAGGTTCAGCGATGCTACCCGGGCGAGATCATCGACGCGCTCAAAAGCAATCAGCGCGCCGCCCCTCTCGCCGAGCTCCGGCAGGTGGCCGTGCTGCTGGTCGATGAGGCCGGAACTGAGCCGGCGGTGAGCACGATATGGGGCGACCGCTGTGCCCCCATCCGCGACATCATCATCGCCAGATACGACTACATGAAGACGACCGTCATCGCGACCAATCTCGACTGCGAGGAGTTCCTGCGGCAATACGGAGAACGGGTGATGGACCGGATTACCGAGGCCTATACGAGCATCTATTTCAGCGGAGATAGCTACCGTCGGAGGAGCCTCGGGAGGTAGTTAGGACATAGAGGTTTTATCTGGGGTGCAAGATGTGCAGATGTGGCCCGAAAACATCTGCCTTTCCTGACGGAAAACAACAATTCATGAAGTCGAGAACGCCGAAAATACTGTTCATTAAATGCCGGGTTACCCCCGGTGACAGGGAGCGTTTGCACGAACTGATGAGAAAGACCGGACATCGTTCCGAGGCGTCCTTCATCCGGGACGCGGTCTTCAAGGTTAAGCCCATCACCATCCCCACGTCATCTCCCACGGATGACGAAATCCTTCAGAAAATGAACGAACTGATACGCGAATTCAACAGGATCGGAACCAACTACAACCAGATTGCCGTCAAGGTGAATACGGCGTCGCTTCCAATGGCACAGGCACTGGAGGCGAGCAGCCGTACCTTCGCCGGACTCAGGGAAACGCTGAGGCGCGCCTCGCAAGAGCTGCGCGATTATCTGGCGGATCCGAACAAACGCCTTTAGCTCCATGATATTCAGGATTCTGAAAACCCGTAGTTCGGTGGCGCCGACGCTCGACTACAACTATGACAAGGTCGCAGACGGTACCGCACGCATTGTAGCCGGTCACAAACTGCCGAGGCTGAGCAGGGCCGGCATCTACGCAAGCTTCGCCGCCCTGGAGCACACCAGCTATCCCATAGCGGAAGTCGGCTTTCATATGTCCGTGAACCCCGGCCCGGACGACACTTGCACCGAGAGCCAGATCTTCGATGCAATATGCAAGGTGATGTACAGGCTGGGATACAAGGATCAGCCTTTCCTGGTTTTCCGCCACAACGACATCGACCGCACCCACTATCACGTCGTGTCTTCAAGAATCAGTGCCGTCACTGGCCGCAAGATCAACAATTACTACGAAAATCGGAAGCTCACTGACTACACCCGGAAGATTGGCCCTGAGTTTGGCTTCACCGTTCCGGACGGGTCGGCAGAGAAGGCCGTCAATAAGTACACCCAGGGAGACAGGCCGATTCCCAATCGCTTCGTTCCGGGCAAGGGAGTCTATCGGCAGTTGAAGGGCGTTTACGCCCATGCCCTTCAGTACTGCTATGCCGATTTCAGCGACCTCGCTGCCGTGCTGGAGCGCAAGGGTGTGCGCGCCACCATCGGCGGGACACCGGATGCCCCGAAAATCATCTTACAGGGGCTTGACGCCGCAGGCAACCCCGTGACTGCTCCCGTCTCCGAGGCCATGGCCAGGAGGACCTGGTATGAAAGCTACGAAGGGATGAAGTTTTACCACAGCCACAAGGACTATTCCCGTGCCCGGGACCTGAAGTACCACGTTGAAATGGCTTTCCGCGAGTCCAAATCGACTGAGGGGCTGATGAAATACCTGAAGTGGCTCGGCATAGAGCCGGTAGTCACCGGGGATACCGTGAAATTCATCGACCACAAGGATATGGCCGTCATCGATGCCCGCGCACTTCCTCCTTACGTCAGGGACAGGATCCTGAATGCCTCGGCCAAAGTGCAGACCCACATCACATTTCCCGCAATTGCCCGCGTCCTCTATCCCGTTGGACAACCACAGGGAGCCTCCTGGAGCGGGAAGGTGGCGCCGACGAAAGAACAGTTGCGACAGAAATGGGACGAAGAAAGAGCCGGGGCTATGGACGCAAACTTTGAAGATACCAGGTTTGTGGAAAAGTTGAAGTGAGTATTATTCTTTCCGAATATCATTTTTACGGTTTCCCGCTCTTTGCCAGCCCGGTCATTGGTGCCCACCTGGTGGGTGGATATGGTGCCGTGGACACTTGTGGACATCACTCGGTTTGCCGCCTTTTGGCATAGGCGCTTTTGCCGTTTAAGGATTAGTTCTTATCATTGTTCCAGAAAATAATCACCCGATAATATCTTTTATTCGAACTGTATGAACAATACTGATTTCGCTGGCTTTGCCCGCTCGGAACGTGGAGTAAGCACTATGACTCTGTGGGACTATCAGTCTGCCGTCAATGCATATATCAATCCTACGGTCATCGAAGAGAGGAGAATGAATGTCGCCCAAATGGATGTCTTCAGCCGCCTGATGATGGACCGTATCATCTTCCTCGGAGTGGCCATCGACGATGATGTCGCCAATATCATTACGGCACAACTGCTGTTCCTGGAGTCGCTCGATCCATCGGCCGACATTTCCCTGTATATCAATTCCCCAGGAGGGAAAGTATCGAGCGGGCTGGCCATCTACGATACGATGCAACTCGTCAAACCTGCCGTTTCCACAATATGTACGGGTATGGCAGCATCGATGGGCTCCGTGCTGCTTTGTGCCGGGGAGAAAGGAAAACGTTCCGCGCTCCCTCATTCCAAGGTCCTTATTCACCAGCCTCTCGGCGGTGCGCATGGCCAAGCGTCTGATATTCTCATCGCTGCCAAGGAGATTGAGAAGACCAGAAATGAACTCATTTCCATCATAGCTAATCACAGTGGGACTCCCTTCGAAAAGGTATTTGCCGATGCCGACAGGGATTACTGGATGTCGGCAGAAGAGGCAAAAGCCTATGGGATGGTGGATGATATTCTGATGAACAAAGCAAGGAAATAGGATTTCTTATGAAAAAGATTCGCATTGATTACTACAACTATCGTCTGAAGAAAGGCCGGGCTGAAATTCTGCTTGAGAAGGAAGAAGGTACAGATAAGTACTTCATTCCTTTTCACTACGTGAGAGCCGATGAGTATCTGGGGAAAGACAGTCTCTTTTTCCGTACTGAAGATGATGGAGATCTGGTGATAAACCAGACTTCCTTGAATAAGTGTACCCGGAGGAAGAAGGATGAAGGCTGGACTTCGTTGGATAAGCTGAGGGGGCTATCGATTCAGAAAGATGAATACTTCCATGTGTTCCATAACATTTACACTTTTTTCTTATCCCTATGCCCTCGAGAGGGTGAGTCTGGTATAAGGAATAGAGTCTCTGCTATGTTGGAATCTGTCAAAATCGACCGTGCCAAGAAAGAGTATGTAGAATCGCTTGCTGATGTCCTTGACGGAGCCAGCGTAAGAGGCTTAGGGTTATATGAGACTGAACCTGACCCGGCTCTGGTGCGAAAAGAGATGGAAACGCTGGAGCATTTCCGGATACGGAAACCTAATCCCATTCCAATGTCTATGTCAGATGGATATCTGCTGGACAATGATTTGTATGGGTATGAATGTATTGACTGGGAGGCACTTGGAGCGAAAAGGAACCACCGGTGGAATCCCTCAGTTATCAATCGGCTATTCGGTGATGATGATTAGATGAGCTTGTGCTCAATCAATTCTTGTTTTATAGCGGCCTTAAGTTCTTCGAAATCAGAGATTTCGGGGATATTAATCTTGTATTCGAACTTATTGATATAATCGTTCCAGAGATCTGCATAATAGTTGTTATCTAAGTCGTGAAACGCCAATGGCTTCTTTTCATTGCGGCATTTTGCTACGATTTCTGGTGACAGGGCGGAGAATAGTTTGCGATTCGTTTCTACTGCAATGCCATTGACTACCCGAATATATAGGTCCCGCAAGTGCTCATTTGATATTCCATAGACATCGTTATTAAAGCAGATGTAGAAGAGCCAGGGTATAGGATGCTCCTCTGTATCTAAATCTACGCAATAACTCGTAAGGGCATCTCCAAAAATGCACTTGTCTCTATTATCATCGAGGAACTCTCCGAAATCATTGCCATAATAAGAAGGATCCATTACAATCCCTTGCCTTTTTAAATGCTCCTCATTAAGTAAATTACACGCATCTGCGGGCACACAAACAAGCACGTTCGCTTCATTAGTAGTAGGCTGTACGAGTCGATAAGTCTCTCCCGCTTTCTCATCAATTAGGATATCATACATATCCGCAACGCTACTAATCTTGTGGGTATGAGCCCAGAGTTCTTTATACTCTTCCATATGATTCTTTTTAGAAGTGATAGCAAATGCAGACCAGTTCTGCGTTGTCGGGGAGGTCTTTGATGTAGTCGTAGACTTTTCCTTTGACCTCAATCCATTCCCCATTCATCAGGAGTTCGGCGAAGTCCAGGTCTTGCAGGTTGATGATTTCGCCTTTCAAGGCCGTTTCTTTGTAATTGTCAGGCCCCGTCTGGAACTTTTTACCATCTTTGTTGCCACCAATTACGTACGTATCCCAATGCCAGTCTGGATTATACTCCCATTCAATCCAATGGCGCAACACGCCGTTTTCGTCTTTCCGCAAGGGATTCTCTTCATAAGTTTCTACATAGTCCTCATAGGCTTTCTCAAACGATGGTTCAGTCCCATTTTTGATCCAATCCGGATAATCGTCCCATGCGTTGTTTTCATATTCTTCTCTCACGTAACTTTTGTATTCATCAATCACGTCCTGTTTCTCTTCTTCGGTAACCGGATCTCCCCAATGGCCCTCGATGGGGACTTCCTTTCCCCAGGGTGCCATCAGGCCTTCAACGGTTTCGCCTCCTTGACGAATCAATAAAAGAAATGTTCTCATAGTGATTGTATTATCTATTCAACGGCTTCGTACAGTTTGTCAAGAACCCTCACCATCGCAAGGGTGTCCAGATGGCAGTAGTTGAGCAGCGCACGTCTGGCTTTTTCTTCGTCTTCCGGACTCATGTCCTGTAGTTTCGGGAAGAGAGTCATAGCGTCGCCTCCGTTCTGGCACATGTCATCCAGCGCGTGGTAGTCTAGTTCCGGATCGTTGGGGAACAGTGACGGAAGGACGCTTTTGATGGAGAAGGAACCGCCCATGGCCGGGAGATAGTAATAGCCTTTACTGAAAGGAACCAAGAGATCTTTCACATTGTCTCTGATAGCTAAAAGATGATCGGCAAGATCCGGGAACATTTCAGCCAACTCACGAAGACGGGTACACTCGAAGGCCTTGTTATAGACCAGCACGCTTACACCTGTTGGAATGTCTCTACAAAGCGCCTCTGCTATAGGGCGGAGAGGATTGCCTTTGGAAGGAGCCAGGAATTCTTTATGAGTCAATTCACCGCAGGGCTCTTTCTGAATATGGAGTGAGTACTGGGTAGGTAACTGCTGATATGGTCGCGTTCCGTCGTAAAGTGGTATAGCCGGCATGATGGATTCGAAATCCAAGTGATAAAGCGGGTACGTGAGTGTATCAAGGAATGATTTAATACCCTCCTTATTGATATGAGTTGCCCCGTTCAGTGTACACTCTACTTGCATACGCTGTTTGGCAGACAAATCCATATCCCGCACATCCTCAAATGTGATTCTCCCGTTATATAAGTTCTCGAACCTGTCAGCCCAGTCCATTTTGTATAGATTCAAGACGGAAGGTTTGGGGACATTTCGGGTACAATATTGCCAGAAAGCACACTTGTAAGGATTCAGGCAAGCCGTTGACAGAGGCTTGTCAGGTTCCGGGCCTTCCAGGACCTTGACAGCAGAATCAATATTGGCTTCCACATTGGGGTATTCTGCATTGACAGCCTCTGAGATGTCTTCAATTTTGAAAAGTTGATGAATATCAATGTCGCCCTGGCGGACGTACTCGTTATTGATACATACAAGGTAAGTGCCGACGATATTGAGTCCACATTTAGTCAGCACATATTTCTGGAAAGCTACATCCTGTGCATAGATCTCTTTTCCCGCATCTGTAGAACTCTTGACCTCATATATTTCATACCCGCCATCCACCTTGTGAAGGATATCAACCGCGCAGTATTTCCCGTTGAAATAAAACGCAGCTTCGCATATATTTTCAACGTTGTGTTCCAGATCCCATTGTGTCCCAACTATCATCCGATCGATATCTATGTTATTGAACTTGCCTGGGTCGGCCAGCTCGCTTAAATCCTCTGAAGGATCACTCCGGTAATATTTGGTTTCATCCTTGTAAGTCCCGAATAGGCCTTTGGCCAAATCTCCGACAATTGTTCCGAACTTGAATCTTGATTTTGTGGCATCATCTACGATAGCAACTTCGGGTTTGTATTTCCCGAGCCAAAGACTTTTCTCGCAACAGCGGAATTGAGTATAACGAGACTTTGAAAGGTTCTGTGCGGTTCCATTTGGCCAGCACACTGCTGGTGAAAACTCTTTTCCATTATCATCAAAAAGATACTCTTTCCCATCTTTATGTGCGAGAATAAATCCAAAATGAGAATGCTGAAAAATTAAGTCATCATAGACAAGGGGGATAATTATCTCTCCACCCCAACTATAAGCTCCCCAAAGATTGCCTTTCCTTACTGTTATAGGACGAATAAAATTTGCGAAGTCTACCCAATCATATTCACAAGGGACGATAACTCTTTCTGTATAATTATCTTCTTTATAAGTAATTAAGCCTTTATAATTTCCTTTTCTCACAATTGAAGGAAACATATCATCATAAATGAATTCGTCATACCCACAATGAATCAGTTCGTAAGTGTCTCGAAAGATCCCCAATAGGCCTGTTTTGTTATCTTTCCTAATTGAAAATAGACTCTTTTGTCGATCAGTCCATTCCATCTTTTTAACTAAGGTCGTATTATAATAATCTGTCATTACGGATTCCTGCTAATTGCCCATAAAAATAATACTTTACAACGCTTCCAATTTGGCCAGTCTTAAAGAGAGAAGTTTATCACCCTCGGCAAAAGTAGCTGTTATACGTTCACCTTCAATGGCTTTGACGGTACCATCACCAAACTTTGGATGACGGACACGCTGGCCAATGCTGAAATCACATTTCACCTCCTCCGGTTTCTGCTGCTGAGCCTCGTCGGTGCCTTCATATACGGGATAATTCCCATCGATGTAGGCCTTGATGAGACTTGCATGGGAGAGCGGAGAGGAAGGATCTTCCACAATCGGATTTGTATCATAATCCAACAGCACAACTGTTCTGGTCTTTGCCATCTCTCTGATTCTATCCACTATGGGCTTTGCCTTGTGTTCCAACATCCACTTGTAAGTGGGAACATAGATAAGCCGCCGGGCCGTAATATAACTCAGCAGTTCACTTCCACCTACACCTTTCCGATGCCCTTTCGGTTTCCCATATTTGCGCACCGTACGCTTCAAATCCTTCATTGTATTGTTCCGAAACAGTGCCGTATCCACTCCAGCGGTTTCGAAAACCTTCAAGCCCTGCCAAATGGATTCCACGCTCATCGCCGTCCATCCCGGAGAGAACGGAACAGGAATACCACCGTGAGGGTAGAACGGGCTCAGACGAACCAAATCACCATCCGCATGAGAGGTGACATCGAGGATTACGGCATCCGGATACTCTTTCAGAATATTCTTTTCACTGCATCTTTTGGATTTGACTACAATCATTTGTGTGTTAATTAGAAATGTGATACGCAAATATACGTTTTTAAACTGAATTATCGGGTATGCCTTTGCCAAAACTTGGCAAACGGCGTGTTTATTTCCTGCCACGGAACAAATCTACAACGGCACCAATCGCTGCGCCGGCGAAGAGGAAGAGCGCAGTAAAGAGCAGGACAGATTCCAGTTCAAGTCCGGTATGGCGCTTGACCCACTCACACATTCCCGCCCAGATACGCTTGATGGGAAAGAATTCCCGGCCCGGAAAGACCAGGCCGAGAATCCATGCAAAGGGCCACCATATTAAGAAGAGAATGCCGACGTATGGCGCGAGCGTGATAATCAGAACGCAAGCGAACACCTGCCAGAAGAAACGCAGGCAGCCGACAAGGCAACCATTCATTGCATTAACGCTGTCGGAGTATTTAGGATTGTTCTCCATTGTCACTATTTGTAAAGAACCCTATCTTGTTTCTCGAGGCTTTGCCAACTGACTCTTCCCTGCAGAACTGGGCGAGCTGCTCATATCCACCCTCGGTGCCTGAGAGAACACTATCGATGGTGTACTTGCGCACCACATTCTCTATCTGGCCGCCACTGAAGGAGAATTCCTTGGCGAGTGAAGTGGCTTCCTCGTCGGTCAGTGAAGGGAACTGGGATTTCCAGATCTGGGCGCGGGGCTCCAGCTCCGGCTTATTGAAACGAATCTTGAAGAGGAAGCGACGTTCGAATGCCGGGTCGAGATTGCCAAGGAGATTCGTGGTGGCAATCATAATTCCCTCAAAGGTTTCCATTTCCTGCAGCAGGATGTTCTGTACACTGTTCTCCATACGGTCTACTGCTTTGACTGCGCCTTCCATGCGTTTACCCAGGATGGCATCAGCCTCATTGAAAAGCAGGATTGGCTTGAGTTTGTTTTCCTCGCAGGCGGTGCGGTAATCTGCAAAGAGGGCACGCATATTCTTCTCTGTTTCGCCCACGTAGCAATTGCGCAGTTTTGCCACATCTGCTTCAAGGATTTTGCGGCCAGTCCTGCGTGCCATCTGGTACACGGTCTCCGTCTTGCCGGTGCCAGGGTCTCCATAGAACAGGCAGATCATTCCGGTCCTAAGGCCTTTCTCCTTCATGGAGGAGAATACCTTCTGGAGAGAGTCTTCCTCGAGGAGGGAACCCAGGCGCTCGATTTGGCTTTTCTCTTCTTTATTGTAGAACAGCTGCTTTGCTGGCTTACCTTTGAGGTCATTCAGGTCCACGGTCCGGGCATTTGTGGAGTAAAGTTTGATGTCTGAAAACATCTCTTTTGATACCTCCTCTTTGAAAGAAAAACTGCCTCGCTCAAACAGTCCATCGGTTCTGGCGGGCTCGATGATTCCTTTTCTTTGGAGGTCAAGTGCTTCAACGTCAAAGAAGTCCTTGATTTCCATATTCCAGTTCTCATCCTGGATGTAAT
>LSQX01144686.1_pt1 | contig 13195 bp, 12 predicted proteins | sample 654561 | NCBI WGS metagenome assembly LSQX01 (sample SAMN04489861, study PRJNA283612) | anaerobic digester metagenome | isolation source: 4 biogas reactors fed with cattle manure at either 37C or 55C with and... | place: Denmark: Kongens Lyngby | collected 2014 | reverse complement strand
AGACACTGGCACAAGTTCAGGAAAAACCGAAGCAGGCAATTCCAGCAAAGCAGAGAACGGTTCTAGTGGTGGGAGTGAAGAAAGTTCTAGTAGTGCGAAGATAGCTCATTTACGGATGATAGAGATGGGCAAGTTTATGCAACAACCATTGTAAATTTGCCATTTCCGAAAAAAATAGAGTTTTTTGCAGAAAATTTGAATTATGGCAGACAAGTTAACCTTAAAGATGGTGTAGCTTTAACAGATTCTACAAAGTATTGCTATGACGACGATCCCTGGTATTGTGAAAATCACTTTGGAGACTTATATACCTGGTCAATGGCCATGGGCTTACCCGCTGCCTGCGATTCTGTGGAGTTAGGGGGTAATGAGCGGTGCCTTATGCCCACAGAAAAATTTGGGAGTCATGGAAAAATTACAGGTATATGCCCTAAGGGTTGGCATATTATGAATGGAAGTGATTTTGTAGGGGTTTTATTAGCTATAAATGCTGCTAGAACCGTGCAATCCCCTGTGGGCTGGAATGATGCTGGCAACTGGAGCGGCTTTTCCGCCCTACCGGGTGGTGGAGGTGGGGGAGGGGAATTTTCTGGTTTAGGGAAAATACTGAGTTTTGGTTCCCAGAACAAGTAGGTGAATATACAGCTAGATCGGTTTATATAACAAATAAAGAATATTACCATTTGTTAACAAATGGAGGGCTGATGGATAAAAGTTTTGCTCGTTCAGTCCGCTGTGTAAGAGATGTGGAAATAGATGATGATTGATGATTTAGTTGCATCACCTTACTTTATCCCCCGAAAATCTCGTTGCAACCGCATTTCATCGGCGATATAAATCTTTTTATAATTTTTCCTTTTTTTTTAGCGCAAAACATTGTATAATAAAATAATAGACGATTTCGTCTCATTTTTGGAGGTTTTTATGAATATTCAAGTATCTGCTCGTCATTTTAATGCTTCTGAATCCTTACAACTAAGAGTGCAAGAAGAGGCTGAACGCCTACAACGGTTTTACCCTAACATCACAGAGGTATCCATTGTCTTAGACGCAGAACGAAAAAATTCCCGCAAAGTAGATATGGTGGTTAAAATTCGCCAACAAACAATTAAGGCTACGGCAAAGGAAGAAAACATGGGTAAAGCTATAGATGTAGCCTTTGAACGCGTAGAACGTCAGCTAAAAAGAGAGAATCAAAAACAAAAAACCTATAGAGGAGAGCCTCTTTCATCAGTGGCTGTGGACATTTGAGTTCAAAAAATTTAAAAGATATCATAATCCAGCGCCGGAAAGTCCTTCCGGTGCAGGATTTTTTTACAGAGTTTAAAAAGCAGTTCTGCTTAGATCTAAAAACATCGGAACAAACTTTCAACACTTCAATTACCGAACCAGAAATTCATCGTCCAGGCTTGGCCTTAGCTGGTTTCACTGAGGTTTTTTCTTACCAAAGCATACAAATGCTAGGCACCACGGAATGGAGTTTTTTGGAATCCATGGGTGCGGAAAAACGCCAGAAAATATTCGCCGTTTTGCAAAAATATAGCTCGCCTTTGTGGGTGCTTTGCCACGGTTTGCAACCTCACAGAGAATTGTTGCAAATGTGCGAATCCCTTAATATCCCACTGATGGTAAGTAATTTGGGAACCGCCGATTTTGTCAAAGAAGTTAGTTATGAACTTCAACAATGGTTCTCCCCTTTTACAGTGGTACATGCCAGTTTAGTAGATGTCTTTGGCGTGGGGATGCTCTATATTGGCGATAGCAATGTGGGCAAAAGTGAATGCGTGCTAGACTTAGTAGAACGAGGGCATCGTCTAGTGGCTGACGATTCAGTGAAGTTAGTGCGCGGAGGCAAAAACATTATTGGTCATAGCGATCCAATTTTGGGGCATCACATGGAAATCCGCGGGGTGGGAATCATAGATATACGCTCAATGTTTGGCATACATGCGGTGCGAAATAGCAAAAAAGTGGAAATAATTATTGAGTTACAATATTATGAAGAGAATGTACATTACGACCGCACGGGTTTAGATGTAAAGTATCAAGATGTTATGGGAGTACAAATTCCCAAAGTTGTGATTCCGGTGTTGCCGGGCAAAAATATCACCGTGATTTCTGAAGTGGTGGCCATGGATACTTTAATGAAACAAGCAGGGGTGGATAGCGCCGAGGTATTCAACCAAAACCTTTTAAAAGCTATTCAAAACAAAAAATCCCAAAATAATTCACAAGATAATATATTTTGGTACAGGCAAATTTCAGGTTTTAATGAGTAATATGTCCAACAACGACGAATTTAGTGCAGGCAACAAGCCTTTTGCGGTGTTTTTGTTGTTGCTATTTGTTGGAGTAGCGGCATTGTGGCTAAAGTTTCACCCTAATAGTCCTTTGCGTCCTTATACTGATTTATACATAATGTTCCCCGAAGTGGGACCTTTGGAACCTGGAGATGCTGTGGTTGTGGGGGGCTTAGTTAAGGGTAAGGTTAAGTCTGTGCAGTTGGTAGATCACGGCGTTTGGGTGGGTATAGCTATAGATAAAGATGTTCCTGTTCCCATAAATACCACCTTTCAAGTGGCAAACACGGGTATTTTAGGTAAGCGTTTAGTGGATATTAATTTAGGGGATCATTCCGAACTTTTTGCCCATGGCGATACTTTAGAAGGTGGTTTCGATATGAGTTCCACTAGTTTGGGCTACGCCGCTCACGAATTGTTGCTTGGCATAGACACTTTGTTGCAAGTGAGTGCTGATGTTTGGAATATTACGGTGGGCGATAAGCAAGTGCAACGCAAGGCCAAAAATATTGTGCGTAGGACTAAAAGAGATGTGCGCCAAGTTAAAAGGGTGGTAAAAAATACTAAAGAAGATTTTAGAACTTTGCAAGCAACTTTTAATACCTTAGAATTACAAATAGAAGGATTAGGTGATATATTTACCAATGTGGCATCGGGTTTAAGTGACAGTTTACAACAATTAGATAAAAAACTAGAAGAAATATCTTTTACGGCCGATACGCTCACTGAAAAGTTAGATTGGATTACCGCAAAGTTAGAAAGTGATGAAAATACCGCTGGAGCTTTATTATTAAATGAAAGTTTGCATAAACAAGCCGTGGAGTTGGTGGCTAATATCAGAAATTTGGCCACAAGTGTAAGAAAAAAAGGCTTAGATATGAATGTTGATATATTTTAAACCAAAGACCTTTAATTTTTGTAAATTTCAAATGTTCCATGCAAAAAGATAAAAAGCTGTATTTCATTGTTGGATTCGTCGTTTTATTAACGATGGTTATTTTGGTGTTCGGTGTGTTTTTCTTAAATGAACACGATCCTAGAGAGCACTTTAACCGTTACCATATATTGTTTACCCAGGTTTCTACGCTAAACTTTGATGATCCTGTAAAAGTTAATGGGGTTAAATTAGGGAAAGTTGAAGATATGGTGCTTGAGGGCAATAGGGTTCGGGTGCAAATCCGTTTGCGGCACGATGTTAAAATACCCAAAGATTCTAGGGTAAAAGTGCAAAATGTTGGTCTAATGGGAGAGCGTCAAATTGGTATGGTTTTGGGCGATGATACCGAGTACTACAATCCAGGGGATACACTTCCGGGGATTTTTGATGCGGGAATTGCGGAAGCCATGGGATTAGCGGGTGAAATTTTTGATTCTACCCATACATTGATACGCTCGGTGAAAGATATTTTGGATTCCACAGTAGCGCATCCCGAATTTAGCCAGCGTTTTCATGGTTTACTTAAGCAAACTGAAGCTTTGGAGTTACGCGTGGCTCGTATGATTAACGAAACTGACCCTGAATTGCAAAAATTGCTAGGTAATTTAAACATAGTTACGGAGAAAGTAAACGACTTGCTGGACGAAAATACAGAACCCTTAGAAGATCTTATGGGAGATGCTAAGGTTTTGACATCGGGTGCAAATGAAATGCTTGTCACCATGGATTCTTTGTTGATTAGGGTAGATGTTTTGGTTAGAAGGTTGCAAGCCAAGGACAATACTTTGGGAGTTTTGCTTAATGACCGCAAATTACACGATGAACTGTCCAATGTGGTTAGCTCTGCAGATTCACTATTTAGGACGATTTTAGAAGATGGCCTAGATGTAAATATTGATTTTTTCTAGTATGTTAGTAAAGAAATTAAAAGTAATGAATAAATCAGGAGTACATGCCCGCCCAGCTGGTATGATAGCTGATTTAACCAGTAAATATAAAAGCGATGTGTTTTTTGTGTATCGAGGTGTGCGCGCCAACGCCAAAAGCATCTTAAATTTGATGATGCTAGCCATAGTACCAGATACCGAGGTAGAGGTGGAGGTAGATGGTCCCGATGCTTCAGAAGTTTTTGCCGCCTTAGAAAAATTATTCGATGAAAGATTCCAAGAAGAAAATCAAGACACATAAGCAGCGATTGATACTCAGTGGAGTGCCTGCTTCCCCTGGCTTTGCCATTGGGGTGGCACAGATATTGGTGGAAAAGGAGTTTGCGGTTAGTTCAAGCCCTATTATTGTGGAACGCATTCCCAAAGAATTGGCGATTTTTCAAAGGGCGATCAAGCAATCTATACGGGATTTAGAAATTGCTAAACAGCAGTTATCTCAACGCGTGGGGCAAGCAGATGCCCGCATTTTAGATGCGCAAATTATGATGCTGCAAGATCCCACCATCATAGACGATGTCTTAGATAATATTCGTAAAAAAAAGCATAATGCACGCTATGCCTTTCATATTCGTATGAACGACTTTATTGATATGTTCGAGGCTAGCGAAGAAACACTTTTGCAGGAACGAGCTTCGGATTTAACAGATTTGTACAATCGCATGATGGCTTTGCTTTCTGAACCTGGCACTATTTTAAGCACCGATAGTCCTTTGGTTAGCGATGAGGGAGTGATTCTCATTAGTCATACCTTAAATCCCAGTCATGTGGTGAATTTAAAAGAAGGACAAGTAATAGCTTTTGCCACGGATACGGGGGGGCGTACCTCCCATGTTTCTATTTTAGCCCGAGCCATGAAGCTGCCTGCGGTGGCAGGTTTAAGAGATATTTCCGTAAACATCAGTTCTGGAGATTTATTGGTAGTAGATGGCTCCAGTGGCGTGGTGATTATCAACCCCAATGATTCGGATTTGGCAAAATATGAGTCCAAAATCGAGACTTTCCGCAAACAAGAGCAAGAATTACTCACTGTACGCGGTTTAGAACCCATTACCCTCGATGGCAAGCATATAAAATTATTGGCCAATATTGAATTGCCTCGGGAAGCGGACGAACTGGAAAATATGGGTGCCGATGGAGTGGGATTATATAGGTCAGAGTTTTTATTTATTCAAAAAAATAACCCTAGTTTCGAAGAACAACTGGAAGCTTATGGGCATATTATTAGTAAATTAAAAAATAAGACCATTACCATAAGAACTTTAGATGCTGGGGGCGATAAAATTATCCCCGCTTTGTCTATTACTGACGAGGCTAACCCATTTATGGGATGGCGTTCCATTAGGGTATGTTTGGACAATGTGGAACTTTTTAAAACCCAATTAAAAGCGATTTTAGTGGCTGGAGCCGAGGCGAAAAATCTACGCATTATGTTTCCCATGGTTATCTCCCGTGAAGAAATCTTTCAAGCCAAAGCGATTTTAAAAGAAGTTTCAGAAGAATTGAAAGCGAAATCCGTGGAAATTCCTAAAGTGGAAGTGGGTATTATGGTAGAAGTGCCCGCCGCCGTATTGATGATAGATGAATTGGTGAAAGAAGTGGATTTTGTGAGCATTGGCTCCAATGATTTGGTGCAATTCACCCTAGCGGTGGATAGATCCAACGAAAAAATTGCCGATTTATTTCAACCCCATCACCCCGCTGTGCTGCGAATGATCAACCAAGTGGTGCAAGCAGCCCACGCCCATGGGGTAACGGTGAGCGTTTGTGGTGAAATGGTGGTGGAACCTCTTTCTGCGCTTTTGCTCATAGGTTTGGGGGTAGATGAATTGTCCATGACCCCATGGAATATCATGGAAATCAAAAAGTTTATACGCTCTATTACCTACGAAGAAGCTCGAGCCACAGCCCAAAAAGCATTGGGACTTCCCGATGCTACCGAGATAAACCGCTATCTTAAGCAAAAGTATTTACAGAAAATATCTGATTTAGGCTTATCATCATTTATTTCTACCTCTGATTTTGGCGTACAAGATAAAGCTCTCATAAAAATTAAGGATCACATAGTATCACTCGATGTGATAAAGTAAGTTAAAATGCAAAGAATATTTTTACTGGTGTTTTTCTTTTCTATTAGTATTTTCGCAAATTCTTCTAAATATTTAAAATGGCCAGAGTATAAATATCAATTTTTTGAAAAACCGCGTTTTTTAAAGGCCCTAGAAACTAGTTCTGCAGAAGATGCTGAATATCGTTTGGCCCAAGCCGCAGTTTATTTTCACGAAGCCAAGTACGATTCTGTTTTGATAATGTACCAAGGGTTAAAACTCGAAAAAAAACTGCAAGATGTGGTGGATATTCGCCGGGTGCACTGCCATTTAGAATTACAACAATTTTTAGAGGCCAAAAGCATTTTAGCCACTTTAGAAGGCGTAAAAACTGCGCATTTAGTGGATAAAATAAGTCGCTTAAATGTGGAATTGTTGCTAAAAGACACTATTAGCACCGAAGAAAAATACCAAGCTCTCAAAAAAGAGTTGCAAAAGAAGAATGGTCATAAACATCAGGCATGGTTGCATTTTGCCCTGGGCGAACAAGCTTTAGCCTTGAAAAAAGAAAGAGAAGCTCAGCGGAATTTTATCCAATCTTTTATGGCGTGGTCAGAAATGCGGGTTAGTTCTTATCAAAAAGCTTTGCAGATTACGCAAAAAATCGGTTTGCCCACTGAGGCAAATATCTTGGTGAATTATGTGCTCGAAGAATGTAAAAGCGCCAAGGGGAATCGCTGTTTGCAGATTTTGGACACCGCTTTGCAGCATCCTCAGATCACTAGGCAGCAAAGGATTTCTTTGCACCGTCGGGAGGCAGATATTTTTGCCGACCAAAAGAAGTACGCCCAAGCGGCGGAACGCTATCAGTGGTTGGTAGATTCGGTGCAAATGCGCTCGGATTATGTACAGACTTTGCTGCGATTACGGCGCAACGAAGGCAATGCGGTGGAAACCAAGAAATGGCAAGATTATTTCTACAAAAATTACCCCTATAGCACCGAAAACGCCAATGCTTTGTGGGTGAGGGGATTTGAAGCGGAGCAGAGAAAGGAATACACCAAAGCCATAGATATTTACACTCGACTTTCCCATGACCGTTTTGGCAATAATTTGCGCAAACAATGGGCTCCCATTCGTATCGGACTTATACATTTAAAGCAAAAACAATGGCAAAAAGCTTACAATTCTTTGGAAAACGCTGCCAATATCGCCCGCAACGGCTGGCCGCAGGCGGCGGCTTTATATTTTCAGGGAATGGCCATGGAAAAAGCCGGCAATAACGCGGAAGCCAAGAACAAATATGTGGCCACCATCGAGTCTTTCCCCCTTTCTTGGTACGCTTGGCTTGCGCGTTATAGCTTGCAAGATAGCTTGCAAGTAGCGGCCAGCGAAATTCCCCAGCTGCAAGTCTTAGAAATGGATAGAGATTCTGCTTTGCAATGGGTAAAAAAGAATTTTGTGACTAAAGCCCATGCAGCATATAGTCCTAATTTAACCAAAGAAATACAATGGTATTTTCAAACGGGCTTTAGCGAACAAGCTTATGATTTAATCGCTGATAGTGACAAAAAATATGCGAAAAACCCTCTGTATTTGTACGATGTGGGCTCTTTGTTGCTCGCCAATGGCGAAATCGGAGAATCTTATGATTATGCGCGCAAGTTTATTAATATGATGAGCAGGCGTCGCATGCATACCTTACCCGCGCCAGTGATGCAGTGGATGTACCCTGCGCCTAGCCCGTGGTTAGAAACCATGGAGAAAAGCTTAGCTCAGCACGAATTATCTCCATATTTTGTGTTGGGGGTGATGCGCCAAGAATCTATTTTCCAAAGCGGCATAACCAGCCCAGCCGGAGCTAGAGGATTGATGCAGATTATGCCTGCCACGGGGCGAAATTTGGCTAAAAAAGAAAAAATAGCCAAATTCCATCCAGATCTGCTCTATAATCCTCAAATGTCCATTGAATTAGGAGTGCGCTACTTAAAAGATTTAATGGATGAGTATAAAAACCCCGTTTATGTGCTGGCAAATTACAATGCGGGCCCTTCCCCGGCCAAAAGATGGTTGCGCACCAATGGTTCCCAGCCTTATCCCATAGAAATCGAAGAAATTTCATATTGGGAAACCCGGGATTATGTGAAGAGAGTGATGGGCAATTATTGGCTTTATCAAGCCGCTTGGGGCAAAAAATAATGTTTTTATGGTGGACCCTTAGCCCTGCCTCCCTTTTGGCAGTGGGCAATTTACTGCAAAAAATAGGGCTAAGCCAAGCGGATCGCATTAGTCATGGTCAAGGCTTAAAAAAGCTGGTGGCTAAAGTTTTGCAAAGCTGGCATTGGTGGTTGGGCATTGCCCTTAGCGCGGTGGCCACCATATTGTATTACGGAGCTTTGGCACAGTTTAATATGAGTTTGGTGCAGCCCATGATGGCTTTAAATCCTGTTTTGACCGCCTTGGGCGGCTGGCTTTTTTTAAAGGAATATTTGGATAAACGCACGGCTTTGGCCATTATTTTTACCGTGATGGGCATTGGCTTTTCCAGCGCTTTGCAAAATGAACAAGCCGGCTATGAAAACCCCTTAAATTTGGGAATATTTGTGGCTTTAGTATTAGGATTAATGGCATTTTTACGCTTTAAAGTGCAAACTTTTGAACTGCGCAAAGCTTTGATTGGGGGCTTAGGTTTTGGTTTGTCTAGTGTGCTAATCAAAAGTTTGAGTGAATACCTAAAAAACCCAGATATAGTAGTGAGCGCTCTAATTTCGAACTGGGCTTTTATGCTCAAAGCTTTTTTGTATGTGCTTACATATTTGCTGGGCTTCGCTTATACGCAAATGGGCATGACCAAGGGGCGCGCTTTGTTTATTGTGCCGCTCTCCGCCGCTTTGGGGATGCTAATACCCAGTTTGGCGGGAATAATAGCCTACAACGAGCCTGCAGGTATAGCCAAAGTTTTTGCTTTGGCTATGGTAACTTTAGGCTCGCTGTTATTTGTGCGTTCTGAGCATGTGAAAACTTAATCTTCTTGCTCTTTTTGCTTTTCTTCTTTAATCTCTGCAAAGTTAAGCCAATCGTACATGGGTTTTAAAATCTCTGGAATTTCAGAGTATTTTTGCATGTTTTGATACGATTCAAAGGCTAAGTTTTCTAAAGCGGTCTTATTAATGTCTAATTCCATCCAGTCGGCGATGGTAATTAAGCCCGTAATTTGCGAAATAGCCTTTTCATCAGGCTTTCCTTTAGTGGCAGAAACCACCAAATCGCTTAGCCTTTGGTAGAACATGGCGCACAGCCCTCCGGTGGTTAGCTTTATATCAAGCTTTTTGGCTTCGTCTATAAGCTCTTTGCTTTCTCGGAGTAGATCTTCGTCTATATGAGTCAAGCTTTTGTGCATTAAGCGGTTGATCTCCGCATTCAAAGCAGATATTAATCCTTGGCGGAACACCGCCGGCAAAGCTTCGCTGTGATCTTTTACGCAATCCAGAGCCAAGGAATGTTTTTGTGCAAAATTGGCCAAGTCTTTGGAGACCAGTTTGAAACTGCGTTCGGAGGCGCTTAAATTTATGCGATGCAAAGAATCCACAAATAAGTCGCTCATGCGCATAAATATGGCTTTGGAATGCTTTTGCGCCACTTTTTTGGGGTCGCTGCTGGGGTCCAAGCCTTTGATTTGCGTCCAGGAATCTTCGCCTTCAATAACGGCCAAATAAGTTCTTCCTAAAGTGCCACTTTTTATAACAATGGAGGCTTGAATTTCTTCTAAGGTTTCTAATTGCTGAATATGAAATTTGAAATAAGAAATTTCCGCACTTTGCTTGTTTTGTTCTAAAGTGAACTGGAACAAATCGCGTTGACAGCTTTTGGTGGTGGAAAGTTGCAGGTGCATAAGGGCGGCAACTTCTCCGAATTGCTTGACCCAAGCGGGAATATCCGGTTGCACCAAGTCATTGAATATTTCTACGCCATTGCGCTGACTTTGGTTGGATTCTGCCCTGGCCAAAATGCCGAGGAATTTGGCGGTGATGGATTTACCCATGCTCACAAAAGGTTGCAACAGTTCTAAGGCGCGCAAAGCAAAGCGTAGGTTTTGCAAAGGTTCTATGCCTTCGATGTCGTTAAAAAACCAACCGCAACTGGTAAAGCTAAGCATGCTAAAGCGCTGAATTTCTAATAAACGCAGGGCTTGGGCAAAATCTATGGCGGAATTTTTGTTGATAAGCTGGGGCAAAATCACTTTGCGACGGGCTTCTAAATTGCCGGGGTGCAAAAGTGCGTCGATATAGGAATCCCGGGCTTGCCAAGCGTCGGTGTGAGCAATGCGCTTCCATTCGGAAAGATATATCTTGTCTGCTTCTTCTTTGAGATAGTTGAGAGCGTCGCGCAAAGGAGTGCGCCATTTTTGGTTCCAGCCTTCGGGAGCGCCCGTGGAACAACCACAATCTCGGTACCAGCGACCCACACCATGGGCGCAGGACCAAGCGCTGCCTTCTACATGCACATTTTTGAGTAAAACTTCTTCTGTGGGGGGAAACTCCTCCAAATACCAGCCGTAGTTTACGGGAACCATGTTGTTTTCCGGGGCGAAATGCTTAAATAACCAAGCTGCGCACATATCCCCAAAAGGTTCGTGGTGCCCGTAGGACTCGCCATCGGTGGCAATGGAAACTAATTGTTGCTTTTTGTCTGGGGAAAACTCGTTTAAAATCCTGTTGCCAAAGATATTGGCATCCCGAAGCAAATGCTCAAAACCCACCGCACTGGAAAGCCAAGGATGATAGAAAAACACATCTAAATGACCTTCGCACAAAAGATTGCCGTGCTCGTCCCGGGGGATAATCCGATAAGCTTTAGAAGTGTCGATATTAGTGTCGGAACAGTCTATCCAATCGCCACCTTCTAAGGAGCGGAAAGATTGGGCTTGAGTGGGGGAAAGTATAGTGAATTTTATGCCTTCGTTAATTAAATCCACCACCGTATCCATGTTAATTGCAGTTTCAGACAACCAGATGGCTTCGGGTTTGCGGCCAAAATGAAATTCAAAATCCCGTATTCCCCAGCGAATTTGGGTGAGGCGATCTTCGGGGGTAGCCAAAGGCATAATGATATGATTGTAAACTTGCGCCACCGCATTGCCGTGTCCGTTTAGGCGTTTGGCCGAGTTGCGATCAGCTTCTTTGATGCGTTCGTACAAATCCGGGGTGTTTTGCCTGATCCACGACATTAAAGTTGCCCCGATATTAAAGCTCATATATTCATAGTTGTTGATCATGTCTTGAATACGACCGTGGGGGTCTAAAATACGCGAAGCCGAGTTGGGTTCGTAACATTCCTTGGCAATGCGTGCATTCCAATCGTGAGCCGGACTGGCGCTTTCTTGGTTTTCTATAAATCCCGTCCAAGGGTTTTGGCGCGGAGGCTGGTAAAAATGACCGTGAATGGTAAAGTGTAAAGGGTTTTTCATAAATTAATTCCAATCAAAGGGTTCGCCATCAGGCAAACTAACCGTGTGTTCTTTTAAAAGTTGTTGAAGCATGGACTTGCCCTGCTGTAAAATCAAATCTCTCTGATCGCTTTGGGGGTTAAACCAATGCTCTTGCTCTTGATTAACCCGCACATAGCACTTATCAGCAATAGTGTGGACACCCATCATCACCTCGAGGGTGGCGGGCTCGTCATTTATTAAAACATTCTGTATCCAGCGAATACTTTTCATAATTAAATAATAGGTTATTATGGTTAAAATAGCTATGTTGCTATTATACTACTATTTTGAGAAAAAATGAAGTTAATAGTAGTTAGTTTGCATAAAATTTGGAAACGGTGGGGGAATGCTGATGATGGAATAAACTCTATCGGTTACAAGATTTCTGTGAAAATATAGGGGGTAAATTAGTGAATTACAGATTAACTTGTAAACTTTTACTTTTGACAGTGGCATCTCCAACTTACTACTCCCCGAAAATCTTGTCGCAACTTCTCTCTAACCATTCACCATTAACCATTAACCATTAACCATTTATCATTAATTTAGTACATTTCCCTTATGCGCAAAAAGAGTTTTAACACTACCGGGCCTTGCATGGCGGATATGCACTATATGCTTTCCCCTGTGGATCGCATTGATGCGGGAAAGTTAAAGCGATTTATAGACGAAAAGCTTTACTGGGTGCTGCACGCGCCCCGCCAAACGGGGAAAACTAGTTTTTTGCTGAATTGGATGGAGCAACTTAACGCCCAACCAGGGATAATTTCCTTGTATGTTTCGGTGGAAACTTGCCAAGGGTTTAGCGATGCTGAAACCGCCATGTCTTTGGTGTGCGAAAGCATAAAAAGGCGTGCGGAATTACATTTGCCTGCAGAATATTGGCCAGAAATCTCCGAAGCGGTACCGGCAGGAAAGCAGTTGCATGCGGTGTTACAAAGTTGGGCACAAAAGTTCCCCGATTACGGCTTAGTATTGCTGTTTGACGAAGTGGATGTACTTGAAGGTCCCGCCATGATTAGCTTTTTGCGGCAAATTCGCGATGGTTTTTCTGGTCGCGGAAAGGGAAAGTTTCCCATTAGTATTGCTTTGGTGGGTATGCGGGACTTGCGGGATTACTTGGTTTATGCTAAAGATGGGGTTCCAGTGAACCCTGGTTCGCCTTTTAACATAAAAGAAGAAAGTTTTTCGTTGCAAAACTTCGATGCGGCTGAAGTCAATGCTTTGCTCAGCCAGCACACCACCGCCACCGGGCAAGTTTTTACCGATGATGCGCGGGAACTACTCTACCACTATAGCTGCGGGCAACCTTGGCTGGTTAACTCTTTGGCCAAAAGATGCGTGTTAGACATTTGCCCTAACGGCGAGGATATTACTGCGGCACACATTGAGCAAGCCAAAGAAATGCTTATAGAACGACGGGAGGTGCACATTGATTCTTTGGCGGTACGATTAACTGAGCCCCGCATTAGGCGAGT